>JACCDU010357426.1_pt1 | contig 13610 bp, 13 predicted proteins | sample 7446081 | NCBI WGS metagenome assembly JACCDU01 (sample SAMN15323447, study PRJNA562643) | freshwater metagenome | isolation source: river surface water | place: USA:Blue River Watershed | collected 2017-08-17 | reverse complement strand
TGTAATGCAATAGCACATCGAGAACGTCAGCTTCATGGCTCTTTACGGCATTGACTTTATTGCACGATGGACTTCAGCTTTTGGCCGAACTGAGCCGTTGATACTTGACTGTCGCTGAACGACCCAAAGCGGTCATCACGGTGAACCGGCCCCTGACTCAGATGCAGCAATTGTAGTCTTCAACTTCTGCCCCTCAACTGACTGCCCTCGGCAAGACCGGTCAGTCGACTCAGTAAGTTTCGAGCAGATTTTCCATCATCGGCGTTGGCTTTGGCTTTTTGCAATGGTCAACAAGGAGCAGCGCAATCCCACGAACCCGTGCGAATCTGGTTGCGGAGTTGAGCATGCGCTCTGGCTCCGAGATCCTGGTCTTCTGTGGCTGCGTCAGTACATCAACAAGCGTTTCGGTGACGGTCAAACCCCTCATGCTGAACAAGCAATCTAACTCCTTTCACCATGCGGCCCTTCGGGGCCGTTCTCATTGGCATCAGCAATAAACTTTCCCCGTGTGCACGAACTTCATCCCAACCAAGCGCGCCCAGTAGGTCAAGGAGAAGCTGGGGGGCTCCCGGATGAGTCCTACCGGGGTTCGCTGAGCCAGTGGTCGTGAAGAGCTACGAGAAAAAATGAGTTGACTATGGCAAAGCCAAATTCCGTTTTCCATTGACTGGCGGCAAGAGGTAACTCATTGTCCTGCTCAGGTCGGAGGCTGTACTTTCACCATCGAGTCCAGCGTCGATTGAAATACCGTCCGCATTCGAACATCCCCAACGCACATACGCTCAAAGGTTATGTCGGAATGTTGGAAGCACGACTTAGCAAGGTCTTCACGATGATCTCGGCTGCTAGTTGTCGGGCAGGAGCTAGAAGACGCCGGTCCCGACATCAAGCATGGCCAGTGTCTTGATGTTCGCGTTTACCCTGATTTCCAAAATCCTAAATGTCCATAGAATAAACATCATGTCCGATGGATGGACAAAGATTTTGGAATCGACTGCGCCTCGCGACCCGACTCAACCTAAGAGGTGGCTGTGGGTTCCGGTAGTTCAGCGCCAATCTAAAAACACGCAACCACTAAGAAATGAAAGGCACACCATGACTCAGAGGCCCATGGAAACCCATTCGAGGCTAGACGGCAGGGTTGCGATCGTCACTGGAGCTGCACAAGGCATTGGGGAAACCTATGCGCACGCGCTGGCGCAGGAAGGAGCCTCGGTGGTTTGCGCCGATGTGCTTGATGCAACAGGGGTGGTAAACCAGATCATGCAGAACGGTGGTCGAGCTATCTTTGTTCACACCGACGTGACATCGCGCGAGTCGGTCGAGCAGATGGTCGAGGCTGCACTCCAGACGTTCGGTCGCATCGATGTGCTGGTGAACAATGCCGCGATTTTTGGAAACCTGGCACTCAAGCCGTTCGAGCGGATCGAGTCGGCTGAGTGGGACAAGGTGATGTCCGTCAACGTGCGCGGCTCCTTCGAGTGCGCCAGGGCGGTCAGCCCTGTGATGCGACGCCAACGCTACGGCAAGATCATCAATATCGCCTCGGGCACTGTGTTCAAGGGCACGCCGCTGTTTCTGCATTACGTCACCTCAAAAGGCGCCGTCGTGGCTATGGCAAGATGCTTGGCGCGTGAGCTGGGCAACGACAACATCTGCGTCAACACGCTTGCGCCAGGATTGACCCTCAGCGCCAACGTCAGCGCCAATCCTGACTGGCAGGGCGCGATAGCAGAGGGCATCGTGTCATCGCGGTCTATCAAACGCGATCAAGTGCCAGACGATCTGACGGGCACTCTAATTTACCTGGCCAGCGCTGACAGCGATTTCGTCACCGGGCAGGTGATCGTGGTCGATGGCGGATCGGTCACGCACTGAGGATGCCCATGCACGCTACAGCAGAACTCTTGGTCGATGGCCGTTGGATGCCGGCCAGCCAGGGCGTTGAAGCTCCAAGTCTGGACCCAGCCAACGGAAACGAGATCGGCCGTTTCAGTGTGGCCACGCCGGCAGATGCGCAGGCAGCCATCATGGCAGCGCGCCGCGCGTTTGAAATGCCCGCGTGGTCACAGTCGCCTCGTTTGCGGCAGAACGTGATGAACGAATGGGCTAGCCGGCTCGAGCGCAAGGCAGAAGCCTTGGCACAGTTGCTCACGCTTGAAAACGGCAAGGTAATCACACAGTCGCGGGGCGAGGTGGCGGGCGCCATCTCCGAGATCCGTTACTACGCGGGCTTGGCCCGCAGCATCCAGGGCCATGTACTCGAGGTGGAGCCAGGCGTGTTCTCCACAATGCTCAAGGAGCCTGCTGGCGTGGCTGGCATTATCGTGCCGTGGAACGCACCGGTGATCTTACTCATCCGGTCGATAACACCGGCGCTTGCTGCGGGCTGCACCTGCGTGGTCAAACCCGCGCCTCAGTCCGCCCTCATCACTGCGGCGGTGATCAAGGAGCTGGCCGATGTGACCGGGTTGCCCCCCGGTGTTGTTAACTTAGTTAGCGAGTTGGGCCATGAAGTGGCGCAGCTGCTAACCACTGCGCCGGATGTGGACGTGATCAGTTTCACGGGCTCCAACCTGACGGGGCAGCGAATCATGGCCGCCGCAGCACCCACCATGAAAAAGTTGTCGCTTGAACTGGGCGGTAAGTCTTGCTGCTTGGTATTCGAGGATGCCGATATAGATCACATTGCGCCGCAGCTGGCCGCAGCCGCTACAGTGATCTCAGGTCAGCAATGCACTGCTGCTCGCCGGGTCTTGGTTCACGCGTCGCGCTATGAGGCCATGAAGAAAAGTCTGGCCGGCGCACTGGCATCCATCCACGTAGCGCCCGGGAATACGCCGGGTGCCCAGATGGGGCCTTTGATCGACCCCGGTACGGCCGAGCGAGTGCAGCATCGCATTGAACAGGCCATGGAAGCCGCCGACGAGGTCATCCTGCGCGGCGAGCGCTTGACAGGTGCTTTGCAGCGCGGCGGGTTCATCTCGCCCACCCTAGTGGCTCACCGGGACACCAGCGCATCCTTTGTGCAGGAAGAGATCTTCGGACCACTTGTGGTGCTAGAAAAGTTTGAAACCGAGAACGAGGCAGTTGCGCGGGCCAATCACACCGAGTTTGGTTTGTCCGCCAGCGTCTGGACCGAGCAGGGTTCGCGCGCTTGGCGAATCGCGCGCGCACTGCGCAACGGCACGGTGTGGATCAATGACCACAACAAGCTTTATGCCGAGGCGGAGACCGGTGGTTATCGCCGCAGCGGCCTTGGCCGTCTCCATGGCGTTGACGCACTGATCGATTTCACCGAAATCAAGCACATCTACCAAAGCGTGGGTGTTCTTAAGTCCCCCATGGGCTGAACCTACTGGCCTACACGATTATTTCAAAACTGATAGGAGAGACTGACTCATGTTCCCAAAAAACGCATGGTATGTGGGCGCGATGCCCAACGAAATCGAGGGCAAACCTTTGGGCCGTAAGGTTTGCGGCGAATCCATTGTGTTCTTCCGCGGACCCGACAACCAAGTAGCAGCGGTGGAAGACTTTTGCCCTCACCGCGGGGCACCATTGTCGCTGGGCCGGGTCGAGAGCGGCAGGCTGGTCTGCGGCTACCACGGTCTGGAAATGGGCTGCGATGGTAAAACGGTGGCTATGCCATGCCAACGCGTGGGCGGATTCCCGGCCGTTCGGACTTATCCCGTGGTGGAGCGTTACGGATTCATCTGGGTCTGGCCGGGCGATGAGCAGCAGGCAGATCCCTCGAAGATTCATCATCTGGCTTGGGCTGATGATCCCTCGTGGGCGTATTGCGGTGGGCTTTATCACGTCAAGTGCGATTACCGGCTGATGATCGACAACCTCATGGACCTGACCCATGAGACCTATCTGCATCCGACCAGCATCGGCCAAAAGGAAATTGACGAGACACCACCCAAAACGCGAGTAGATGGAGACTGCGCGATCACCGAGCGCTATATGGAAGGAATTATGGCGCCGCCGTTCTGGCGAGCGGGTCTGCGCGGCAATAACTTGGCCGACGATGTGCCGGTAGACCGTTGGCAGATCTGCCGCTTTTATCCACCTAGCCATGTGCTGATCGACGTGGGGGTGGCTCACGCGGGTAATGGTGGGTTCAATGCCGATCCAAAGGTCAAAGCATCAAGCACGGTCATCGACTTCATAACACCTGAGACAGAGACATCGACTTGGTATTTCTGGGGAATGGCAAGAAACTTTAACGCCCAGGATCAGGCGTTGAGCGAACAGATCCGAAGCAGTCTGAGCAAGGTTTTCTCCGAAGACCTTCAGATGCTGGAAATGCAGCAGCAGAACCTGGAGCGCAACGCCGGGCGCAAGCTACTGAATCTGAACATCGATGGCGGTGGCGTGCAAGCTCGTCGCATTATTGATGGGTTGCTGGCAGCAGAAAAAACTGCTGTCTGATCTTCCCTAAGACCACTAACAGAGGAGACACACGGATGAATTCACGGCGTTTAGTTATGACACGTGCAGCCGCACTGGTCGGCTCAGTTTCCAGCAGCATACTGCTGCCCCGATGGGCGCAGGCACAAAGCAGCAAATTGCGTGTGGGTCTGATGCTGCCCTTCACGGGTACCTTTGCCCAGCCAGGCATCGCTGTTGAAAACGGCTTCCGGCTGGCGCTGGCTCAAAACGGTGACAAGTTGGGTGGGCGCGAGATCGAGTTCTTCAAGGTCGATGATGAATCTAACCCGGCCAAAGGAATCGAGAACGCGACCCGTCTGGTACAGCGCGACAAGGTAGACGTTCTGATTGGATCGGTGCATTCTGGTGTACAGATGGGCATCCATAAGGTGGCGCGCGACACCGGGGTCCTCAATATCATCCCCAACGCTGGCGTGCATGTAGCCACCCGTGCCCAGTGTGCGCCAAATGTATTCCGAACCAGCTTCACCAATGCCCAGCCCACGCTGGCGTTAGGCAAGGTTATGGTCGAGCGGGGACACAAAAGGGCGGTCTGGATCACCTGGAACTACGCAGCCGGTGAGGAGGCCTTTGAAGGCTTCGAGCAGAGCTACACCGCGGCCGGCGGCACTATCATCAAGAAACTGGGTCTACCCTTCCCCAACGTAGAGTTCCAAGCCCTGCTGACCGAGATTGCTTCCCTTAAGCCTGACGCCGTGGCCTGCTTCTTTGCCGGTGGCGGCGCGGCTAAGTTCCTGCGTGACTACGCGGCCTCAGGCCTGAACAAGACAATTCCTTTGTATGGCTCGGGTTTCCTGACTGAGGGGGTGCTCGAAGCGGCTGGTGATGCTGCTGATGGCGTATTCACCACTCTCCATTACAGCGACTCGCTAGACACTCCCCGCAACAAGCAGTTCCGCCTCGACTACGTCAAAGCGTTCAAAGCCCAGCCCGATGTCTATGCGGTGCAGGGCTACGACGCTGGCCTGCTGCTCATTACCGGTGCAAATGCGGTCAAGGGTGATCTGTCCAACAAGAAAGCGCTGTATGCCGCCATGGAAGGTGCCACTATTGACAGCCCGCGCGGTAGGTGGACTATGAGCAAGGCCCACAACCCAGTGCAGGACATGTACCTGCGCCAGGTGGTCAATAAAGATAACAAGGTCATCGGCATCGCACAGAAAGCCGTGGCAGATCCCGCTACGGGTTGCCGTATGGCTTGAATTTTTTGCGTTTCTTTCCAGCGGCGGAATTCCTCCAAAAGATGTTCCGCCGCTTTTTCTTTGTCCTTTGGTTTCCTTGTACGTGGACTCTGCTAACTTCCTAATCCAACTGCTTAACGGCCTGCAATACGGTCTGTTGCTCTTCATGCTGGCCGCCGGCCTGACGCTGATATTCGGCATCATGGGCGTGGTCAACCTTGCCCACGGCAGCTTTTACATGATCGGTGCCTACATGGCCTGGTCTATCTCGGCGCTGTTCGGCAATTTGTTTGTGGCCATCGTAGTCGGCGCGGTGTTGTCGGTGGCGCTGGGCTGGGCGCTGGAGTGGATGCTGTTCCGTTACTTCTACCACCGCGACCACCTCGATCAGGTGCTGCTCACCTTTGGACTGATCTACATCTTTGAAGAGCTGCGCTCGCTCTTGTGGGGCGACGAAGTGCACGCGGTGCAAATGCCTTCCTCTCTCGACTGGGCTATCCCGCTGACCGACAACCTGTCCTACCCGGTCTACCGGCTGGTGATGTCGGGCATATGTGTGCTGCTGGCGCTGGCGCTGTACCTGCTGATCTCCAAAACTCGGCTGGGCATGCAGATCCGCGCCGGCGCCTTCAACCACGACATGACCGAAGCCCTGGGCATCAACATCCGCTTGATCCACGGCATTGTGTTCGCCATCGGCGTGGGCCTGGCCTCGGTGGCAGGCATGATCGCCGCGCCCATTTCAAGCGTCTACCCCAACATGGGCTCAACCGTGCTCATTATGTGTTTTGTGGTGGTGGTGATCGGTGGCATCGGCTCAGTGCGCGGCGCGATGGTAGCGTCGCTACTGGTGGGCATGGTGGATACCTTTGGCAAGGTGCTGGTGCCTCAACTGGCCGGCATGCTGGTCTACATGGTGATGGCGGCGGTGTTGCTCTACAAGCCCGAAGGCTTGTTCAAACAGTGAGATAAAGGACCCCCATGAGTGCATCTTCCAAAGCCCCGCTGGAGAGCCTGCCGCGCGCCATCAACATCGCACTGCTAGTCGGTGGCTTGGCCTTGGCGGCCTTCCCCCACGTGCCCATGGAAGGGCGCGACTTCTACCTGCAGATGCTCACGCAGATGATGATCCTAGCCATCTTCGCGATGAGCCTGGACCTGCTGCAAGGCGTCACCGGCCTGGCGTCACTGGGCCACGCCGCCTACTTCGGTCTAGCCGGCTACACGCTGGCCTTCCTCACGCCGGCCGACACGCCCATCAGCTTGTGGTGGTCTTTGCCGGTGGCCGCGCTCGGTGCCGCGCTGGCCGCGCTGGTCATCGGCTTCTTTGTAGTGCGCACCCACGGCATCTACTTCATCATGGTCACGATGGCCTTTGCGCAGATGGTGTTCTTCCTGTTCTTTGACAACAAGGCGCTGGGCGGCTCGGACGGCATCTACGTCAACTTCAGACCAAAGGCCTTCATCGGCGGTTGGAAAGGCATTGACCTTGAAAACAAGGCTACGTTCTTTTACCTTACGTTGTTGGTGCTAGTGGGGGTTTACTTCTTGTTGCGCCGCCTGCTGTTTTCGCCCTTTGGCCGCGCCCTAGCAGGCATTCGCGCCAACGAACACCGCATGCGCGCTGTGGGCTACGGCACCTACGGCTACAAGCTCACCGCGTTTACCTTGGCTGGTGGCCTGGCCGGTGTCGCTGGCTACCTGTGGGCGGCACAAACCGGCTATGTGAACCCTGATCTGATGGGCTTTCACATGAGCGCCCACGCCATCGTGATGGTTATCTTGGGGGGCATGGGCAACTTCGCCGGGGCCATCGTCGGTGCCTTCGCCTTCGAATACACCCTGCACCTGTTCAAGGACATCACCAAACACTGGCAGTTGCTGATGGGTGGCTTCATTGTGTTGGTGGTCGTGTTTGCGCCACGCGGTCTGCTGGGCCTGCTGGTGCGCCATAAGGAAGATGGGAAATGAGCACCACCCCAACCCCATTGGCCGACGTGTTTCTCAGCGCACGCGGCCTGACCAAGCGTTTTGGCGGACTGGCAGCCGTCAACGGTGTCAACCTCGACTTGGTGCGAGACCACATCCACGCTGTCATTGGTCCCAACGGCGCCGGCAAGTCCACGCTTACAAACATGCTCTCGGGCGACATCCTGCCCACGGCCGGCACAGTCATCCTCGGCGGTGTGGACACCACCCGGTACAGCCCCGAAGCCAAGTCGCAACAGGGCCTTGGCCGCAGCTACCAAAAAACCAACATCTTCAGCGGCTTCACCGTCTGGGACAACGTGCGCCTGGCCGCACAATCCCGCCGCCGCAACGCGCCGTGGAGCCCAGCACAGTGGTTCACACGCGCTGATGCACAAGCCGCCACCAACGACAGCTGCGAGCGCGCCATCGAACTCGCCGGCCTCACCACCCGAACCAACACCGTCGCGGCCATCATAAGCCACGGGGAACAACGCCAGCTCGAAATCGCCATGACGCTGGCCACGGAGCCCCACGTTCTGCTGCTGGACGAGCCCTTGGCCGGCATGGGCCAGGCCGAGGCCTAGCGTATGGTGGAGTTGCTGCTCAAGCTCAAGAAGGGCCACGCCATGTGCTTGGTCGAACACGACATGGATGCGGTGTTTGCACTGGCCGACCGCCTGACGGTGATGGTCAATGGCCAGGTGATTGCCAGCGGTTCGCCGGCCGAGGTGCGCGCCGATACCGCCGTGCAAGCCGCCTACCTCGGGGAAGAACACTGATGAGCAGCGTTACAACCACGCTGGTGCACGCCACCGGCCTGAACACCCACTACGGCCAGAGCCACATTCTGCGCGGCATTGACTTCGAGGTGCTGCCAGGCCAAACCATTGGACTCATGGGCCGCAATGGTATGGGCAAAAGCACGCTGCTCAAAAGTCTGATGGGCTTGGTCAAACCCAGCAGCGGGCAGGTCCACATCAAGGGCCAAGACATGACCGGCGCGGCCCCGTTTGAGGTAGCACGCAAAGGCATTGCCTATGTGCCTGAAGGCCGTGGCATCTTCGGCAACCTGAGCGTGCAGGAAAACCTGTTGATGGCGGCACGCGCCGGGACCCAAGGCCAGCGAGAATGGACCTACGAACGTGTACTGGACACCTTTCCCCGCCTGAAAGAGCGGTTGGGCCATGGCGGGCAACAGCTCTCGGGTGGCGAGCAGCAGATGCTCACGATCGGCCGCGCGCTCATGACCAACCCCGACCTGCTCATACTCGACGAGGCGACCGAGGGCTTGGCGCCGCTGATCGCACGTGAGATCTGGCGCATCTGTGCGCTGATCCGCGATAGCGGCATCAGCAGCATCATCGTGGACAAGAATTGGAAACTCGTGACCCAGATCACCGACAAGAACGTCATCTTGGTTAAGGGTGCGGCGGTGTTCGAGGGCTCTTCCACCGAGCTCGTATCCCAGCCTCACTTGCTCGAGCAGTACCTCGGCGTGTAAGTGTGGAAGGGCCGGCGCTGGCGTCAGCGCTGTCCTAGAGCTTGTGAGAGCTTCTTTGCTTCTTCTTTAAGCAGAGCGATGAACACGTTAACACACGCTTGGTCCACGCGCACGCTTGGGCCAAAAACGGCTAGAGAGCCCATGACCTTGTCGTTGCCGAGGAAATACGGCACGGCGACGGCCACCGCACCTTGGATCAGCTCATCCCGGCTGATCGCGTAGCCTTGTTCGCGGATGCGCTGCAAGCCATCAAGATAGGCTGGTACATCGACGGTTTGTATACCGTCCTTGTTTAGGTAGGCTTCTGGCGAGGGCACATGGGCCAGGATGGCGCGGCCGCTGGCGCCAAGTGTGACATCTTCTCGGTAGCCTACTCCGCGCTTGAAGCTCAGAGGCTGTGCACTGGGCAACTCAGCCACGCAGATCCGACTGTTACCTTGATGCACGAGCAGGGCTACTGTCTCTCCTGTTTGGTCCCACAGGCGGCTCATCATCGGCTGAGCCAGGGTCGCAATGTCCAAGCTTGAACTCCAGACATGGGACAGGTGCGCTACTGAGGGGCCCAACTCGAATTTCTGAGGATCGCCAGAAGAGACGATGAAGCCGCTCTGTTCCAAGGTGCGTAGAAGTCTGTAAAGAGTGGGACGACTGAGGGCTACGCGTTTGAGCAGTTCGCTTGCCGTTAGTTGATGGTCAGTTGCGGTGAACGCCATCAGGATTTCAAGTGCACGATCCACCGCGCGGACGCTGTCTCCCAGTTTCTCAGTTTGGCTCATAGCTATATACAACGTTTAATCTTTTGATATTACTCCGTACACGTCCACCATGTGGACGAAAAAATCAAAAAAAGTTGACTTCTAAAAATATGTCCGTAAAATGGACTTATGTATCATACTATGGACATATGGAGATAGGCCGATGAACAAGGAAATGTCTGAAACGCTGACCCGCGTTGGTCCCGGCACACGCATGGGCAATCTGATGCGCCGCTACTGGGTGCCCGCGCTGGCATCAAGCGAAATCCCAGAGGCCGACGGGCCGCAGGTACGTGTGCAATTGCTCGGAGAAAAGCTTCTGGCTTTTCGAAACACCGACGGCCAGGCCTGTCTCATCGGCGAGTTCTGCTCTCACCGCGGGGTGTCGCTCTATTTCGGCCGCAATGAAGAAAACGGCATCCGCTGTGCTTACCATGGAGTGAAATTCGACGGGATGGGACATTGTGTGGACGTGCCTTCCTCGCCTCAGGCCTGCGCACGCATGCACATCAAGGGCTACCCCTGCGTTGAACGTGGCGGTATCGTATGGGCCTACATGGGCCCGGCCGACCAGCAGCCCGCGCCGCCCGAGCTGGAGTGGTGTACGCTGCCACCTGAGCATGTGTTCGTGTCCAAGCGTCTACAGTACAGCAGCTGGCTGCAGGCCATGGAAGGCGGTATTGACACCGCGCACGTGTCCTATGTGCATAGTTTCGAAGTAGACACCGATCCTATGCATCGGGGTGTGAAAGCACTCGAATACATCAAGGCCGACGGTAACGTTGTTTTCGAGATCGAGAAGACACCTTTCGGTCTGAGCCTGTTCGGCCGCCGCAACGGCGAACCCGACTCGTACTACTGGCGCATTACGCAGTGGCTATTCCCTTGGTTCACCCTCATCGCACCGTTCGGCGAGCACGCCCTCGGCGGTCACGTGTGGGTGCCGATTGATGACCACAGTTGCTGGGCCTGGAGCATCAATTGGCAGCCTGGACAGCCGCTCACCGCGGAAGAGCGCCAGGCGATGGAAGAAGGCAAGGGTATTCATGTCGAATACGAGGCACCGGGCAGCTTCATCCCGAAACAGAACCGCGACAACGACTATGGCATGGACCGGCTGGCACAAAAAGAAAAACGTGCTTACAGCGGGATCTTTGGATTCTCTGCGCAGGACTATTCGTTGCAAGAAAGCATGGGCACTATCCAGGATCACGCTGCCGAGAATCTGCTACCAACAGACAAAGCAATCGTAATGGCTCGTCGCATGTTGCATGAGGCGGCAATAAACCTAGAAGAGGGACTGGAGCCCCCTGCGCTGGACGCAAGTCAGCAGCGCGTGCGTCCAGCTGGTGTTCTGCTTCCGAAGGAACAAAGCGCGGTTGAATGGGCCCGCGAGCATCTCGCTAACAGTACTCTGAAACCGGTCTTTAGCCTTTGAAAAAATTGACTTCCTCCGTGCAAAAATTTGAAACCCACATGAAGCTCCACAAGAAGCTCACCGTGCCAGTTGTACTCACTGTATTTTTTGCCAAGTCTGCCAGTACCAGTTCACTTCAGGCGTCTGGCAGGCCGTCAAAATGGAGTTAACCGACATGAGCGGTCCCAGACTGAGCGGCAAGACCGCACTTATCACAGGCGCTGGTGCCGGCATTGGCGCGGCAACGGCTAAGCTGTTTTGCCGCGAAGGCGCCGCCGTACTTCTAGTGGATGCTGATGAGCAAGCACTAGCTCGAACTCATTCAGCGATCCTGACGTTCTGGCGTGAGGCACGGGTAGCCTGCGCGACCGCGGACGTAGCCGACGAAGCAGTCGCGCATACGGTAGTGCAGCAATGTATCTCGCAGTTTGGGGGGGTGGACGTCCTGGTGAACAACGCCGCAATGCGCAACTACAGCGGTGCTGCCAACGCTACTCCAGCGGAATGGAAAGCGATTGTTGACGTGAACCTGGTGGGTATGTCCAACTACTGCGCGGCCGCTTTGCCAGCATTACGTCGGTCCGGTACTGGCAGTATCGTCAACGTCTCATCCTGCTATGCCGTCACTGGCCGTCGTGGCATGGCGCTATACGATGCTACAAAAGCGGCGCAGTTGGCCTATACCCGGACTTTGGCTTTCGAGGAGTCGGTTCACGGTGTGCGGGCCAATGCGGTCTGTCCAGGATCGACGCTAACGGACTTTCATATCGTTCGTGCCCAGGGTGCGGGCAAGGACCTTGAACAACTCCGGACCGAGCGCAAGGACACCTCGTTGGTGGGCCGATGGGCAGATCCTCAAGAAATCGCTTGGCCAATCTTGTGGCTTTCATCCAGCGAAGCCTCTTTTATCACCGGCACCACGCTGATGGTGGACGGTGGATTGCACATCATGTAGCACTTGGGGGCATGTTCCCCATGGTTCCTGTTTTCACCTTTACCATGCCAACTACTATACTTTCAGCGCTCGTCTACAACTTGAGATATGAAGCTCCGGGCATCGTAAGTGTCGAGCTTCGGCCAGCTACACCAGACACGGTCTTCCCACCACATTCTGCTGGCTCGCACATCGATCTACATTTGGGCAACGGCTTGGTGCGAAGCTACTCGCTGATTAATCCGACCACAAACTCACAACGCTACGTGTTGGGGGTACTCAAGGATCGCCGAAGCCGTGGAGGATCGAAATATGTGCATGAGCAGCTTCGCGTGGGCGATGTCTTGGATATCTCGATACCACGCAACAATTTTCCTCTTGAAGAAAATGCTCAGCATTCAGTTCTGCTGGCCGGTGGCATCGGCATCACCCCCATGCTGTGCATGCTTGACCGATTGATTTCATTGGGTCTATCCGCAGACGTGCTCTATTGCGCACGATCACGCCGGGAAGCCGCGTTCCTGCATGATTTGGAATCAATGCCGTCAGGACAGATCAGGCTCCGGTATCACTTCGATGACGAAGTGGGTGCCCCACCAGACCTGCGAATGCTTCTCACGGGGTATCCGGATGAGACTCATTTTTATGGTTGCGGTCCTGGCCCCATGCTGGATGCTTTCCATCAGGCTTGTAGTAGCCTGGGATACGCCCACGTGCATTTGGAACGGTTCGCCGCCTTGGAACAAAATGGCGCACCTCCCATCAATGCAGCTGGCTGTACCGTAGAGTTGCGTCGCAGTGCAAGAACCATACAAGTGCCGGCTGGTTCGACCATTCTCGATGCCATGATTGATGCAGGCATCATTCCAAGCTACAGTTGTAAGGAGGGCATCTGTGGTGCTTGTGAAACCAAGGTTTTGGCTGGCGAGGTAGATCATCGAGACAGTATCCTTTCCCAGGAAGAACGGGCAACCAGCAGGTCAATGATGATCTGCGTGTCGGGTTGTCGCTCTGATTCATTGGTGCTGGATGCTTAAGCGTCTTAAAAGATAGCCGATAAATTGGTCTTGGTCTGCCATAGTTGGTTCACCACCAACGTCCGCTTCGGAGAGGCTCAGTTTGTATGCCTACGTATCAAAAAAGCGACCGATTTGGAGAGCTCTGGAAGACTGCAATCGGGTCGGCTGCTGCCGGACACTTGAGCCGATTCGGAGACTGTAACCAGCCTGACCCAGCTGCAGAGGTAGAAACACCAATGTCACCTTCTGGCCGGCAGCAGTCGACCCGAAGCGGTCGGTCAATGAACGCAGAGCATGGTGGTACAGCTGCCTAACTTCCGACACAGACGGTGGGCATAGGAATATGAGATAAACTGAAAAAAGTTGGTGCTCGC
>JACCDU010432973.1_pt1 | contig 13613 bp, 14 predicted proteins | sample 7446081 | NCBI WGS metagenome assembly JACCDU01 (sample SAMN15323447, study PRJNA562643) | freshwater metagenome | isolation source: river surface water | place: USA:Blue River Watershed | collected 2017-08-17 | reverse complement strand
GCTATCAATCATCTGATAAAGAGTGCAATCCAATGCGAGAAGCCAAACCCTCGACTAGCGTATATCGCGCCTACTTATGGTCAAGCCAAAAGGATTGCTTGGGATTACTTACTAGAATATACAAGGCCACTTGGAGCTATCGCTAACATTGCTGAGCTACGCGTTGATTTTTGGGGGCGTAGGATTAGTCTTTACGGGTCTGACAATCCTGATTCTCTACGTGGTCAGTACTTCGACATGGTTTGCTTGGATGAGGTTGGCGACCAAAACCCTAAGATTTGGAACGAGATCATACGTCCAGCGCTGGCAGATCGTCTTGGCACTGCTCTGTTCATTGGGACTCCTAAGGGTAATAACCATTTCCACGAGTTAGCCGAGAGAGCTAAAGAGGAAGCTGACTGGGATTACTTAGAGTTCAAGGCCAGCCAGACTAAGATTATCCCAGAGCAAGAACTTAAGGCTGCACTCAGGGAAATGGGGCAGGACAAGTATGACCAAGAGTTCGAGTGCTCGTTTAATGCAGCGGTGGAGGGCAGTTACTATGGCTCAATTATCAATGATCTTGAGGCTAATGGTCGTATTGCCGAGTTTCCTCGTGACGATCTCTGTCGTTCTTTTACTGCTTGGGATATTGGGATGGGCGATTCAACGGCTATCTGGGTTGCTCAAGTGGCTGGAAAAGAGGTACGTTTACTGGACTGCGTGGAAAATCACGGAGTAGGATTAGATTGGTATGTATCATGGTTGCGCGAGAACAATTACCAAAGCTTTGACCATATTCTTCCTCATGATGTTGAGGTAAGAGAACTAGGCACAGGTAAGAGCCGTAAGGAAGTCTTGCAGGAAGCAGGGCTGAACGTGACTGTAGCTCCGAGGCTATCGATTGCAGACGGAATTCAGGCTACCAGAAGGCTGCTTCCTAGATGCTGGTTCCATCCTGATACAAAGCAGGGATTAAATGCTTTGAGGAACTATCGCAAGGAATATGACGAGAAGCGGAGTGTGTTCTATGACAAGCCACTTCATGACTGGTCGTCACATTTCTCTGATGCAATGAGATATTTAGCAGTAGGTCTTGACGAATCGGATGGATCGTGGTCAAAACCGTTGCCAAATAATGTAAGATGGGTTGTATAATGAGCAAAATTTCCCATAGGGGCTGTTATGCTCGATTCAGGCACAATCAAGGGAATCCTTGAAAATGAAATAGATAACTCGCTTGGCTACATTGATTCTGAGACAGTAGAGGATCGTAAGCGAGCTTTAGAGTATTACCTGAGGCAACCCTACGGCAACGAGGTCGAGGGGCGTAGCCAGATTGTCACTGGCGAGGTTGCAGAGGCTATCGATGGTGCTCTCCCTCAACTTATCCGAGTCTTTACGACTACAGAGGATATTGTCTACTTTGAGCCTAAGAGTCCCGGAGACGAGGAATCTGCTAAACAGGCCACAGACTACTGCAATTGGGTGTTCTATCGTGAGAATGACGGACTCCTGATACTTCATAACTGGTTCAAAGATGCCTTGCTTCAGAAGGTTGGTGTCGTTAAGTCTTATTGGGATGAGCGTGTAGACGTTACCAAAGAAGAATACGAGAACCTGTCTGAAGATGAGCTTGCTCTATTGCTGGCAGATCAATCCTTAGAGGTTATCAAGCAGGAAGTAGAGTTCGAAGAAGTAGTCGATATGCTTGGGAATGTCATGCAGATTCCTAAGTACGAGGTCTATGTCCAGCGTAAGAAAGAATACGGCTGCGTCAAGATCGAGAATGTCCCACCTGAAGAATTCCTTATCTCCAAGTCAGCTAAAGACATTGAGACTGCTCAATTTGTGGCTCATCGTCGTCTAATGCCGCGTAGTGACTTGATAGCGTTAGGCTATGACAAGGAGATGGTTGATAGTCTGCCGACCTACAATGATTTGGAGTTCTCGGAGGAACGAGTAGCACGATTCCAGAATGGTGAGCAGCCTGACCAGAATATCAGTCTGGATCAGTCCATGCAGACGGTTGAGGTATACGAGTGCTATATCCGTATCGATGAGGATGAGGATGGCATTGCTGAACTGAGAAAGATTGTCTATTGCGGCTCAGAAATCCTTGACGATGAAGAATGCGACTATATTCCGTTCCACAGTATTTGCCCCATTCCTATCCCTCATAAGTTCTTTGGTCAGTCATTGGCTGATCGTGTGGTGGATATTCAGCTAGAGAAATCGACGATTACCCGTCAGTCTTTAGACAATATGTACCTGACGAACAATGCTCGAGTAGGGGCGGTTGATGGTCAGGTGAATCTGGATGACCTGTTGAACGCTACGCCGGGTGGGATTATCCGTCTGAAGTCTCCGAATGCTTTGGTTCCGCTAACGGTACAGAGCACGTTCGGTCAGGCTCTCCCGATGATGGAGTATCTGGATCAGGTTCAGGCCAAGCGCACAGGTGTGAATGACGCGCAACAAGGTCTTGATCCTGATGTATTGTCAAATGTTACGGCTGCTGCTGTAGCTGCGATGATGAAGTCTAACTCTGGCAAGCTGGAGTTGATTGCTCGTGTGTTCGCAGAGACAGGCGTTAAGAGCTTGTTTAAGGGCATTTTAAGGCTTTTAGGCAAGTATCAGGACAAGCCTAAGCTAATCCGTATGCGTGGTCAGTACGTCCAATATGACCCTCGTACATGGGCTAATGAGTACGATATTTCGGTCAATGTTGGTCTGGGTTCTGGCGATCGGGAACAGAAGCTGACGATGCTTCAGATGATTCTCTCCAAGCAAGAGCAGATTATTCAGCAATACGGTGCGGCTAATCCATTGGTTAGCGTGATGCAATACCGTAACACATTGGCTAAGTTCATTGAGGCTGCTGGATTTAAAGATGCCTCGGAGTTCATGAATGAGATTACGCCTGAAGTTAATGCTGCGCTATCTCAGCCTCAACCACCAGCACCGGATGCTCAAGCGGAAGTTGCGCAGATGCTTGCTCAGGTGGAACGGGAAAAGACTCAGGCTAAAGCGCAAATTGATGCAGCAAAACTTGATCTGGAGCGTCAGACCCTAGAGGCAGAGTACACGCGTAAGGGTATAGAGATGCAGATGAAGAACCAGCGTGATTCGGCTGAACTTCGCATTAAAGAGGCTGAACTTGCGGTTAAACAACTTCAAGCAGTTCTCGCACTTGATCTGGCTGATGAGGATACCAAGAACAAGCAGACGGAACTGACTCTAAAGGCGTTAAAAGAGCTTGGAGCACTGACTAAAGGGATGCAATGAACAAATCTCAATGGGCTGAGAACTTACTCCGAGATGATTACTTTAAGGAAGTGATGCAAGACTTGAAGAATCAGGAGATTAACAGATTCACAATGAGTGAGACTAACGACATTGATTCAAGAGAACAGGCATATATCAGGTTAAGGGTTATTGAGAGTCTGGAGGATCATCTTCAAGGGATGGTCGCAGACAAGAAAATAAAGGATGGGAGATTAAAGATTTTGTAACCGAGTCGGGCGGTTCCCGATATAATTAAGGAAACTAAATGAGCGATACTCAGAACACGACACCCGAGGGTAGTGGTGAGTTGACGGTAGAAGGTGCAGCTAACGCTTTCTTGGGCTTAATGGGTGGAGAAGAAGGCTCCGACGGACAACCTGAACTCCAAGCAGAAGCCAACGAGAGCGAGGCCGAATCTGATGATGAATCAGAGGTAGAACAAGATGATGTCGTTGAAGAAGCCGAGGAACCTCAAAGATTCCGTGTCAAAGCCGCTGGCGAAGAACGGGAGGTAACCCTAGATGAGCTTATCAAGTCATATCAACTTGGCACTGATTACACCAAGAAATCGCAAGCTGTAGCTGAGGAACGTAAGGCGGTTGAGGCCGAGCGCCAAGCGGTTCAAGAGGCTAAGGCTCTGCGCGATCAATACGCGCAACGTCTTGAGATGATGGAGCAAATGCTCAAACCTCAAGATGAGACGGAAAACCTAGCTTACCTGAAGGAAACTGATCCTATTGGCTACTCTGTAAAGGTAGCTGAGATGGTCGAGAGGGATAAGCAACTCAATGCTGTTAGGGCTGAACGCGAGAGAATCGCACAGCAACAAGAGCATGAACGGCAACAGAATCTTCAGCGTTATGTCGCTGAGGAAAGCCAGAAATTAGTGGCTGCTGTTCCAGAGTTTGCAGACCCGGCTAAGGGTGAGACTTTGCGGAAGAACATCCGTGAGTTTGGAAAGAGTCTAGGGTTTTCGGATCAAGAGTTAGCGAGTGTCTATGACTCTCGTGCGGTTCTAACGCTTTACAAGGCAATGCAGTACGACAAATTAGTTGCTAGTAAGCCAGAGATTACTAAGAAAGTAGCTCAGGCTCCTAAAGTGATTAAAGCTGGCGTATCGCAGCCTAGAGATAGTAACGCTGAAGAACTGAAGAAACTTAAGGCGCGAGCTAGGGAATCCGGAAGGGTTGCTGATGCCGCAAGTGTATTTGAGAAATTTATTTGAGGTGAATCATGGCTATTTATAACGCACATACCGCTGTTGGTCAGCGCGAAGATTTGACTGATGTTATCTACAATATCTCGCCTACCGAGACTCCTTTTATGTCCTCGATTGGCAAGACTAAGGCTACGGCTGTTTACCATGAGTGGCAGACTGACTCGCTGGCTGCTGCAACGACTGCTAACGCTGCTGTTGAAGGCGCTGATGCTTCTGATGCAACTCTGTCTCCTACTACTCGTCTTGGTAACTACACCCAGATTCTGCAAAAGACCATCAAGGTTTCTGGCACTCTGGATACGGTGAACAAAGCTGGTCGTAAGTCTGAGAAGGCTTATCAGCTTGCTAAGGCTTCCCAAGAGATCAAGCGCGATCTGGAAACCATTATGCTGTCGAATCAAGGTCGTGACGCTGGTTCGTCGAACTCGACTCCTCGTAAGATGGGTTCGCTTCTGTCATGGATCAAAACCAATACCGACTACGGTTCGGGCGGTGCTGATCCTACGACTATCGGCGTATCGACTCGTTCGGATGGTACTCAGCGTACTTTCACCGAAGCCCTGTTGAAAACCGTTGTGGCTGAAGTGTTTACCTCTGGTGGTATGCCTTCCGTCCTGATGGTTGGCGCTTCTGGTAAGCAGAAAGTCTCGTCGTTCGCTGGTATTGGTGCTACTCGCTTCAATGTGACTGGTGCTAAACCGTCAACAATTATCGGCGCGGCTGACATCTACGTCAGTGACTTCGGAAATATTTCGGTCGTTCCGAATAGATTTATGCGTACCCGTGACGCTCTGGTGCTTGATCCTGAGTATGCAGCAATTGCTTACCTGCGTCCGTTCCAGACTAACGAACTGGCTAAGGCTGGTGACTCGGATAAGACTCAGGTTCTGGTTGAGTGCACTCTGGAGGTCAAGAACGAGGCTGCTCATGGTGGTTGCTTCGATCTGGACATGAGTCTGTAACGACTCCTTCACGCTGAGTTGCGTGTTTCCCTCGGGGCTACGGCCTCGGGGGTTTTTTAGAAAGGACTCCTTTGTGAACTTTCGCACTTCTGTAGTACACGCTGACGGAGAAGGTGGAATCATCATCGAAACTCAGCAGGATGTAACTGAAATATTGCAAGCTGTTAATGAGATTAGAGACGCTGATAAGGCTAGAACTGGTCATCTAAACGACTTTCACCACGTAGGAAAGATTCCTTTTACGGTCATTGATGAGATGAACAAGAAAGGGATCATGAGAGGATTCCACATAGTTGACGATGCGGAATTTGCCAAGTGGATGAATGGCTCTGAAGGTCAGGTCTGGAAAACTTATCGGGGAACTCTCTAATGTCTACAAAAAAAGATAAAAAAGCGGTGAAGGGTGCTGTTGTTGGAGTCTGTGTACCAGCTAGGGATGAGGTCCATACAGGCTTTGCATTTGACTTTGCGAGGATGGTTGGACATGACGTTAAACATCGTTGCAATGATGAGAACAACGGATTAAAGTTATATACGATGGCTGGAACGCTGATATTTGACCAGCGTGAAGGTCTAGTAAAGGCGGCTTTATCGGAAGGATGTACTCATGTTCTGTTTATTGATTCAGACATGAGATTCCCACCAGATATTATTAGTATCTTGCTAAGCCGTGAGTTGCCGATAGTAGGTGTAAATGCAGTAACTAGACGTAAACCTGTTCTGAGTACGGCTCTGAATTTAGAGCTAACTAAGGATGATGAGAATGGCGAGATTAAAAAGACTCGCTGGCTTAAGGTTGATTCTAGGGGTAAACAAGGTTGCGAACAGGTAACTGCTATTGGTTTCGGTGCGACTTTGATTGCTAAAGAAGTGTTTGAAAAGCTGAAAACTCCGTGGTTTAGTGCTGAATGGTCACCACGTGGAATTATTGGCGAGGATATTTATTTCTGTCTGAAGGCTTTAGATGAGGGGATTCCGACGTTTGTGGATCATGACTTATCTAAGTACATTGGACATATAGGAACACATGAGTATCGGTGGGAAGATGTCGGAGAGACAGCCATCGAGGATCATAACAACGGGAAATAGTCATGGCATTGACGGATTATAGTTCTCTAAAGTCTACGATAGCGAGTTACTTAGCCCGTAGCGATCTGACTAACCAGATACCAGACTTTATCCGTCTAGGCGAAGAAAGGCTCTCCAGAGACCTTAGAACGCGCAAGATGCTCGTCGTAGCGAGGGCTGATACCACAGCAGGTGATTCGACTGTAGGGCTTCCTACGGACTTCCTAGAGATGCGGGATATGCACTTGAGAACGACTCCGGTGCAATCTCTGACTTATTATTCTCCTAATGCGTTTTTTGCTGGTTCTCGTACCACTGATTCAGGTAAGCCAGTGGATTACACGATTCTAGCTAACGAGATTCAGTTTGCTCCGATTCCTGATACTGCTTATAGCGTCCAAATGTTGTATTACGCTAAACCTCAGTATCTAACGGATACGAATATCAATAACGCATTCCTAGCTAATTACCCTGATGCACTACTTTACGCTGCATTGGGCGAAGCAGAACCATATCTTATGAATGATGCAAGGCTCCAGACATGGGCAGCTTTGTATGATCGTGCTATCTTAGCAATAAATACTTCTGACCAATCAAGTGAGTATGGCGGTCAGCCTATGTCTATGTCTTATACGAGGTGAAATCATGGCAGAAATGAGTAACTACATCGAGAACGCTCTGATTAACGCTGTATTGCGCAATACGAGCTATACGAGTCCTACAACAACTTATCTGGCGCTGTATACCACTGACCCTACTGATGCTGATACAGGCACTGAGGTTTCAGGTGGTTCATATGCTCGTCAGGCGATTACTTTCGGTTCTCCGTCTAACGGTGCTTCGACGAATAGTGCTGCGATTGAGTTCCCACAAGCTACGGCTGATTGGGGAACGATTGCTTATGTAGGTATTCGTGATGCTGTGACTAGCGGTAATCTGCTGTTCCATACTGCTCTGGATTCGTCTAAAACGATTAACAATGGCGATATTTTTAAGATAACTTCTGGTAACTTGTCGGTCACGTTGAGTTAAGGGGTAAGAAATGACTACGATTACTACCCGTTCTGGTAAAGGTTCAGCCCTTAGCTTTGCTGAAGTTGACGGTAACTTCACGAATCTTAATACAGACAAGATTGAAGGCGTTACCTCTAGCGTAGACTCTGAGATAGCCCTCTGGAGTAGTACAACAGGTAAAGTTCTTAAACGTGCGAGTTTGACAGGTATCGTTAAGGCAACTGCTGGTGTAGCTACAACTGCGACTGCTGGTACGGATTACCTTGCTCCTCCTAGTGGTACTTCGATTTTAAAGGCTAATAGTGGTGGTGCATTAGCTAATGCTACTGCTGGCACTGACTATGTGGCCCCCGGTGGTGCTCTTGGTACTCCTAGTTCTGGAACTTTGTCTAACTGTACGGTTGACGGCACCGACGCTGTTGGTTTCCGTAATGCCCCTGTTAATTCGCAATCTGCTGCTTATACGTTGGTATTGGCTGATGCAGGTAAGGTGATTCTGCACCCAAGTACGGACGCTAATGCTCGGACGTTTACGATTCCTGCGAATAGTTCCGTAGCGTATGCAGTGGGTACTGTATTGACGTTTGTGAACATGACTTCACAGGTGGTGACCATTGCAATTACTACTGACACTTTGTATCTGGCTGGTACTGGTACTACTGGAAGCCGCAGTCTGGCGCAGTATGGCATGGCGACAGCGGTGAAGCTGACATCGACAACGTGGCTGATTAACGGTTCAGGACTGACATGACAGGCATACTCAACATTCTTGCTGGTAGCATTGCGGCGGCAATTAAGGATGGGTATTTCAACCTTGTGACGCTTCTCTTGCCCGGCGATGGCACGAACGGAGCGCAGAACAACACGTTCCTAGACTCGTCCACCAACAACTTCACCATCACCCGCAACGGCAACACGACGCAGGGTACGTTCTCGCCGTTCTCGCAGACGGGGTGGTCGAACTATTTGGCAAGTGCTGGAAGGCTGCAATTTGGTATAAACACTGCGTTTGATGTTACGCAAGGCGATTTCACGGTTGAGGCATGGGTATACATATCTTCTTATACGGCAGCTCAAAACATAGCCCACTACAGAAATGACAGTCCCACTGGTGGGTGGGCTTTCCGAATAAACCAGACTACTGGATATCTTCAGGTTTTCTATACCGGCGGTTCTTTAGTAACATCGTCAAGTGCTGTTCCTTTAAATACTTGGGTGCATGTTGCCGCATCAAGAAGCGGAAGCACCGGCTATCTTTTTATCAACGGAACTCAAGTTGGATCAGCATCATTTAGCAATGGTACGACACAGACAGGCGTAGGTTTTAGAATTGGTGCAGATAGCACCGGAACAGAAAATCTAATTGGCAATATTTCTAACTTTAGGCTCGTCAAGGGCGGCGCGTTATATACCGCCAATTTCACGCCAAGCACGACACCACTGACCACGACTGTATCGTCAGGCACTGTCTCGCTGCTGACATGCCAGTCCAACCGCTTCATAGACAACAGCGCCAACGCATTCGCCATTACTCTTGAGGGCACAACTACGCAAGTCCAATCCTTCAGCCCCTTCGCCCCGACTGCTGCGTACAGCGCGGCGACGAATGGTGGCAGTGGGTATTTTGATGGGACGGGGGATTATCTAAATACTTCAGGTTCTTCGTTAAACCCATCTGGTACGGCGGTTACGATTGATTTTTGGATGTATCCGACAGTTAGCGGAACAAACATAATGATGTTTGAATCAAGTACTGGCAATGCTGGTGATATGCAATGTTTGTTTGATGGTGGAAACACAATTAAATTTCAAACTGGGGGAAATGCTGGCTCAAGTAATACAAATGTAAAACTTAATCAATGGAACTATGTTGTATGCGTAAAAGACGCATCAAACAACATGACTGCATATGTCAACGGAACTACTGGAACAACTGTTGCGCTTACTCCTAACAGCACAACAACTTTGAGTATTGGAGCTAGAAGCGGTGGTTCGTTGTTTTACACAGGTTATATATCAGGATTCCGTTTTGTAACTGGCGCAGCTAATGTACCTTCTGGAATTCCTACCGCCCCCCCGACAACTACGGTAAGCGGTGGAACTTGTAGACTGCTTCTCAACTACACCAACGGCGGCATCATCGATGCCACTGGCAAGAACGATCTTGAGACTGTTGGCAATGCGCAGATCAGCACGACGCAGAGCAAGTTTGGTGGCAGCTCGGTGTCGTTTAACGGAACAAATAGTTATTTGCGTCCCAACAGCGGGAACATATTTAACTTTGGAACTGGTGATTTCACTATTGAGTTTTGGCTGTACCTGAACAGCACAGCAGCTCAAATGGCTCTCATCGATTGTCGCCCCGGTTCTGCCGGTGACTACATATTGTTGGATTACGACCCAACAGCAAAACTTAGGTTGTTTGTGAATACAACAACCGTTTTGTCAGGCAGCACGTTGGCAACAGGGCAGTGGTATCACATTGCTTTGGCAAGGTCAGGAAGTACCGTTCGGTATTTTATTGATGGTACGCAAGGCGCAAGCGCAACCATGACAACAAATCTTTTGAGCGCAGCAAACCCGTACATAGGCTCGAACTATGTTCCGGGGTCTTACCTAAACGGCTACATCGATGACCTTCGCGTAACCAAAGGTTATGCCCGTTATACCGCCAACTTCACAGCACCGACTGCTGCATTTGCTTTGCAATAAGGATTGACCATGCTCTACACAAAGAACGGCTCTATTCCTAAACCTGAGACAGATGGCACTGAAGGCTGGCTAGAAGTTGAAATGCCACCAGAAGTTCCGGAAGGCAAAGAACTTGTTTGGCTTAACTGGCAATGGGTGGTGCGCGATCCTAAGCCTGTAGACCGCGAGGGCTACCGCTGGAAGTGGAACCATGACCAGATGCAATGGATTGAATATCAAATGGTTAATGTAGTTATTGAGCCGCAAGAAGTAATTGCATCAACTGATGTTCAAGCATTTTCTAGCACAGACGTTATCGCTTTAACCTCAGAACAGATTAGTGGGCTGTAATGGCTAATTACGTTGATTACGATTACTGGACGCAAGGGTATGGCGAAGGTGACTTAGCTCAGCCTGATCGTTATGTAGTTGTCGGGTATTGGACTGACGGATACGCCGAGTACGAGGACGATACTGCTACGGCAAGCATTACTGGTACGGCTACGGTAACGGCTTCTGGTACAGCAATGTATATGGGTTCTGCTGCTATTACGGCAAATGGAACCTTAGAAGTTACTCCTGTTGATATCCTGACTGCTTCGGCTACTGTTACTGGAAATGCAACTGTAGCGGCTAGTGCTGTTTATATAACTACTGGAGTTGCTTCTGTTACAGGAAATGCAACTGTTACTGCACTAGGTTCTTATACGACTACTGGTGCTGCTTCTGTAGTGGTTGCTGCTTCTGTAGATGCTGCTGGAAATATCATTGGTTACGAGTGGACAATAGTTCCTGATGAAGCAACGACTTGGGTTAAGCAATGAGGCAAAAGATCATATTTGGGGAATGGCTACCAGATCAACCGGGTGTAAGTGGTTCGGTCATGGAAGCTGTGAATTGTTACCCTGTTACTAACGGATATGCCCCATTACGAGATGCCGCTGACTATTCTGACGCTGCTGGAGAAACTCTGCTCATTGCTTTTGCAGGTAAGTCTGCTGGTGCTTCCTCTCTTTTTGCTGCTAGTGCTACTTCGATTTATAAGTTTGACTCTAGTGATGCCAGCCTTGATCCTGTAAAGACTACTTATTCTGCTGTTGAGTCTTGGGATGTTACTCAGTTCGGCTCTAAGCTGATTATGGCTAACGGTGGGGATAAGCTCCAATACTGGGATTTAGGCGGCTCCACGACTGTTTCTGACCTATCTGCGGCTGCTCCTACGGCTAAGTATGTCACTGTTGTTCGTGACTTTGTGGTGGCTGCTAACGTAGGCGGTGAAGAAAGCAAGGTCTATTGGTCTGACATTAACGATGAAACAGACTGGACTCCCGGTGCTGCTTCTCAGGCTGATACTCAGGTAATCCCTGATGGTGGAGACATTATCGGATTAGCTGGTGGTGAATACGGACTTGTCTTTTTGGAAAGAGCTATCTACCGGATGAGCTATTCTGGTAGCCCGTATTTCTTCCAGTTTGACGCTATTTCTAGGACTTTGGGCTGTTTGTCTAATGGTTCTATTGCTCAGTTCGGTGGTTTGACTTATTTCCTAGCTGATGATGGCTTTTACGTCTGCGATGGTCAAACAGTTAAGAATATTGGTTTAGAGAAGGTTAATCGGTGGTTCTTTGAAAACGCTATCCCAGACCAGTTAATCAATGCCATTAGCTCAACGGTTGATCCTGTCCGTAAGTTAGTCATCTGGAACTTCAAAAACACGTTTGGCGGTAGGTATCTTCTGTATTACTCGATTGATTTGGGTAAATGGAGTTACGGAACGACTGATATTTACCATCTTTCCTATGGTTATACGCCTTCTGCGACGCTAGAACAGATAGATAACTACAGCACAAACATAGATTCGCTAGATATTCCCCTTGATTCTCGTCTATGGGCTGGTGGACAACTGCTGGCAATGGGTGTTCGAGAGCAAAAGATCGTTGCTATCTCTGGTGCTTATAAGTCTGCTTATGTGGTTTCAGGCGATATTGATATTGGTCGATCAACTGTTACTCTGGCGAAACCAATTATTGACAATGGAACTGGCACTGTAGCGGTTGCGAGTCGTGATTTGCTGACTGACACGGTGGAATTTGGTACGGCTGTGGCTGCTGACGCTGAAAATCGCTGTTCTTTGCGTTCTAACGGCGAATATCACCGAATTAAGGTATCTCCTACCTCAAGTAACTGGAAAACTCTAGTTGGTGTGGAAGTTGAGATTGTGAAACAGGGTGATCGATGACTCGTAACGTCCAGTTTAGAACTCTCCCGGTATTTGGAGCCTCAGAACGTGAGGTTTCAGAGGTTGTTCGCGGGATTATGGACGGTAAAACGAACAATACTGGGTTATTGACGCTGGCTACAGGCAATGCCACCACAACTACCCTCTATGACGAGCGTATAGGCTCTGAGAGCTTAATATTCTTCACGCCGGTAACTGATGCTGCTGAAGCTGATGCGGCTCCCTATGGGGCGTTTCAGGACACTACAGACCAGACTGCTGCGAATACCACTACAGCCTACGCTGTTACATTTAACACAACAGATTATTCGAGTGGTGTTTATCTTTCCAATAGTTCACGGCTTAACGTCAGGAATTACGGAATTTATAACATCCAATTTTCGATACAGTTTAAGAATACTACGAACGATAGTCAGGATATAGATATTTGGTTTAGGAAGAACGGGACGAATATCGCTGGATCTAATAGCCGTTTTGGTATGCCAGCTAGGAAATCATCTGGTGATCCGTCCCACGTTATTGCTGCCCTAAACTTCTTTCTTGAGCTTCAGGCCAATGATTACATTGAAATCATGTGGCGACCTTCTGACACTGGCATTGTGATGGAGCATTACCCAACTAGCACAAGCCCAGATAGGCCATCGGTTCCTAGTGTTATTGCGACTGTAAATTATATTGCGCCATCTGCAACAAGTAATGTGTATGTTTCAGCGAAGCAACGTGGTCAAGCTACGGTAACTCATTGGGCAAATAGCACTGCTGATAAGACGTATGGTTATGTGATAATCGGTTAATGGAATACAAATACATTGACCCTCAAGAACTGAGAAATTGGTGGGCTTCAGTTAAGCCCGGTTTAGAGAAAATTAAGTCTAAGAGTCCTGAGAATTGGATTATCGAGGACGTTTACACGGATTGCTTTAATCAAAGGTCTTTGCTTTTCGTACTGATAGAGAATAACCATTATCAAGGCTTCTTTATCCTGCAACCTTTAGGTGAGACTCTGCATTTATGGGCTGCTTATTCGTTAGAAAATAGCTATGAAATTGTCGAAAATGCCTTAAAATACATTAAAGGCATGGCGGCTCAAGCTAACGTCAAATATCTGACATTTTCTAGCCATAGGCGCGGTTGGGATAGAAGGGCGGCGGCT
>JACCDU010367432.1_pt1 | contig 13615 bp, 16 predicted proteins | sample 7446081 | NCBI WGS metagenome assembly JACCDU01 (sample SAMN15323447, study PRJNA562643) | freshwater metagenome | isolation source: river surface water | place: USA:Blue River Watershed | collected 2017-08-17 | reverse complement strand
TATAGATACAAGGTAGTAGAATTTGATTACCCAGACAAGACTCATGCAAAGATTGTTCCAATGTCAAAGAATTATCCCTATTATACCAAGGCCTTAACCGAAGAATGGCCAACTATTGAGACCATTTATGAAAAACGAAGCGTTTTTGGGCTTGAGACTGCGTTTTGCAAGTTACACATTCAAAAAAAGGTCTACGGATATGCCAACATAGAGATAGGCCAAGAAATTACTCAGGGTCAAAAAATTCTTCTTGATAAACCGCTTGAATATGATTTTGTTACAAAGGGATTGGTATTTCATGCACCAAGGCCACTAACTGAAATAGAAAAATCAGAAAATGGTGAGTATGTTGAGGCAAGCGGATATCATGCCACTGAACATGTGGTAATAGAAGGAAGCAACATGATTACTGGTGGAGTGTCGCAGGATTTAGGTGGAATTTCACTTGGCACATCTGGTTTGATCTTTATTTATGATGGTGCCATTGGCGGTAGTGGTGCAAGTAAAGCACTCTATGACAGACTTGAAAAGGCATTTGAACGCAGTCTATACATTGTAAAAGAATGTCCATGTAAAAATGAAGCAGGCTGTCCTAGATGCACATTTTCGTATAGATGCGGAAACAATAATGAGTTTTTACATAAACTTTCATCTCTTGAAATTTTACAAAAAATCAATGATAACGAAGTAACAGAACTTGAAGACCCAACCGAAGGAGACAAACCATTAGTATAGATTTGCCATTTTATGGTTCTAGCAAGATACTAGTCTTTAGAGTTATTAGTACCACGTTTTTACTCAAATAATGGAAAAAGTAGCACTTGTTACAGGAAGTTCAAGTGGCATAGGATATGAAACTGCACTTGCCCTTGCAAGAAAAGGATATCACACATTTGCAACTATGCGTGATACTGGAAAATCAAAAAATATTCTAGAGGCTGCAAAAAAAGAGAACCTAAAGATTGATGTTATAGAACTTGATGTTGACAAGGAAGATTCGATCAAATCAGCTATTAGCAAAATAATGTCACAAAAAGGTAGAGTCGATGTTTTGGTAAATAATGCAGGTTATGGCTTGTTTGGGTGTCTAGAAGATATTTCGATTGCAGATTTGAAACAACAGTTTGAAACAAACTTGTTTGGAATTGTAAGGCTAATCCAAGAAACTGCACCCATTATGCGAAAGCAAGGATCTGGGATTATAGTAAATGTGAGCTCGGTGGCAGGAAGAATCGGTTTTCCAGGATCTCCAGCATACATTAGCTCAAAGTTTGCGTTGGAGGGCCTTAGCGAATGTATGAGATATGAGATGTCACCATTTGGTATAAAGACAATAATAATTGAACCAGGAGTAATAAAGACAAACTTTTTCTCATCTATGAAGGTTGAAAGAGGAAATTCTGATTCTCCTTACAAAGACATAATCGACAAGGTCTACAAGGGAATCAAAATGATGGCAGAAATGGGAACTCTCCCAAGCGAGGTTGCAAACACGATAATAAAGGCAATTGAAGCCAAAGAACCTCTTCCAAGATATGTTGTTGGAAATGATGCACAGATGTTTCTAGAAGCAAAGAAAATGAAGACAGACATCGAGTTTGAAAACTATCTGAAAAAAGAACTGTTTTAGGTCATGCTAAAATGTTATCATTTTATTGCAAAAAATTGAGTGGTTAAATTGATATACGCCACATAATGAGTTTTTGTCAAAGTCCACAATTTAAGGAAAAGTTGATAATTAAAAATGAAATGGAAGACGCTTCAGCATAATGGCATACTGTTTCCACCACCCTTTGAATCAAAAGGAATAACAGTCAAGATCAAAGGTGAGAAGGTAAGCCTCAATTTGCTTCAGGAGGAAATGATCTATCAATGGGCAAAGAAAAAGGACACCCCTTATGTGCAAGATAAGGTATTTCAAAAAAATTTTGTTTCAGATTTTGCTGCTACACTAGCTCCAAAATTCAAAAACATATCTTATTCTGATATTGATTTTACAGAAGCTTACAAGATAGTGGATAAGGAAAAAGACTCAAGAGAACTAATGACAAAGGAAGAAAAAAAGTCCTTAGCTGTACAACGAAAGAAAATTCGAGATGAAATGAAGGAAAAATATGGCAAGGCCATCTTGGATGGAAATGAAGTTGAAGTTGCAAACTATATGGCTGAACCACCTGGAATTTTCATTGGTAGAGGAGACCATCCGCTAAGAGGAAAATGGAAACATCGGATTACTTCAGAAAATGTCACACTCAACCTTGGCAAGGAGGCATCCGTACCAAAAGGAAACTGGGAAAAAATAATTCATGACAAGGATTCAATGTGGCTTGCTAGCTGGATGGATGATTTAACACAAAAACGCAAGTATGTTTGGCTTTCAGATACAGCTGGCCTAAAACAAGAACGAGACAAGGCAAAATACGACAAAGCCTTGACATTGGCAACACAAATCACCAAAATTAAGGAAAGTATGATAAAAGACATGAAAAGTAAGGACCCTAAAATCAGAAAAATCGCGACTGCATGTTATTTGATTTACAGAACTTCGATGAGGGTTGGAGACGAAAAAGATCCTGATGAGGCCGATACTGTTGGTGCAACAACACTAAGAAAAGAGCATGTAAAACTGGCAGATAATTCAATAGAATTTGATTTTTTGGGAAAGGACAGTGTGCGATGGCAAGAGACAATACAAGTTGTTGGCGACGATAAACAGTTTTATGAAAATTTGAAGGAGTTAATTGCAAATAAAAAACCACATGAAGAAATCTTTGATGGAATTACGTCAAGACATGTAAATGCCTATTTTTCAGGCATAGTAAAAGGCCTAACAGCAAAGGTATTCAGAACATATCTTGCAACAAATCAGGTCAAAGATTATTTGAAAAAATATGCAGATATCAAATCAGAATCACCTAATGTAAAACTGTACCATGCAAAAATGGCAAACTTGCAGGCAGCAATAATGTGTAATCACAAACGAACAATTCCAAAAACATTTGAAAACGCATTACAAAAAAAGCGAGAAATGTTAAAAAATATCCAAGAAACAAAGCCAAAGACTGAAAAACAAAAAGAAAAACTAGAGGAAAGAAAAGAAAAAATCAAACTTGCAATAGACCTTGCTGAAAAAACTAGAGACTATAACTTGGGCACATCACTTCGTAATTACATAGATCCTCGGGTTTTCAAGGCATGGACTGATGAAATAAAAGCTGATTGGGAAAAACTTTACACTGCAGCACTGCAAAAAAAATTTCTTTGGGTAAAAAACGAAAGTGCCAAGTGGAAGGACATAGTTACACAATAAATTTAGAATCGTTTAATTGCGCCAAACTGATGCCTAATCTTTGTGCCGGAGTAGCTCAGCCTGGCCTAGAGTGCCAGTCTCCACATAAAGGGCAATACTCATAATCTGGAGGTCGTGGGTTCGAAACCCACCTCCGGCATTACAAAGTTTGATTCTCATTAAATGACTCTATTTGATAGGCGATGTTTAAGATAAATCTGAAATAAAATAAAAGATACCACTAAAATTCCAACTGCTACCAAAAACGTAGTCAAATATCCCATAATGTTAGTGATAAAACCTGCCATCAATGCAGCGCTAAAGATTCCTATTCCAATCATAAAGCTGTTTACACCAAGATATCTTCCCTCAAAACCTCGCGGTATAGTCTTAAACAAAAGAATGGAGTTTGATGTGCTAAATATCGAAAATGCCATAACCATTACACTTGAAGAAACTGCAGCCACTACAAACGAATCAAAACCAAACGTTATTGGAATCAAAAATGCAGTTGTAAGCACTGCAGCTACTCTTGGTATAAACGCAATTGTTGTTGCACGTTCTTCGCCTATCTTTGAGGTTAGTCTTGGAACAAGATAGAATATTACAAGTAATGTTACTGTTTGAATCAAATAGACTGAAAATACCTGAGAATCAGAAAATTGATGATTTTTTAGAAATGGAATTAATGCTGTAAAGTAGATGTTGCTTCCTAGATAAAAAAAGAAATTTGTCAAAAATAAAATTCCAATTTCGTGCGAAATGTTTCCTTTAAAAATTGAAATTAAATGTTTAAAATCTGTTCTATGTGGGATTTTAGGAAAAACTAATTGAAAATGAAAACGAAAATGGTTGAAAATAGAATTTAAACCATGTATAGACTGAACAAGGGTATTACGTTCAAGAAATGTCGAACTCTTTACTATTACACTTACAATTACTGCTATGCTACTAGTTATTGCACAGAACAAAAAATATGGACCTACTTCAAAATAATAATTCGAAATACTACCCACAGCAAAGGCTGTAAAACTGCCAAATGTTGTGATTATTGCAGTAAATGAAAAGAGTTTACTCCACTGGTTGTTAGGAACAGTTTCCATTACAAGAAGTTGGGTTATTGGGTTTTTGCCAACTATGAAAAATCCAATTATTGTCGATATTGCGTAGATGATGTTAAGTTCTGTTGCAAAATAAAGCCAGATACTGCATAACGTAATAGCAGAAAAACAAACCAACAAAATTACTCGTTTTACATGAAATCTATCTATTATTTTGCCCCAAAAAATAGACCCTAATGCGGCAGCGCCGTATTGAAGTGCGATAACAATTCCAACATCACTTACTACACCACCAAGTGAAATCACGTATAACGGCAAAACAATGTGCAAGCCTTCTGCAGATATACTTGAGGGCAAAATGTACAGCATCCAGTTTTTTTTCGATGAAAGCATTTGGTACACACTTGATTTTAGTTGCTCTGATATCCTTTATGTGATGAAAAAATGTTTGTATTCAAACCAATTTTACAAAGCTAGTTACCGTTAAATCTAGTTCAAATACGATTGATAACAAAATGGGCGAATTAGAAGAATTTTCTGAATCATTGATTGCACAGCTTGAAATTGAATTAAATGAAGAAAAAACAATAAAAGATCTAACTGAAAAAATAAAAGAAGATCCAAGTTTTTCTATAAAATTTGATTCACTTGAGGAGATTTCTGAAAATATTTTTTCAGGAATGAAAGAAAAGATAAATGATTTTACTGGCATTTCAGTTTCACCACAAACTAGCATAAGGTATCCTGATTTAGATGACTTGAAAAAGTTGAAAGGGAGAAAAGTCTTTGCGGCTTCTAATGCAGGAAAATTTGTAGAGGAGTTATTTGAGGCAGTATCAAAAAAAGACACTAGGAAAATTTCATCCTTAATAGAGCAAGACGCTGCCAAGTATTTCGTATATTCTACTTATGCAATTCAATATCTTTCAAAAATTTCTACCACATATGGGGACTATCTAGATGATGTGATTTACCTAAACAAATTTGTTCTCTCAAGCTATCCACAAATCATTCTTTACAGACAAGGAAAACCGTACGAGCCAAAATTTGAGTCTATAAAGTCAGGTTATGTGGGGGCGTTAAAAATGACAATTCTTGAAGAGATGATTCATTCAATACAAGAAAACTTGCAAGAGATGAACAAAAATGCAGCCATGAATGTTAATGCCCTAAACGAAGAACTTGCAAAGATAATTTTAGGTTTAGATGATAAGACTGTGGCAAGTCTATCAGAATATCTTCAGCTGCAGCCTGTTCCAGATGATTTTCCGATTGCAAAAAAAGCGAATCTCTTCTTTATGTTAAATCCTGATAATTTTATAGTAAATGTACTTGGGCCAGATGTGATGACATTCACACGAGTTGAAATTGATCCAAAAATTTCAGAGACTGTTCCTCAGTTATTGGATATTTACCAGAGATGGTTAAAACCAATTCAGGCTCATCATGCTGCATTTACTACCATGGAAGGCATGGCTGAGTTCATTGTACAAAACATGCTAAAAGATGATGCAGATTTTCTACATTATCTTACCTCTTTTGTTGGAACAGACATTTCGTCTTACCAAGTAAGAAAAAGCCTTGGAAAAGACTTTACAAAGATAGTTTTTGAAAAATTTGGTAAAAAGACGTTTAAAATTTTAATTGATGATCCCCCTTCAACTAAAGAACTAAAAGAACCAACATTATATCTAAAAAGAAAATCATCTATATAATAAAAAATTGAGTGAAAAATTTGATCCTTTTGTTGCAGAATGGACCTCATTTGCAACTAGTCCAAAATATAGTCTAGTTGAAAAGTGTCTTAAATTATCACAGCTTTTAGAATATCCCAATCTTAATTTCAATGACTATATTCAAAAAATCAACGATATTGGCAAGTCCCTCCAATTATCTATTACCAATATTGATAATCCAACATATCGCATTTCCATGTTAAATGAACATTTTTTTCATAGATATGGTTTCAAAGGAGATGCAGATGATTACTACAATCCAAAAAACAATTTTTTAAATGATGTTATAGAAAAAAAATCAGGAATACCGATTACTTTATCAATTTTGTATTCTGAGGTTGCAAAGCATATAGGACTGGATCTTAGAATAGTTGGATTTCCAAGTCATGTAATTGTAAAATACAAAGAAGAAATAGTCGTAGATCCCTTTAATCAAGGAAAATTACTTACAATCGATGATCTAAATGAAATTCTTTACAGAAATTATGGTGATGATGTTGAATTTCTTCCAGAGTTCCTAAATGAGTTAAGACCAGAACATGTCTTGATTCGTATGCTTCGTAATTTAAAAAACTCTTACACTCATTCTTACGCATATGACAAGGCTATGCGCTGTACAAACATGATACTTGGTCTTGAACCAAATATGCCTGAAGATATTAGAGATAAAGGAGTTTTGGAACATTATTTGTTAAATAATGGCGAGGCACTAAAATTCCTAAATCGCTATTTGGAACTTGAGCCAAATGCTGAAGATGCCGATTTTGTTTTAGAATTGATAAGAAGTATTAGGGAAAAAATCAATCAATGATAGACTGGATGTCATGTCCTTTTCTTATCATTGAAATTTCGTGTCTTGCAACTTTGTTACGCAGTGCTCTCTTTAATACATCGACTTCATTTCGTAAAGCTGCAACTTCATCTTCTAGTTTTGCAACCCTATCATAGATTGTTTCTGCTTCATTAGCCATAATGTTCTAAAACAGAAAAAAGATCTTAAAAAGTTATGGATCAATTTATTGATAGTTTGGTTAGTTTTTTCTCATAATTCAAATTCTTGATTACATGCAGGGCATTTTCCCTTCTCTTTTCCAGTTTGCCCTATTATGAAAATTCTTCCAATGGTTTTGCACAAAGGACACATCCCTGTAGTGACGTTTTTTGGTCCACTTTTAATGATCTTTTGGGTTTTTCGTCTACCCATGAAGGTGAAAATATTGCGCTGTCTATTAAGTCTAAGTTTTGATTTTAATGGCGCGGGGAGAGGGATTTGAACCCTCGCGTCCTTGCGGACATGGGATTAGCAATCCCACGCCCTACCAGGCTAGGCGATCCCCGCTCAAGGGTTGCTAAAACTAGTCTGTAAATAAATTCATTCTTCCCCAAAACGAGTATAATTTTTCACAATGTTTTCAAGAGGTATTCTTTTTCCGCCTACAATTTTTAGATCAACGTGTATTTTCTTATTTTCTATTTTTATTATGTTATAGGTATTTTCAAAAAGTCCCCTAACCCTTTCTGATGATGTAGTACCAGCGTTTACAACTGAGAGATTTTTGAATGTCCAAATCCATGGGCGGTGTTTGTGACCACACAATACTAGATCAACATTAGTAGCTAGTATTGTTCGTAGTACATCACCTGCATCAATCACAGTAACTCTATCAGAGCCGGTATCAGGTATTCCAATTAGATGGTGATGCATTGCAAGAATCTTGATTTTTTTCTCATATTTTTTCATCGTGCGTTCAAGCCAAAGATTCTGTCTGTATCCAATTTCGCCTTCGTCTCTATCTGGCCTTGCGGTACCAAGGGTTACAACTACTACGTCCTTATCAAGCTCATTAACTGTCTCAAATGGAAAATATTTCTTGAAAACCAGATAACCGGTGTTTCTATAATCGTGATTACCGCTAATAGCTATGATTTTTGGAGCATTAAGTTGTGAAATTAATTCCTTACATTTTTCATATTCTTTTATCAATCCCTCGTTTGTAAGATCACCTGTAACAATAATTGCGTTAGGTTTTAACGCATTAACTTCATCTAATACAGTATTGAAAACTTTTTCTCTGAATTGTGTTCCTACATGAATGTCTGATAGTTGGACTATATTCATTTTCATTTATGCTGAGATTGTTTCACTTTAAGAATGTGGTAGTTTTTTGAAATTTTACTATAAGTACAATTAAATACACTGAAACTTGCAATTTTCCTGCATTGGCAAAAAAGGCTGCAGTACTTAAGGGGGATGGCACTGGCCCCGAACTTGTCGATGCTATGATGCATGTTCTAAAGGCATGCAACACGCAATGTGAATTAATTTTGTGTGAAGCAGGTTCAGAACAATGGGAAAAAAATGGTGGTGATACCTACATTCCAGATCAGACAGCCAAAATTATGGAAGAAAGTGATGCCTGCTATAAAGGGCCGACTACTACTATTCCTAGACCAGATGCACCTCGAAGTGTTGCTGTTTCAACCCGTCAAAAATTTCAACTTTATTGCAATATAAGACCGATTAAAACGTATGAGAGATTATCACCTAATAAGAAACTTGATTTTGTGTGTTTTAGAGAGGCAACGGAAGGGCTCTATGCAGGAATAGAGTTTAAAATATCTGATGATTCTGCAATTGCGATTAGAAAAACTACACGAAAGGGTTGTCGGAGAATTGCTGATGCCACATTTGCATGGGCAAAAAAGTACAATTTGAAAAAAATTATTGCCATTACGAAACGAAACATACTCAAAGAAACTGACGGAATATTTTGGGGTGAGATTGAACGAGCTGCAAAAGAAAATTCCGGAATAGAAATTGAAGAGTATTACATTGACAACATGACCCAACAACTAGTCAAAAATCCAGAAAGATTCAACAATTCAGTTTTAGTTAGTACTAATTTGTTTATGGATATAATATCAGAATGCGCATCTGGAAATATAGGTTCTATTGGAAATGTGTATTCAGCAAACATTGGTGATTCTTATGCAATGTTTGAGCCAGCACATGGAAGTGCACCAAAATACAAGGGAATGAATAAGGTAAATCCAACTGCTGCCATATTATCTGGGGCTTGGATGGTTGAATATCTCGGAGAGCCAGAGATTAGAAATGCAATATTTTTGGCAACAGAACAAGTAATCAATGAAGGAAAGTATGTCACATATGATATTGGTGGCTCTGCAAAAACTAGCGAAATGGCAGATGCGATTGCAAAGATTTCCAAAGAAAAATTGCGCAAGTAATTATTTTTTTCTTGCTTCAACTAAAATTAATTCTTCAAAAAATAATTTCTTTTTTGCCAAAATTTTAACTTCAAATCCTTCTTGTGCTGTTAGCTCCATTAATCTAGCATGATTTGATAAAGACGATGTTACAAACAGGAACTTTCCTCCAGGCCTAACACATTTTGATGCAGATTTTATGATTTTTATTGGTATTTCTGTTCCATCTTTTCCCCCATCTGTTGCTATGTCTAAAATTTCGTCTGTTTCTAAATATGGAAGATTACATACTACTAGATCGAAATTAAATGACAGCGCGTCTGCACCATTACAACAAACAATGTTTTTTGTCTTGTATGTTTGATTTTTTAAAATATTAAAACTAATGTCTGTTGCAACAACAAACGAAAATGATTTTGAAAGACTTTTTGCAAGATAACCTGATCCTGTCCCAACATCCAGTGCGGCATTACCTTTTTCATTTTTGATGTGATCTTCTAAAAAGTAAGTGTCTTCTGCTGGTGCGTATTCTTCAGTTCTTTCCAATCTGTTTTGCAATTTCAATTATTTCATCTCCTGACAAATCTTCAAGTCGCTTATCTGATTTGATCTCTTTTCCAAATTGCTTGTATATGTTTTGAATCTTTTTTCGCTTATAGGAAAATAGTTGATTTACCAAAGTAATTAGTTTTTTTGAAAGTTTTTTCTTAGGAACTAGTTTCAAAACAACAGAATCGACTTGTGGTTGAGGTTGAAAATTATTTTTGTTTACCTTCATTATCTGTTCAATGTTTACAGCATAGCTTACAAGTACAGAAATAGCTCTTTTCTCTTTGCGTTTTGATGTTATTTTTTCAGCAAATTCTTTTTGCACCATTATGATTGCGCGTGAAAATTTCTTTTGCAGTAACCATTCCATCGCCTTTCTGCTTTCTGAATATGGCAAATTTGAAACAAAAACTGAAAAACTATCACTAGATTTGAAGCCATCACCATATCTTAAATCAAGGTTTTGAAGAGTCGAATATTTTGCTAGTGAATGTGTATGTAGATTTTTATCTACTTCAAAGGAAATGACTTTTCTTGCATCTTTGCACAAAAATGGAAGTAATATTCCCTTTCCTGTTCCTATTTCTAAAACAATGTCGTCTTTTGTGATATCAGCAGCTGCAGCTATTGTTCTTGCAACAGATTGTGAGATTAAAAAGTGCTGACCAAGACTTTGCCGCCTTGTCATCTTTTCACGAAAAGGTTCATTCGTGATTCTCCAGTAATCTCTTCAATAACTCGTTTTGTTATCTGTTTTATTGGCTCCTTTAGTCCAACTCTTTTTTGCAAATCTTCAAAGCTTGCAAATTTTTGTTTTTCTCGTTCTTCAAGCATTACTTTCATGTAGGTCTTGCCAATTCCAGGGATTAACTCCACTGCATGTATGCGAGGAGTAAGAGGTTGTGCGTTGTTTAGATAATCAATGAATCTTTTTTCATTTTGAGTTACAATCTTTTCTACAACTGTTGCAAGTTCTTTTTGAGCATTTACTGATATTCTGTCATAATCCATTTTGCCAAGAACTGATAATACTTTGGTGCGTCCCTCTTTTCCAATGTATATGCGTTCACCAATTTCAAATGTAGAGTTTGGTATTCCAAGAATTTCAAGTAGTGTGAGTCTTTCCTCGCCTATAGCTGTAATGATTATTCCTTCACGACCACGTACAGTTGTTGATTTTCCTCTAGATAAAAAATCCAATACGTATGCGTATTCCTCATATTTTCTTGAGGATCCGTATCCCCGCTCCAAAAATATGCACCCTTAGAAAATTAAGAGTTCTCCTTGATTATTTTGAGCATTTTTTCTAGCGTCTCAGCTAGAATAAGTTTCTTCCAACCAAATGTGAAGGAACGTAGCTCTGCAAGTGTTGTTGGCATTATATTGATAATCTCAACTGCTTCCTCTTCTGTTAGTTCGCATTCTTTGACTAGTTCTTGCTTCATTTTCTTTGCAGTTTTTGCATCAATTTTGGAAAACTTTGAAAGATAATCATATGTCCAGCGTTGAATCTGATCCATTTTTTCTGGATCCTCTTTTTCTAAAATTTCTTTAACCTCTGAGATTGAAACAGCCTGTTTCTTTTTTACTTCTTCCATTTTCTATACACCAAACGGTTTGATATGATTTAGTCTAGTGATTAAGGTTTTCGTCTTGTCACCTAATTTTACATCCAATGTTACTGTTCTTCTACCCACATTGCGCACAATGCCTACCTTACCATGATATCTTCGATGCGGAATAGATTTGTGCTGTCTTGGATCAATTATGACTAGTGCTCTGTCACCTTCATGATATTCTCTTAGTAGAAATGAAACTCCTCTGGGTTGTTTGATAGTTAATACTGCCCTTGATTTGTGTCTAAATCCATATGAATGCCCAGATGGTTTTTTAGTAGTCATTTGGACTAGGGCAGCCTGCCCTTAATTTAACACTTACTCGGTTTCTTCTTTCTTTTTCTTTTTTGTGTCTTCTTCAGGATCAGAAATTCCAGCTTCGGTTAGTGTAAAAATAACTTCTTGTTCTGGATGATGAGGACTATCAACCATTCGTGCAATTCTTTTTTTGCCAGATTTCTTAAAGTATACTCTATAGGTACTTGTATGCGCAACTATGTTTCCTCCAATTGGACGAGTGGGATCACCAAAGAAAACGTCAGGAGATGCCATTACTTGGTTTGTTGCAATAGCAGCACAGTTGTATGTTTCAGCAGTTCTTACTAGTAAGTGAACAAACTTGTTTAGTCTTTGTTGTCGTTCAGACAATGTTCCTCTTCCAAGATATTCTGCTCTAAAGAGACCTGCCGCAGAGTCTGCAACAATTAATTTAACGTTATGTTCTTTGATTATTGGTCCTGCTTCTTCAAGAATTAAAATTTGATGTGCGCTGTTATATGCACGTGCCACAATAATTCTATCAAGAACCTTTTCTGGATCCATTCCATTTGCCTTTGCAATAGAAACAATCCTTTCGGGTCTGAAAGTATTTTCTGTATCAATATAAAGAACTCCTCCTTCCTGCCCACCTTGTTCTTTGGGTTTTTGAACATTTACACACATTGTATGACAAAATTGTGTTTTACCAGATCCAAATTCTCCATATACTTCTGTTAGTGCCTGTGTCTCAACTCCACCATCAAACAAGAGATCAAGACAGTTAGTTCCTGTTGAAATCTTACCTATGTCTTGTCTTCTTTTGTAGATCTCAGTTGCACTGACAAAGTCTTTTGCAATTAGTCCTTCTTCAACAAGTTGCTGACGTGCCTTGTTTACAATTTTTTCCGCTGTTTCTTTATCCATTCCAGTAATTTCAGCAACCTCAACTGGACCTCGAACTAGCAGATCCATTATGTTATGAATGCCTGCATCGGTTAGTTTTTTTGTAGTTACCGGACCTACTCCTTCTAAACTATCTAATCTCAATTCATCCATTACCGTAAGGTACGGTACTCCATTATTAATGGTTTGGTAATCATGTTATTACCTTCTTGGTCTTCGACCTGGTTTGTTTTGCCCTGGAGTACGTTGCAAGACAAATCTTTTTCTATAGTTACTTTTGATTCGCTGCATAGAGTGTACATTAGTTCTTTTTCGTCCTTCGATCTTTGGTGTTTGTCCTCTTACTTTACCTGCTTTAGTAAGCGAACCGTGAGTTGCCATAAACTACAGTCTTATTAGATTGAATTTAATGTTTTGGATAAAATTACCAATATTTTGCCTTAATAGTTTCAATAACTCGCTCGTGTTCTCTTCCTTTTCGTCTTGCAAATTTTTCCATAGCAGATAATGGAACTCCACCTAGGGTTCTTGCCATCATGTTAAAGAAGTTCTTTGTGACAGAATTATTTTGTCCTGTTTTGTTCATGAATTTTTGTATTCCATATTTGAAGTTGTGTTGCCATGTCTTGTACATTACGCCTAATTGAGCTGGATCCATTTCATTTCCTATATCAAAAAATTCTGATTTTTCAAGAAGGCCTATTGGCACAAAAGTAAGAGGTGTGGCAGTAAACATAGAGTCTGGTTGTTCCCGTTCTAGTTCGCTGAGAATTCTTATTGTTTCCCATGCGTCTTCAGGTGTTTCATCATTATCTAATCCCATTATGAGTGTAAAGGCAGGAACCCAATAGTGTTCATTTAAGGTTTTTACCCCTTCTTTTACAACCCAATGCCATTCTTCTGGGCTATATGGTGCCAGTTTTCTATCTGCATATTTTTCAATCAATCTGAGACTGCCTGTTTCAAATCACCATT
>JACCDU010552626.1_pt1 | contig 13617 bp, 18 predicted proteins | sample 7446081 | NCBI WGS metagenome assembly JACCDU01 (sample SAMN15323447, study PRJNA562643) | freshwater metagenome | isolation source: river surface water | place: USA:Blue River Watershed | collected 2017-08-17 | reverse complement strand
CGTATAGCTTCATAGTCTTTATGAGTTATCGCGTAGAAACACGTTGAGCGCGTTTTCAAGCGCTGTTGCGTGAACGAAACACCACGTAATCATGCCAGCGCGGACAATCCCAGGCCATTCTCCCATAAAACCCTCTTCGTGCGCTTGGTCTACGGCGTCATAGTTGTCGCGCACCCAATCCATAATATCGGAATTGTACACGGGGCACTGATTGTCCACGTACCCGTGGATTGCATCGCGTAAGCGGTCCTCGTCCACTTCGTCGGACATTTTCCCGTATCCTACACTCTCCACAAGCCCCTCAAGCATTTCTAGTGCCACGATGTCCGATACATAATCGGATTCATAGGACCTTGATATCTCGATAGCCCTGTCTATATTCCATTTTGGGTCCTGACTATCGAGTGCGAGAATAAGCGAGTGCACATGGTCGTGCATTTCTTGGTATGTCATAGTTTTTGTTACTTAGTTGTCAAAGAGCATCCACTAGGAAAATGCGCGGCTGGGTCGCCTGTGTCTGATAACTTCCCCAAGTGCACCCCCGATGGTCGGGGGGGGCTATGGAGAAACTACTTTCTAATTACTCTCTTGTGTGCCTTGCGCGTGCACGCCCCGCAGATGGGGTGTTGCGTGAACGCAATAAGCAAGTCTATGTCCTTTTTGCATGTTTCGCATCTCATATTTTTGAAAGGGCTAGGATGGCAAGTGCAATGAGTGCAGAGAGCGCGATGCCCGCGTTCATTCCTCGAAAGTATGCGGCGCGTGTCTTTTCTTGTGTGTGGCGTGATTGCATAGATTTACATTTTGGCCCCAGCCTTTGAGACTGCTTCAGTTGCGGGGGTGTCATAAAGTGATAGCACTTCCTGCTTTTCGTACTCCTTGAGATACTTTTGAGCGAGTCCAAGAGAGACTGACGCCGCGGCGTTAGCCTTACATGTAGCCTGATGGCGTTCGGACTGCCATAGCGCGGTCACAAGTGTCTCATATTCCGACGGCGGGGCCTTGTACACTTCACGCTCCCCAAAGGTGCCAGCTAAGTCTATTCCAAGGTCGATAGCAGGACGCGCCATGGCGCCAGCTGTAAAGATAAGTACACCCGCGATACCGCACATGATTGCTTTGTTTTTGTTTTGCATAGTTTTACATTTTAGATATGATCGTGCGCACTGTTTCGATTGCTTTTCTCGCGCGCTCCATGTTTTTCAAAGCTTCGCGCCATTCTGCATCCGTTGAGGTGCATCCGTAGCTTCCGCCGTCCCCGTATCTGATATCTATGGACGCGTGGTGGAGCATCATCTCGATGTCTGCCTTTTGCTTCTTTGTTAGTTTTTGCATATTTTTGCGGGCCTTGTTTGGTCGGCGCCCTGAACCGTGTTATAATAATGATACCTAAAAATTATACCCCCTTTGTTGCGTTGACACAACAAAGTTATCAACACCCCCCCCTATGGCACACACAAAAGCACGAACAGGCGATGACCGCCCCGCCAAGCTCCTCAAGGCCCTACCCAACAGCCCAAGCATCCGCCAAGCGATGCGCAAGGCTGGCTACAGTGAAAGGACCGCAGATAGCAAAGCGGGAAAGACACTCGACGGGGCCATCGCTCTCATGGAAGAAAGGGCCATACAAGGAGACAAAACGGCCCAAAGCATACTGGACAAGGTGGGAATAAGTCGTGAACAGTTATTTGAAAGGTATAGGGAGATAGCACTGAAATCAAATCAACATTCTGTTTCACTCTTAGCTTTAGCACCATTGCTTCGGTCACAGGACATCGAATTGAATCCCTCCAACACCCAATCCACGGCTCCAAATATACACATTGGCATTGTAGAGAACACGATAAACCCACCAGAAACAGCACAAAACAACCCCCCAGTTATCGACATATAGCTCCAGAACGCTCAAAATGCCCCTATAACGCACGTAGCACCCCCAGCAAGGGGTGTTGTCGTTTTACCCATTATACCCGCCTCCTGCCTCAATTTTGAGAGTAATATTCTAGGGTGTATCTGTAAAATACGGGGTAGGGAGGTCGGTGATAGAGGTGTTCCGCGTAAAGGGTACCGACAGGTAATCCCCCCCAAATCCCAATCTAAAGCAACCCCCTTGCATACAAATCACCTAATTCATGCAACCCCCTTGCTGTAAAATGGATAAAATACCCCCATTATTGTGCAACCCCCTTGCTTGTGATATACTGTACAGTATGGAAAATGAGTTCAATCCTGAGTCGACACAGCCCCTTCGATGTTCTTGTGGAGGGTTTTTGTACTATTGTGGGCGGATGTTTGGCGATATATTCGTGATGTGCGAGAAGTGTAAGCGAAGAAGTATTGTATGAAACTCACCGTACAGCAGGAGGGTTGGATAAGAGATTATGAGGGGTACCGTAGGGCGGGGGGGTTTTATAATTCAGCGGATTCTTCGTGGATAGATTTTACCGACATCGTTATCCCGAAGTGGTATGAAGACTATATCGGGGAAAAAAAATCGGTTGCTTCGCAAGATGTAGGAGATTAGAGGCAGGAGTTTGTTGAGGCAGGGAAGAGGGGTGGGATGGAAACAAGGAAACGTGGGTCGAAATATTATTCAGATATTGCAAAACTCTCTTGGGAGAGACGAAGAAATGGCTAAGTTTCATATCGTAAAAGAGGTTGAGGCAAAAAATCTGAAAGAGGCAATTAAAAAGGAGAAGGTTGCGGTGATAAAGAAGGTGGTTGAAGTCGAACTACCTGAGGTAACTGAAATCGGATATTAGTATGAATGAAGAACGGAGGGAATGTGCTCTTGGACTCAATAATGAGCACGACTGTCACGCGGACACACCAGAATGTATTATTACCATAGTTGAAAAAGACCATGAAATTGAAGAAGTGTGAGACCCACGAGAACTGCCAAGGTAATATTTGTGCATGGTGCGAGAAGGAGCCTACGGTGAGTTGTCTTTTCTGGCGTGGACCGAAATGTGCGAAGGAGATGGAGATGAAGAGAAACACGGCACTCCCGAACTTTGATGTAAAAGGGATAAGGTAATGCGCGATGATTTTACTGGCGTTCATCAAATGGCTTTTCTTTGAATATGGATAAACAATGGTCACAGTGGGAGGAGTTGGGCAAAAGATGGCTGAACGGGGAAGTGACGATTGCGGAATGGCAGGGGATGAAGTTCAACCCTAAGCAGATTGCCTTTCTCAATGATAAAAGTCGCTTTCCCCTGTTTGCAGGAGGCATGGCGGCAGGAAAAACCACCCCCGCTGTAGTGAAACTCATCCTCCTCTCGCTGTTCTTCCCGAATAACAACCTCCTCCTCGGAAGAAAATCGCGCACCCAAGTGGAAAAGACCGTCTTGCGTGACTTTTTTGACCTTGCGCCTGAGGGAACCTACGAGTACAAGGTGGGACCTGGGCTGATAAAGTTTCACAATGGGTCGGAAATACAGCTTTTTGGGTTGGAAGCGTCTGCGTCAGGCTCGGACCTGCAAGGAGCAATCGCCGCAATCCGTGGTATGAACCTTGGAGGGTTTTATATTGACCAGTTAGAAGAGATTGAGAAGGAAGTGTTTGAAGCACTCATGGCGCGTATGCGTCGAAAGGTTCCCATTCACCAAGGTTGGGCAACTATCAACCCTGCAAACCACTGGGCACTCGATTATTTCAAGATTCATCCCAGAGAAAACACCAAACTCTTTGAAACATCCATGTTGGACAACCGCGCCAACCTTCCCAAAGGGTTTATTGAGAACGAATTACTCAAACCAAAGCTCTGGGTACAGAAAAACGTCTATGGAGAGTGGACAACAGAGTTACTTTCCGAGAATACAGTCTTCTCACAGGAGTATGTAGATGAGCAGAAGGTGTATTGCGAGGATATGTTGCGTAAACTGAACAATATTCACATCTTTCGTGAGCCAGATGAGAAGCATGAGTACCAAATCGGCGTGGACGCCTCAGATGCCTCTGTAGACCCCTGTGCAATCACTGTCGTGGACAAGAACACAGGAGAAGTCGTGGCAACCTACAACGAGTGGGTGCCTGTTCAGCAACAAGTAGAGACCGCAGTGTGGCTCGGGTACCGCTATAACCAAGCTCTCATTGTCCCTGAGTCCGCTCCTTCAGCGGCAGGTGCGGCGTTCACCAATGAAATCAAGCGGAAGTACAACAATATCTATGTGAGAAAATCCACCAACAAGTTTGATGACAAAGAATCTGGCAAACTTGGGTTTATGACCAACCACTCCACCAAAACCATGCTCATTGAGAACTTCAAAGAGCAACTCTCTAAGCACTACCCTAAACTGCGAGACAATCGCATCATTCAAGAGCTGAACACCTTTGTGTACTCAGAGGAGGCAAAGCAGAAGGGTGCGGGCGCACAGACAAACTTTCACGATGACATGGTGATGGCAACCCTCCTTGCGTACTGGGAAGTCCCACCTCTCGCGGTGCATGAAATCTCCCGAGGAAAGGAAGTCTTCCACGACCTCAGCCTCTACGCTGAACGGTATGACTAAACAATATTCACTCCTAATAGCACTATCCGTACAATGCTTGTATGGCTAGAAAAAATATCGACAAGGAGATTGAGGTGGAGGCAATCCGCATTGTAGAGGAAGAGCGTAACCAATGGGAGAACGCCACTGCGTACATCACACCACAGGTTGCAATCAACATGCGCCGTCTTATCGAGAAGGTGCGTAAGAATTATTGGGGCGTGTTCAATAAACCAAAAGACCCTGCGACAGGGAGAGAGAAGATTTGGATGCCCATGACCATGCGTGACGTGGAAGTGGTAGTGAAGAACGCTGACATCGACCTCAAAGATATGATGTTCCGCGCAAAGTTCGTTGACGCAACTCTGTGCACAGAAATCACCCGACACACCGTTCGTGAGTATCTCCAGAATATGTACTTTGGGGAGATTTTGGATGAGTCCATGCGCCAGATGGTGCTTGACGGTACTGTCGTCTGGAAAACATGGGAGGAAAAAGGAAAGATGAAGCGTAGGACCGTAGACCTCCTCAATGTATATATCGACCCAACAGAAGACAGCATCCAGTCTGCCTTTCGTTTCACTGAGCGTTCACTGCTCTCCCCCACAGCAATCAAGTCTATGGACTGGGACAATACCGACGTGCAGGGTGACACCAACCTCGACAGAAACAACCCGCTCAGCACAGGGAACACCACAACAGGAGAGTTCGTCGATGTATGGGAGACATGGGGCAAGATTCCAGAATGGATGGTCACGAAGAACAAGAAGGACATGGACTACATCGACGGCCACGTCATTGTTTCTGGTCTTCAATCAGGAAAGGGTGCCGTGCACCTCGTAGAAAGAAACTCCAAGAAAGACAAGATGGGGAACATCATCAAACCCTACGAAGAAGGACGCCTTGCAAAAATCAGTGGACGTTGGTACGGACTCGGTATTGGCGAGCCCGAGCTTGCTCTTCAGGAGTACTTGAACCACACCACAAACGTCCGTATCAACCGCCAGACCATCGCTCAGCTCGGTTTGCTCAAAGTTCGTAAGGGTTCGGGACTCTCTACTCAATCCTTCCGCAATCTCATGGTCAACGGTGTCATTCCAGTGACCTCGCAAGACGATGTACAGCAACTCGCCCTCTCAGAGCCAGGGGCTTCCTCATACAACGATGAAGCACTTATCAAGGAGTGGGCGCAGTCTGTCACACAGGCGTACCCTATTTCTTCGGGAGATGCGCTCCCTGCTTCCCAAACTGCCACCACTTCCTCTATCCAGAGTTCTGCGGCCAAGTCTTCATACACCATGATAAAGAACTCCATGCAGTTCTTCCTTCAGCGTTGGATGGACCGCCACGCGCTCCCTATCATCGCAAAGAGCGTAAAGAAGGGAGATGTCGTGCGTATCATCGGCGGAATGGATGGCTACAAAGAGCTGACAGACAAGATTGTGGCGTACTACGCACAAGAGTACATGAATAAGTACCCAAGCGTGTCTCCAGAGGAATTGGAGCGCATGATGAACAACGCAGAAGAGGAGCTGAAGCGACGCCCAGAACTCTTTGTGGAAAACATGCAGGACATCATGGCAGAAGGTCTGGAATCCTACTTCTATGTGAACAATGAGTCTCTGGACACAGCGGTCACTGTCCAAAACCTCGTCTCCACCCTGAATATGGCACCAGAATACCGTGAGGCAACAGTTTCTCAGATATTTGACCTCCTTGGTCTCCCACGCCCAAAGAAGTCAGAAATGCCCGCTATGAACGGCGGAACCCCACCTGCGATGTCGGACGCAGTACAGAACTCAACACAAATCCCTTATGGCATTGGACAAGGAAACTCTCCAGCACTTACACAGGGTTAAAGAATGTAGAAGTTTCGTCAACGCAACAGGGTGGGAGCAAGCCAAACAAGAACTTGCTCTCATCGTGGCGGAACTCTCCGACATCGACAACCTCCCCAGTGAAAATGTGGAGTTCACTGTCGCAGTTCGAAAGGAAGTTGTCCGTATTATGCGCGACTGGGTGCTGACCCTAGAGTCCCATGCGCTCAGTGTCCCCGACGAAGAAACAGAGAGGGATTATATTATCGACAAAAGTGTGGTAGAATAGTGGGGTGAGAAAATTGTCAGATGAAGAAATCGCACAAGCGAAACATCTGCGTTCCAACGGCGCGTCACTCCATGAGTTAGGTCGTCTGTTTAATGTTCACTTCACGACGATTGCCCTCTGGACAGGAGACGCAACCAAACGGAAAGAGAAGCTCCGCTATAAGCGAAAAACTGTCCCAGTACAGAATCCCTGCCCCAAATGTGGAGCAAGGATTTCTTACGTTTCATGTTCATGCCAGTTCCCCCCTGTTATAGCAAAGTATTTTTTCTCTCCTAAAGACTTTCGCGAATATAATACTCGTGGAGGCTAGTGTGCTCGCTTAGAGTACCCTCCGATAGCTAGTTCCAAATATGGACAACACCGATACTACCGACGGTGCATTACTTGGGGGCGACGACGTTGCGTCCGCAAGCTCATCGACGGCTTCGGGCGACGCTTCTTTGACTCTCCAAGAGTTGAATGAGCACCTCGGAAAGCAGTTCCCCTCAAAGGAATCTGCCCTGAAAGCGTTAAAAGACACTTCAGCATTTGCTGTAGCACGAGAAGAAAAGATTGCCGAGAAACTTCGCGCAGAGATTCTTCAGAATGACCGCACAGCACAGCTTGCCGCCGAAGTCGCCGCGCTACGCAAACAGGCATTTTACGACAAGAACTCACAGTACGCAGAGTACCGCGACCTCTTGGAGAAAATTGACTCCGACCCTTCTCGCGCAGTGGAGAACCCCGTGTTCAAGGCTGTGTACGAGAAAGCTCAAATGGGAGCAGAAGTCCAGAAGTCACGAACTGTGCTAGATTCCAACCCACGCATCGCTGTCGCTAAGGATTCGTTATCCAAGGCCAGTGAAGCCTTCCAAGGAGGCAATGCTTCCAAGGGCGAGGCTCTCGCTGTAAACGCAGTACGCGAGGCGTTTGGACTATAATCTAACTCACTATGGCTGCTGAATTACTCACCTATGGGGACACATCACGAAAGGAAGATGTTGTTCTCAATGCAATCGAACTCCTTACTCCTCAGGAAAACTCCATCCAGCGTCTGATTGGGCGCACGAAGGCTGTTGATACTGTTCACTCCTACCTCGTTGATACGCTTCGCACTCCTGCGACTGCGGCTATCGAGATGGGTCGTGACGTGTCGAACACACAGCGCGTGACACCTTCTCGCCTCACCAACATTGTTGAGGAAATTGGTATCAAGTTCACTGTCGCCGCTCCTCAGGAGGCTGTACAGCACTATCATGGTCAGAACGAGATGGACCGCCAGCTCTCGAAGACCTTGAAGGACTGGGGTAACGCTCTTGAAGTCGACTTGGTTGTGTCTACTCTTGCTTCGGGTGTCTCAGGTACTACTGCAAAGATGAGTGGTATCTTGGAGGCAATTTCCAAGGCAAACAACACGACCTCGCACACTTCGGGAACAGTGTTCTCTGCTTCTATCCTTGACGGACTGATGGAGGACAACTGGGCAAACTCTAACGGTGAAGTCGCTACTGACCTCTTCGTTGGTGGAAAGCTCCGCCGTGCAATCGACGGGTTCGTGCAGAAGACCAACAACCTCACCAACATCGGTGACGCCGCTCGCGTTGTTCGCACAATCTCGACGTTTGAGACCTCGATGGGTACACTCTCAATCCACAAGCACCGCTACGTTCAGACCACCAATGGTGCAACTGACCGCGCAACGGGCATGGTATTGGGTATTCGCCCTGAGAAGCTCGCAATCGCTTGGTTGGAAATGCCTACCGTAAAGGACCAGGCTGTGAACGGAGCATACGACACCAAGATGGTGTACGGTTCCCTCACTCTCGAAGTCAAGAACCAGAACTCGAACTTCTGGGCAGATGGCTTCCTGAAGTCCGCCTAATTAGCCCCCACCCCCTGCCTCGTGGGGTGGGGAGGGAAAACGAGACTCCCTCCTCACTCTGCGAATCATAAACCTATGGACAATCACCAACTCGACGCGCTCGATGTGAGCGTTGTCAAAAAAAAGATAGATAACTGTCTGCGTTTGTACTTTGAAAGATTCCCCCAAGAGGCGCGTGACTTCTTCACTATCGTGGAGCAGAAACGCAAGACTCTTTCCAACTATGGGAGGATGCCAGGAGACCATGCGATTGACCGAGCATTGTTTGAAATGCCAGAGACGCTCGCAAATGTCCTATTCTCCAACCTCACACCCGAGCAATTAGTCTGGTTTCGCACCAAGACAGGTTCTCGGTGGTTTGCTCGCACTTATCCGAAGTTTGCGCTCATTCCCAAAGAAGATATATGAAACTTGCCCTTGCAGTCATTTGTAAAGGAGACGATAAGGAAGCGAAACTCCTTGACCGTTGCTTGAAGAATCTCTCCCCATTTGTTGATGGTATTTTTGTGACACGCACACAGCCAAACAAGTCTGTGGGTGCTGTAGCCAAGAAATATGGGGCGCATCTCTCTGACTTTGAGTGGTGTGACGATTTTGCCAAGGCACGCAACTTCAACTTCTCCCAAGTCCCCAAAGACTACGATTACATCATGTGGACAGACGTGGATGATATGTGGAGAGGCATGGAGAAACTCAGAGATACGCTCGAACAACACGCCACACAAGATGCTTTTGCGTTCTGGTACCTCTACGACTTCGATGAGAACCGTAGCCCAACGGTGGTACACAAGAAGACCATGATTGTCCGCAATGATGGGTGTGTCACATGGAAGGGAGAGTTGCACGAGGACTTCGATGAGAACCGCTCTATGGCAGTTATGTTTGTAAACGGGATTGAGCGTATGCACTTCACTACCGTTGACCGTGTTTTGCGTGCCAAGGAGCGCAATGTACGCATCTCACAGAAAGACCACGAATCCAACCCCAATGACCCACGCACACTGTGGAATCTGGGTAATTCGTATCTTGGAAACGACCAAGTGGAGGAGGCGATTGTTGCGTTCACGCAATTTATTCAGCGCACAGGGTCAGACGAAGAGAAGTATCTCTCGCTCATGCGCCTTGGTGTTCTGTACTCTAAAGTAGGTGATGACCGAAAAGCACAAGAATATCTGTGGATGGCTATTGGACTGCGCCCGAATCACCCTGACGCCTACCACCAACTAGGGTACATTCATTTTGAAAAGAACCGCCTCGATGAAGCAGAGCGGTACCTCCTTCTTGGTCTAGTGCTCCGCCCTCAGTACCACAAGGTCATTGTGTACAACCCACGCGAGTACGACTACAACCCGATGATGGCACTCGCAAAGGTGTATGCCAGAAAATCACGCCCAGACTTAGCTCTCCCCATGCTTGAAGGCTGTCTTAAAATCGCACCTGAGAACAAGTCACTCATCAAAGTAGTAAAGGAAATCCGTGAGGGGAAAGAACTCTTGGAGAAGGCCGCACAATTCGTGAAAGACCATGAGAATGACGATGACGAGACGCTCCTTTCTGCCTTGGCTTCCCTCGACCCAGAAATCCAAAGCCACCCTGCGGTGTGTATGTTGAGAAACAGTCGCTTCATCAAGAACACGACATCAGGCAAAGAAATCGTCTATTACTGTGGATTGACATGGTTTGAGTGGAACCCTGTTCTCTTCAAAGAGCGTGGTTTTGGAGGCTCAGAAGAGGCAGTCATCAACCTTTCACGCCAGTGGGCAAAACTTGGGTACGATGTGACGGTGTATAACAACTGCGGACCCGACCCTGTGACAGAAGACGGAGTGACCTACAAACCATTCTGGATGTTCAACCCCAAAGACAAGGTAGACAATCTCATTATCTGGAGACACCCCAAACTTCTGGACTACGACCTCAATGCCTCAAAGATTTTTGTGGATTTGCACGATGTTATCAAAGACGGAGAGTTCACAGAAAAGCGTCTTGCCAAGATTGACCGCGTATTTGTAAAGACACAATTCCACCGCTCACTCTTTCCGAACATCCCCGATGACAAGATTGTCGTACTCCCCAATGGGCATGATGTATCTATGTTCACCAATGAGAAGCGCGACCAGTATCTCATGGTCAACACGTCCTCGCCTGACCGCTCTCTCGATGTCCTTCCTGAGTTGTTCCGCCGTGTGAAAGAACGTGTCCCACAAGCAAGATTAGAATGGGCATACGGGTGGCACAACTTTGAGCGAGATAATTCAGACAATCGTGAGCTTATGGAGTGGAAAGACTCCACACTAAAAGCCATGGAAGAAGCAGGGATTACCAATCTAGGACGCCTGAGTCAGGCTGAGTGCGCCAAGCTCTATTGCCGTGCCAATGTACTTGCGTACCCCTCTGAGTTTGCGGAGATTGACTGTATTTCCGTGAAGAAAGCTCAAATGGGCGGGGCACTGCCTGTCACCTCTGACTTTGGTGCCTTCCCCGAAAGCAACAAGTACGGCAAAATGGTGAAATCCACCAAGACCAAGGACACATGGGTAAAACCCTATCAGTTTAGTTTTGGTATCGAAAGCGAGGAGGCAAAGCAAGCGTGGGTAGACAGCGTGGTGGAGATTCTCCAAACTCCTGTCCAAGACCGCACAGACATGCAGAATTGGGCGAAGGGTTTTGCATGGGAAAACATTGCAAGTAAGTGGGTATTACATCTATAACATTCATATATGAGCACAACACGACCATGGGGAAAGTTTTGGACACTTTGGCACTCAGATTCATTCTGGATTAAAGTACTGCACGTTCTCCCCAATCAGCGCACTTCCATTCAGACACATTCTTTCCGCTCAGAACTGCACATTGGAAAAACCATTACATACGTCCCCAAAGAAAAGGAGCACTGCCTTCACTCTGGTTGGTGGCTAGAGTTTGCTTGGGGATGTCCATTTGAGAACGACATTGTACGCATCTCAGATAAGTATGGTCGCACAACACCCTCAGACGTGGTATAATCAACAATATGGACAGCCAAACAATCGAACAACTCGGCACGGATGTGATACTATCAGCAGATGTTTTACGTTCTCTTATGGTGTCTCGCGAGGATTTGGCAGACCCGAACAATGTTGTACGCCTACATGAAATCATGTCCTATCTCAAAAATATCCCTGAAAAGGACAGGTTCATCTATCGCTCGGGGGCTACACGCTCGCCTGAAAAAATACGCCATTTGTGGGAGTACGTTGAGCTAAACAAAAAGCGAGACGAAACCAAAAAGACGGTGCGTGAATTAGACGATGAAATAATGCGCTACGAAGTATGACGTGGATTTCAGGACGCCCGCCAACAAAGATGACGATAGACAATGAGGTAGTACTCAATGACAGTTTTGTGTCTGAGGCGAACTCTACGACCACGCCACTAGCTTCAGGTGCTACATTCATAGGAACATGGACAGACGCACTGAAGTACCCATCAGTGATAGTCTCAACCAGAACTGACCAGAACGGAACGTGGACAGTGCAGTTTTCCCCAGATGGAGTAAATGTGGACTCAACACTTACTCGCTACTACCATACTGACCATATCGAGGTCCCGCACCGTTTCACTATGACGCGACGTTATTTTCGTGTCACGTTCACCAATACGTCTGCCTCAGACCAAACGTATATCCGCCTCCAAACGATTCTTGGACCACAAGAGGAACTCAATATCCCAGTAGACGCAGTAATGGCTCAGGATTATGACGCTACGTCAGTAAGACCAACCAACTTTATCTACGAAGTGGCACTGGGGCGACGCCAAGGCGCAACCACATGGAATAAATGGGGATATAATTCGGATATTGACACAGCAAGCGAGGAGACTATCTGGTCTCCAGGTGGGCGAATTACTCCTCTAACCACCGCCTCAACTCTCACGGTAGTATCTTCGAGTGCAAACGATGATGGCGACCCAGCAGGTACAGGTGCACGCTCAATTATTGTGTATGGGATTGACGCAAACCGCCTAAGTCAAACTGAAGTGGTGACACTCAACGGTACCACAAACGTAGTGACATCAACCACATGGCTTGGGATAAATAGAATTGCTATCTATCTCGCAGGGAGTTTGGGCGTGAATGACGGTACCATCACCGTGACTGCCACAACTGGTGGAAGCACACAGGCACAAATCCCAGCAGGACAAGGCTCTTCTCAACAGGCAGTCTTCTTTACCCAAGCGAACCATCAAGCGCTGGCGGATTGGCTTTTGATAAACGTGAATAAAATCGCAGGAGGAACACAACCAGTAGTGACAATAAAAGCGTGGGTGTACTCTCTTGTGTCAGGTTCACGCTATGAGGTGTTTCGCCATGTCATAGACACAGCGGTGGAAAACAGTGTGGAGCTGAGACCATCACAGCCTTTTATCATTGGAGAAAAGTCGCTATTAGAGTTCACCGCCACCACCGATATAAACAATACTGTGGCATCTGTCCGCTTCTCTCTCATAGAGTTTCGTGACGTAGACGCTTAAACATGAAAATCGCTTTTATCTGGCAGGGAAGCTCAAAACCTGAAATATTTAACTGGTGGAATGACGGGTTGAGGGTGGCTATGCGTATCATAGAGAAGACCCATACGGTGACATACCATGAACCATGGGACGATGTGAGCCACGCAGATGTGCTCTTGTACTGGGAGGCACCATGCACGATAAATGGAGGCAATTCTTCTTTCTACGAGAAGGTGCGACATGCTCCACAGAAAAAGATACTTTTGTTTGCTGGCGGACCTCTGAAGAAAGAATGGGTAGAGGGTTTTGACTTTCTTGCCATCGAAAGCGACATCAACATGAAAGAGTGTGAGGAAATGGGGATTCCTCATTTTCGTGCTTTTGGAATCAACGATGAGGTGTTCAAATATGTTGCGTCAACGAAACAATGGGATGGAATCCACCACGCTACCTCAGCTTCATGGAAACGACAGTGGCTTATGGCAGAAGCTCTAAAGGAGAAGTGCCTTGTCGTGGGGCGACCACAGCCAGAAGACATGGAACCGTTTGAACGCTCAAAAGCACTAGGAGCAGAAGTCAGGGAGAGACAGCACACATTCAAAGAAGTTGCAGACCTCATCAGGCAGTCCCACACATTATGCCAGACTGCCTCATATTGGGGTGGTG
>JACCDU010064744.1_pt1 | contig 13618 bp, 15 predicted proteins | sample 7446081 | NCBI WGS metagenome assembly JACCDU01 (sample SAMN15323447, study PRJNA562643) | freshwater metagenome | isolation source: river surface water | place: USA:Blue River Watershed | collected 2017-08-17 | reverse complement strand
GATTGGCCGGTCATCGTTCTTGGCAATACCTATGTCGAGGTATGGAAGGCGCAGGTTGAAGTGATCAGCGGATACTCTGAAAGTGATCAAGACTGGATCACACACAAGACAGCCAAAGCTTTCTATAGCCTCTAATTTCATTTTTCACACGTTAATTTAGGAAAGGGAAGAAATATGCAACGGTATGCATCAGTTATTGGAATGCCTTATGAAAATCGCGAGGAGTACGAGCGTCTTCATGCAGATGTCTGGCCTGAAGTCCTTGCCAAGATTGCTGAGGTAAATATCCAGAATTACTCGATCTATCGCTATGGCGAGCTTCTCTTCTCATACTTTGAGTACGTTGGAAGAGATTTTGATACTGATATGGCAAAGATGGCAGCCGATCCTAAGACTCAAGAGTGGTGGGATGTCTGTATGCCGTTGCAGCGCCCAGTAAATGATCGCGCTGAAGGAGAATGGTGGGCAACAATTCCTGAGGTATTCCATGTCGACTAGTTCGCTGGATCGATCGGAATTACCTCTTAATGGGATTCTTGTTCTCGATTTTTCACAGTTTCTGGCAGGTCCTGTTGCTGCAATGCGCCTTGCTGACCTTGGTGCGCGTGTCATCAAGATTGAACGTCCAGGAACTGGCGATATCGGAAGAACTTTGGCCTTTGCCGGTCTTGAAAAAGATGGCGACACCCTTTCCTTTCACATCATGAATCGCAATAAAGAGAGCTTTGCTGCAGACCTGAAGAACTCAGAGAGTTTGAAAGAGGTCTGGGAGTTAGTGAAGAAGGCAGATGTCATCATTCAAAACTTTCGCCCAGGTGTGATTGAGCGCCTTGGTCTTGGTTATGAAGATGTGAAGAAGGTAAATCCTGGAATTATCTATGGAAGTGCAACCGGTTATGGTGCAGAAGGTCCCTTTAAAGATCGCCCCGGACAAGATCTCCTTGCCCAATCAATCTCAGGTCTGCCTTGGCTTAACGGCCGGGCAGGTGATCCACCGATTCCTGTCGGATTGGCTGTTGCAGATATCTTTACATCGACACATTTAGCATCAGGTGTCATCGCACTCTTACTTCGTCGCGAACGTACAGGTGTAGGCGGAGTCGTTGAATCAAGCCTTCTTGAATCAATGCTCGATCTGCAATTTGAGTTAATCTCGGCAAATCTCTTTGACCCCAGTGTTGTCGTCAATCGAGGTGCTGGAAACTCTGCTCACGCATTCTTGCCAGCGCCTTATGGTCTCTACAAGACAAGTGATGGATATATGGCCATTGCAATGACGCCGATCCCAGCACTCGGTGCACTTCTTGGAGTTAACCTCGATGAGTATGAAGATCCAAAATCATGGTGGAGCCATCAAGAAGCGATTATGGGCAAACTCAGCGCGATGCTTGCCACCAATACAACAGAGCATTGGCTAGCAATTTTGGATAAGGCAGATATCTGGTGCGCGCCAGTATTGACCTTGCCAGAGCTTGTTGCCCATGAAGGCTTTGCCGCAATTGATATGACACAGAAGACCACCCGTACAGGTAGAGATGGATCTGCTATCTCGATTCCAACAACTCGTTCACCTGTCCGTATCGATGGCAAGACAATTAAGCACACCAAGGGCGCTCCACATGTGGGCGAAGATACGGAAAAGATCCGCAAAGAGTTCGGGATATAGGCAAGGGGAGAGCATGAAGAATCCAAATCCAGATCAAGGTAAGCGTTATGAGGTTCCAATCTGGAACCAGGACGTCAAGCTCTATGAGGATTATCAAGTCGGAGAGGTAGATCGTTCACTTCGCCGCACCATCTCTGAAGGCGAAGTAATGCTCTTTAACTCACTGGTGCTTGATATGCATCCCTATGTAGGAGATGACATCTGGGCGCGCGAACATGGACTCTTCAAAAAGCGTTTAGTGCCAGGTGCGATGGTCTTTAGCTACGGCCTTGGCCTCTTTGCTCATAACAATGTCAATACCTTTAGTTATGGCTATGACAAGTTGCGCTTTATTAAGCCGACCTTTATCGGCGACACTATCTATGGAATGCGCACACTCCTAGAGAAGACTCCTAAATACGAAAATATGGGTCTCTTTAAGGTGAGCTATGAAATCTTCCGCGCAGATAATGAAGAGCTCGTTCTCTACACCGAACACCTTCAGACAGTTCTCTATCGCACATCACAGGCAGAAAATCTCAAAGCAGAAGGAAAAGAAGCGCCATGATCGAACAATTTCAAGTAGTTGCCGATGCTGTACGCCTTGAGGTAAAGCCTGAGCACCGCAAGAAGATTGGAATCTGCGGTGCAGGTGGAATTGTTGATGGTGCACACCTTCCTGCATATAAGAAGGCCGGTCTTGAAGTCGTTGCAATCTTTGATGTCGATAACGCAAAGGCTAAAGATGTTGCTTCTCGCCACGGTATTGGAAAGGTATATGCAACCCTTGCAGAGCTCCTTGCAGATCCTCAGGTAGAAGTCGTTGATATCGCTGTCCCTGCTGCAGCCCAGCCTGAAATCTTCGCTCAGGTTGCAGCAGCCAAGAAACATATCCTTGCGCAGAAACCTTTTGCGACAACAGTTGCTGCAGGCGAGCTCATGGTCAAGCAGGCAAAGGATGCAGGGATCGTTGCCGCAGTTAATCAACAACTTCGCTTTGAAGAAGGTGTTGCAGCAGCTCACAAGATGGTTGAACTTGGCTGGATAGGCACCGTCAGCAATTTCTCTATCAACGTCAATCTCATGACCCCGTGGGAGCTCTGGCCATGGGCGAAAGATCTCAAACGCCTTGAGGTCATGCTCCACTCCATTCACTATCACGATCTGATTCGTTGGTTCTTGGGAGATGCAAAGACTGTCTTCTGTGCAGCAGGACGGACAGCGGGACAATTTCCAGTCGGTGAGACTCGCACCATTTCAACAGCGCTCTATGACAGTGGCGTGACCTCTGTTGTTCACGCAAACCATGTCAATCGCGGTAACGATAACTATGCCGAGTATCGCATCGATGGAGATAAGGGATCGATTCGTGGAACTCTCGGATTGCTCTATGACTATCCCAATGGTCGCGTAGATACGATCGAAATTAACTCATCCGTCATCCCGACAGATGGTTGGCTTCCATATCCGGTTACTACACGTTGGTTCCCAGATGCATTTATCGGAACGATGGGATCTGTCATGGAATCCATCTCAACAGGTGCTCCTCTGCGTTCATCGGTTGCAGAGAATGTCGGCACACTCAAGATGGTCGAAGCACTCTACGCATCAATGGATTCAGGAAAGTCTGTTGACCTCTAACGCACCTTCGCCGCTTTTTAATCTAGAGGCAAAGGTCGCAGTCATCACCGGAGGTAACGGTGGCATTGGGCTGGGTTGTGCTCGAGGGCTTGCAAAGAGCGGAGCCACAATTGTTATTTGGGCACGTGATGCTGGAAAGAGCGCTGCAGCAAAGGCGGAGCTGGAAGCTTTAGGTGTAACGGTGATTACCCTGGAAGTCGATGTAACAGATCGATCGGCAGTTGAAGCGGCAACGCAAGAGACGATTAAGCGATGTGGCGGTATCGATATTCTCTTTGCCAACGCCGGCGTCAATATCCGTATGCGCCCTGAAGAGTACACAGAAGATATTGTCGATCAGATTATCGATGTCAATCTCAAAGCTGTCTTTCATTGCTGCCAGAGCGTCTATCCATCGATGAAATCTCGCGGTGGTGGCAAGATTATTTTGATTGGATCACTCACCAGCGTTCAAGGGTTAGGTGTCGCACCGGTTTATTCGGCTACTAAGGGAGCAGTCGTACAGCTAGGAAAAAGCCTTGCCGCCGCGTGGGGCGCTGACAATATTCAAGTAAATACAATCTTGCCGGGGTGGATTGTCACTGAGATGACATCGGTAACGCGGGCGGTGCCTGGGCTACCTGAACATGTCTTGTCGCGAACTCCCGCAGGTCGTTGGGGGAGCCCAGCAGACTTTGAAGGCATCGCAACATTCTTTGCATCCAGTGCAAGTGATTTTGTCACAGGAACAGATATTCAAATAGATGGCGGATTTACCAGCACCCTTGCCATCTTTGATCTACCTAAGAATTAAGACTTATAGGCAATACAGTTATTTGAAATCTCGCCGATTCCTTCAATACCTGTCTTGACCGCATCACCTGCTGCCAAATAGACAGGCGGCTTAAAGCCAAGGCCTACTCCAAATGGCGTTCCAGTATTGATGACATCTCCTGGGAAGAGCTCCATAAATTGGCTGATGTACCAGACGATGTGGTCGATACCAAAGAGAAGATCATCTGTATTTGAATCTTGCTTCATCACACCATTAACGCTGCACCAGAGACGCAAGTTATGTGGATTGATCTCATCGCCTGTAACAATCTCAGGGCCGATGGGATTAAATGTAGGAAATGACTTTCCCTTAACCCATTGCCCTGATCGTTCAATCTGCCAGTGGCGCTCTGAGACATCTTGCGAAATTGTGTAACCAAGGATGTGGTTCTTAGAGCTTTCAGGAGATTGCAGATAGAGCGCACGCTTTCCAATAACAATTGCCAGCTCAACTTCATAATCTGTTGCAAGGCTATTGGGTGGAATAACAATGTCATCGTTAGGTCCGACAACGCTATCTGGCGCTTTCATGAAGATCACAGGTTCAGCTGGAGTATCAGCGTTGGTCTCTTTGATATGGCCCAAATAGTTAAGACCGACACAGATCACCTTGGTTGGGCGGTTAATCGGTGAGCCAATGCGGGTAGATCCCTTTGCAACGCGAGGCAACCCAGAAAGATCTGCAGCCGCAACCTTAGCCATGGCGCCATCTTCAAGGCTCTGGCGTGACCAATCTGAAATCAGTGAATCAACAAGAATGTACTCATCGCCTTGAACGACTGCAGGTTTTTCTTGGCCAGCGCTTCCGATTCGAGCTATACGCATTGCCTTACTTCCCTTCAGGTAGGCGGCCAAGGCCAGCATGGGTTTCCAGCAAACGCACATGCTTTGGTTCAAGTTCTTTCAGTGAATTCACACCGAGCAACTTCATGGTGCGGATCATCTCTGTCTGCATAATCTGCAAGGTGCGCTCGACGCCTTCCTGTCCGCCAGCCATCAATCCGTAGAGATAGGCACGTCCAATATAGGCAAAGTCTGCACCCAGTGCTAACGCTGCAAGTACATCTGCGCCATGCATGATGCCGGTATCGATATGGATCTCAAGGTCATCTTTGAGCTCCTTCTTTACTTCAGCAAGCATATGGAGCGGAACTGGTGCACGATCGAGTTGGCGACCACCATGGTTTGAAAGGATGATCGCATCGGCTCCGTACTTGGCTGCAATCTTTGCATCTTCAACGGTCTGGATTCCCTTGATTGAGAGCTTGCCATCCCACTGCTCGCGAATCCATTCCAGATCATCAAAGGTCATGGTGGGATCGAACATAAAGTCGAGAAGCTCAGCTACTGTGCCTTCCCAATTAGACATGGATGCGAAGGTGATGGCAGGTGTGGTCAGAAAGTTAATCCACCATTCAGGGCGAGGTGCTGCATCGAGCAAGGTCTTTACCGTCAGTCGTGGTGGAACGGTGAGACCGTTGCGAGCATCACGAAGACGGGCTCCTGCTGCTGGAACATCGACGGTGAGCATCAAATGCTTTACACCAGCATCTTGGGCACGCTTCACAAGTTCCATACTCGCTTCGCGGTCTTTCCACATATACAACTGGAACCAGTTGACGCCCTTTGGAGATGCCTTCACGACATCTTCAATCGTTGTTGTTCCCAGAGTTGAAAGCGAGAAGGGGATACCAAATTTTTCTGCAGCACGTGCGCCTGCGATTTCGCCTTCAGTATGCATCATGCGAGTAAAGCCAGTAGGTGCGATTCCAAATGGCATCGCAAACTTCTCACCTAAGATCTCACATGAGGTATCGACGTTCTTTACATCGTGCAAAATGTTGGGACGAAATTCAAGATCAAGATATGAGCGACGAGCCCGTGCCAATGTGACTTCGGATTCGGCGCTGCCATCTGTGTAATCAAATGGCCCCTTAGGGGTGCGACGCTTTGCAATGGTGCGCAGATCCCAGATCGTCAGCGCCTTGGCTAGACGATTCTTGCGGGTAGGAAGGCCAGGAAGGGTAAAGCGCAGCAAGGGAGCCAATTCGCTCACCTTGGGAAATTGGCGCTTCACATTCTTCATCTATATATCCCTCACTCCGTCGACAATGGCGAAATCCTATACGATTTTCCACCCACATTCCATAAGTTCTTGAGGCAATCCTTCGCTAAGGTGCGAACATGAGCGACCTTGCAGCCAAGACCAGAGCAGCACTCGATGCTGCAGTGGCTGCAATCGGGGGTGCGCCACGTAAGGGTCAGATCGAAATGGCAGAGGCGGTCTCTAGCGCCCTGACAGATCGCCACCACCTCATGGTCCAGGCAGGAACCGGAACTGGAAAATCTCTCGCCTATTTAATTCCAGCACTTGTTCATGGACGCAAAGTCTTAGTGGCTACTGCAACCCTGGCGCTGCAACGCCAACTTGTCGAACGAGATCTTCCAGCAGTTGTGCCAGCACTTGAGAAAGAGCTCGGGCGCGAAGTGACCTATGCAATCTATAAAGGTGTCGGTAATTACATCTGTCTGCAGAAGATGAATAGTGAAGATGTAGATCCCGATACTGAGTTAATTCTAGAAGCGTCATATCTTGAAAAAGATGCGCAGCGATTGATCGCCTGGGCTAAATCAAAGGGTGCAACAGGAGATCGCGATGACGCCCCTGATGTTGATCGTCGCGTCTGGTTAGCCAACTCCACATCCGGGCGTGAATGCGTCGGCGCAGATGCCTGTGCCTACGGATCGCAATGTTTTGCCGTCAACGCTAAAGCTAAGGCACAGCTAGCTGATGTCGTAGTTACAAACCACACCTTGCTTGCAATTGAAATCGTTGACTCGCATCCAATTCTGCCTGAACGCGATGCCGTCATCCTCGATGAGGCTCACGAATTTATGGATCGCACAACGCAAGCGGTTACAGAAGAGCTCACATCAGGGCGAGTACAGCGCGCTGCTGCAATGGCCCGTAAACATATGCCTGGAAAACTCAGCGATGCCTTCACAAAGGCAGCCGATGATTTCCACGATGCAATGGCAGATTATGGCGATAGCGTCAAAGGTGACTTTGCAGCACTCGGTCGCTTAGAGGAGATCCCTAGCGTTCTTGAAGCACCTGTGCGCAAGGTGCGCGAGGCAGGGACAGCGATTATGGAAGCTATCCGTGCAGATGAAGAGATTATCGATCCCGATGCGATTGCAGAGCGCGCCCGCGTAAAAGGTGCTGTCAATGAAATTACAACAACGGTGGGTAAGTTGTTAAAGATGGGTTCATCGCATGTGCTCTGGTATGAACCTACCTTCTCTTCTCTCTATCTGGCACCGCTTTCAGTCTCAGAAGTCTTGCGCGAGAATTTGCTGACAAAGACCCCTGTAATTGCAACCTCTGCAACCCTGACTGTCGGTAGCGGCTTTGATGCGATGGCGCGCTCTCTAGGATTTTTATCGCACGGCTCGGCCATGGCTGAAAATGAGATTGATGAGAGCGAAGGCGAGATTGATCCCTCTAACTTTCAAACTCTTGATGTTGGATCTCCCTTTGATTTTGCAGCACAAGGTGTTCTCTATCTTCCCAAGCATTTACCTGAACCAGGTCGCGATGGCCCAAGTAAAGAAGTCCTTACAGAACTTGGCGAACTCATCGATGCTGCAGGCGGTCGCACCTTGGCGCTCTTTAGTTCGTGGCGCGGGGTCGAAGCAGCCGATGCACATCTGCGAGATGTACTCAAGGAATTACCAATTACGATCATTACCCAGAAGCGCGGCGATGCAGTCGGACCACTTGTAGAACGTTTTGCTAAAGATGAGACATCAATTCTTCTTGGCACTATGTCTTTATGGCAGGGCGTGGATGTTCCGGGTAACTCCTGCATCCTGGTAGCAATCGATCGCATTCCCTTCCCACGTCCTGATGAACCTGTCATGGCTGCTCGTTCATCGCAGGCAGATGCTGCAGGTGGCAGTGGCTTTATGGATGTATCAATGCCACGTGCGGCACTTCTCTTAGCTCAAGGGACAGGCCGTTTGATTCGTAGCGTCGATGATCGCGGTGTGGTTGCGATCCTAGATTCGCGGATTGTCACAAAACGCTATGGCAGCGTTCTGCTCAACTCAATGCCTCCGTTATGGCGCACCTCGGATAAAGGTGTGGTCTGCGACTCACTTAAGCGTTTGAGCCAGAACCTCGACGGCTAACTTCTGCGCATTTGCCCTACCTGTAATAACCTAAAGATCTCGTAGATAGAAAGTCGGTTGTCAGTGCCACGGTTACAGACAGAATCGCTAGCTGCTCAGCGCGCATGGCGTCGCTCGCAGCTATTGGAATCTGCCGCGGCAATCGCCCTGGAATCGCAAGGCGGGTCTGTTTCTGTCTCTGCCATTGCAACACGTGCCGGACTATCTCGCACATCGTTCTATGAATACTTTGAGAGTACTAGCGAGATTGTCGCAGAGCTCATTACTCAAGAACTCAACGCCTTCTCTGCCCATCTGGAATCAGCTACGCAAGAGGCGCACTCAGCAGAAGATGCGATCTCACGTTGGATCGAGAGCTCTCTGCTCTACGTTGCAGATAGCCGCCATCTTTTGGCAAAGACCTTAAGTTCGATTGAAATTTCGCGAGATCGCTCTACCGCAATTGGCATCGCACATAGAAGAATGCTCTCTTGCCTAATCGGACCACTTCAACAACTTGGAATAGCCGATGTACACCACGCACTAGCCCTGATTCAAGGCGCCACAGATGCAGCAACGCGTCGCATCGAATCAGGACAGAGCGGTGATCGAGAAATCTCTACAACCTCAGCCTTTATTATGGCTGGGCTGAAATCGTTGGTTCGTCCTTAACTGATCTTGATGGTGAAGTTACGAACCAGTGGCTTCCAGAAATCTGCTTTTCCAGCAGCTCTAGCAACAACAACGCAGTTGCCTTTTTTGAGCGCCTTCACCTTATTGCCCTTGATTGAGCAGTTCTTGCTTGCTGTTGTAAAGGTGATCTTCTCTCCAAATGATGATTCGGTAGGAAGTGTAAGCGTCTTTCCCTTCTTCGCCTTTGCAGCAAATTGTGGAATCGACTGATCGCCTAGGCCGACATAGAACGGGTAGTTTGCAGATGTTGCAGCAAAAGATGCATTTCCTGCAGTTTTAACACTGAGTGCGCAGAGTCCAGAGCCTTTAAGCGCTGTGATCACACCATTTGCATAGCTGCAATCATCTGTTGCTGATGACACTTCTGGAGTCAATCCAGATTGCGCCGAAACAGTAATGGTGACTGCCTTGCGATAGACCAAGTTTGAAGGAACGTTCTTGGTAAGCGGTGCTCCATCTGCAGTTACGGTCAATGCATCTGTTGGTAGAACTGGCCCGGCAACACCTGGTGCAAAGGTGATCGCCATGAACTTATCTTCAGAGCGATCATCTGGCCCAAAGCGATCGACACGGAAGAAGAGTCCGCATGTGACCTTGGTGCAATCTGCACTTCCTCCACGACCTGAAATCTGTGGCAGTGGTTTGATGGCGATTGGTCCGGTGGATTTAGTCGCACCTTGTGCTGAATCAGAGACCCAGACTTCAACAGAATCGCTGCAGATAGTTGGACGTGCACCAGCAACAGGTTCAACGCACTGCTGGATGTAGAGGCCTTTGCCTACAGGAAATGCGGTGAATCCACCATTGATTGTCGCCCCAGCTGGATTGAGATTGGTCAGGGGGCTGCTTGTGAATTTAAATGTCTCGGCAAATGCCTGCGGTGCAGATAGCCCTGAAAGAACAACAGCGGCTGCCACGATAGCGGTGCGGACTCTGACTCTCTTCATTCTCATCTCTTCTCTTTAGTGATTGTGAATTAACGGGTGAGGGTTATTGGGATAAACAAATCATTGCTTCGATCACCAGTTCGTAGATGATCAGATCTGACAGTGATTGCACAGCGAACTTTTCGACAATCAAACTTTCCGATATTTGTAGAGATCTTTACCGAGTGCTTAAAACGACCACCAGGTAAGAATTCATCTGTTAAACCAACTGCATATGGTGGGGGATTAGATGAGATCCAATACGAGGCCTCACCCATGCCAGCTTTATTTACTCCGCCACCACATGGTGTTGGTGCTTTACCTTTTCCGGGGATCACACAGTAAGCAAGATAGAGACCAACAGTCTCATCAAATCCTCGCCCCGTGACAAGAAGTGAAGTTCCTGCAGCAACCTTTACCTTTGCTACTGAAATACTCTGGCCATAACTACCTTTTGAAGTTGAAGCAGCATGAGCCTGCATAGGGCTCAGCAAGATCGCTGAGAGTGAAAATATGGCGATGGCTCTGCGCATATGCTGACTATAGAAGTAAGGCCAGATGGGTTTATCCGACACCATGGTAAGAAGTGTCGGCTCAATTTTGAGAAGATTCTTCTCATGGAGATGAGAAAACTATGGCGCGCTTTTGCCGCCCCTGTTGCACTCATCACCCTTATGTCAGGGTGCGCTAGTCAGGTGAGCGCCGTTGAGACGATTACAGATGTAGAACCAGTTTCTATCTCTGCAACAGAGAGCGCATCAGTGTCGACAGTGATCGCTTTAGCAAATGGAAGCGCCGAAATTGTTGCAGCCCTTGGTTATAAAAACATTCTGATCGGCCGTGATATCGCAAGTACAAGTAGTGAGCTCTCTTCAGTGGAGGTCGTTACCTCTGGCCACCAGGTTTTGCCTGAGAAGATTCTCTCGCTCAACCCAGATCTTGTACTTATTGATGCATCCACCGGTCCAGCATCTGCCCTTAAAGTCCTACGCGAATCTGGGGTCAAGCTTGTAACAATCTCTGAAGCGTGGAGTACTGCAGATATTTCGAAGAAGATCGATGAGGTGGCCGCTGCCATCGGAGTGCCGGCTGCAGGAAGTAATCTCAACGCCGCGATGGAATTACTTTCACAAAACATAGCCGCGGTGCCAAGTAACACAGGTATTGTCTTTCTCTACCTCCGTGGAGGAAGTGCCATCTATCTCGTGGGCGGCAAGGGCTCTGGGGCAGATTCACTCCTAGATTCAATCGGTGTTAATGATCTAGGCGCAGAGAATTTAGAAAATCCCTTCACGCCAATGTCGGCAGAGACTCTCTCATCGCTTAACCCCGACATCTTTCTGGTGATGAGTAAAGGTCTTGAATCGGTCGGAGGGCTACAGGGCTTTCTTGAGTTACCAGGTGTTGCGCAAACTAAGGCTGGACGAAACAGCGCCGTTGTTGCAGTAGATGATTCGCTGCTGCTCTCCTTTGGGCCACGAACTCCTGCGCTGATTGAATCTCTTGCGCAGTCAATCAATACGGTGCTCTCGCGATGAAGAAGATAGCCCTACTTGCCCTGGCAACATCTGCACTTGCAATCTTTGCTCTATCTCTTGGAACAGTCCAGGTCGGCAATATCTGGAGCGCAATCTTCGCTCTTGATTTCGGATCCACTGCAACTAGCGATCAGATCATCTGGCAGATCCGCGCTCCTCGCATTATCGGTGCGTTATTAATTGGAGTATGCCTTGGAATTGCTGGCGCTCTGGCCCAAGGTTCAACAAATAATCCCTTAGCCGATCCAGCATTTCTGGGAACAACTGCCGGTGCTTCCCTCGGCGTCATCGCCGGAGTTCTCACAGGGCTCGTTGATGTGGCTTCCGTCGGCGCAATAGTCTGTGCGGCAATTGGCGCGATGGCAGCTACCGCTCTTACATTCTCTCTTGCGCGATCAGCATTTCAACTCATCATCATTGGAATTGCACTCTCTGCAACCCTTGGCGCAGTTGCAGGTATTGCAATCTCTATTGCAGATCGTCCAGAGATTCGCTCGATAACCTTCTGGTCACTTGGTTCACTGTCGTTGCTTACGTGGAGTGAAATACTCCCATTGGCCGTAATCACAATCCTTGGTTTGGTTGCAGCATCACGGATATCGTCAACGGTTGATCTTCTTTCGCTGGGCGATCCTGCAGTACGTCACATAGGTCGCAATCCTCAACGAATTCGCCTCTATGCATTTATGGTCTTGTCCGTCCTTGTCGCAGTGAGCGTCAGCACAGTAGGCACGATCTCATTTCTAGCTCTGGCAGCCCCTCACATTGCGCGAATTCTCGTTGGCCCAGGCCATCGCAGATTGTTAATTGCATCTGCAGTTATCGGAGCGAGCATCCTTCTGATTGCAGATACTGCTGCGCGCACGATCGCACCGCCACAAGATCTTCCAATTGGTTTACTGATTGCGCTGATTGCAGCTCCTGTGCTGATCCTGGTTCTCAAGAAGGGGCAGCTGCAATGGCGCTAATTGAAATTTCACACCTTGCTGTAAGCCGAGGAAACCGCGCGGTTATCTCAGATTTCTCTGCCTCATGTGGGGGCGGAACGATCACTGCAGTAATCGGCGCAAATGGATCGGGAAAAAGCACACTGTTAGGTGCAATCGCTGGCGATCTTCCCATCACATCAGGATCGATCACCTTTGATGGACGAGCGCTAGCCGATCTCTCGTTAGCAGAACAGGCATCACTGCGTAGCGTTGTCAGCCAAGAACAAATCTTCTGGCTCGCCTTTACAGTCAGACAAGTGATCGAGATGGGGCAGGACGAAGGCTCACTGGCACGTATCGATCAGGTATTGGTAGATCTTGATATTGCAGAGATTGCAGATCAATCGGTATTGACCTTATCTGGCGGTCAGGCACAACGTGTCTCTATCGCCCGAGCGTTAGTGCGAGATACCCCGATCTACCTCTTTGATGAACCATTTGCATCACAAGATCGTGAGATGGTCGAGAGATTAATTGCGATCTTTCAAAGGATGCGCGCCAACGGAAAGGCAATTGTTGTCGTTGCCCACCTTGGTGAAGTCGAGCTAGATTGGTGCGACCAGATCATTAAGGATCTGGCGTAGATCAGACCAAGTCTTTGCAAAACTTGGATGTAGCGTCAACATTGTTACCTCATTGACTTCAACCCAACGCATCTCTTGGCTCTCATCATTAGGAGCATCAGCTAATAGTCGTGGATCTGCCGCAGCAAGAACTGTGTCATATCTCCAGTCGCCGTGATCATCGCTAAAGAGAGCAAGTGGAGTTAAATGCTCTGAAAGTATTCCCGTCTCTTCATGCGCTTCGCGAAGGGCGGCTTCAGTAACGCTTTCATGTGAATCTCTAGCACCTCCAGGAATTCCCCAGGTATCTCCATTGTGAACCCATGGCGCGCGGTGTTGGAGGAAGATTTCTCGGCGAGTGCTATCAATGTCGCGAAAGATCAAAATTCCAGCAGCGCCGAATTTTCCCCAATGTTTACTTCCGCATTGGCATTGGATCCATCCATCTCCATCGCGGGCTGCCATGTACCTAGATTGCCATATCCATCCACAGACTGCTCACCTGTGAAGATGGGCTGTCACCACCAACTCCTACCTTCCCCACATGAAAATCAGACCGCTTATTACTCTCTCACTCATTCTCTTTATCGCGCCAACTCTGGCTCCCGCGCTGCAGACAGTGGCAGCTGCCAATGAT
>JACCDU010277334.1_pt1 | contig 13620 bp, 17 predicted proteins | sample 7446081 | NCBI WGS metagenome assembly JACCDU01 (sample SAMN15323447, study PRJNA562643) | freshwater metagenome | isolation source: river surface water | place: USA:Blue River Watershed | collected 2017-08-17 | reverse complement strand
CCGGCTTCTCCGCTGTGGAAAACGAAGTGGCTGTTGGGGTGGAGTGCAAGGCCAATCAGCCGGTGGTGCGCTCCATCACTGACCCTGACGTGGATGCCGTGCGCATCAAGGTCAGCATACCGACGCTCACGCTGCAAGACACTACCAACGGTGACCTGAACGGCACTTCGGTCAGCTACGCGATCGACGTGCAGGCGCGGGGAGCCGGGTATGTGCAGGTGGTCTCCGACATGGTCTCGGGCAAAACCACTTCGCGCTACCAGCGCAGCTACTACATCCCACTCATTGGCTCTGGTCCATGGGATGTGCGCCTGCGCCGCATCACGGCCGATTCGACGCAGACCAGCCTGCAGAACAAGACATTTCTGGACTCGTATACCGAGGTAATCGAAAGCAAGCTGCGCTACCCCAACAGCGCACTGATGGCCTTGCGGGTGGATGCCTCGCAGTTCACTTCGATTCCACGGCGCAGCTATGACCTCAAGCTCCTTCGCGTTCGCATCCCCTCGAACTACTTCCCCGAGACCCGTGCGTACAGTGGGATCTGGGACGGTACCTTCAAGGTGGCCTGGACAGACAACCCGGCCTGGTGTTTTTATGACCTGGTGACCAATACTCGCTACGGTCTGGGCAATTTCATACCGGAGTCCCAGGTCGACAAATGGGCGCTGTACCGGGTGGCCCGTTACTGTGACGAACTCGTGCCCGATGGACTCGGTGGTTATGAGCCGCGATTTACCTGCAACCTTTATCTGCAAAGCCGCGAGCAGGCCTACAAGGTAGTGCAGGACATGGCCTCGATTTGTAGAGGTATGGCTTACTGGTCAGGCGGGGCAATCACTGTCACTCAGGATGCGCCCCAGGATCCTGTCTACCAGTTCACGGCGGCCAACGTCATCGATGGTGAGTTTGCCTACCAGGGGTCATCCGCCAAGGCGCGGCACACGGTTGCTTTGGTCAGCTGGGTGGACCCGGATGATTTCTATCGCCAGAAGGTGGAATACGTCGAAGACATGGTGGGCATTGCCCGCTATGGCGTGGTTCAGGCCGATGTGGTGGCCATGGGCTGCACCTCCCGAGGTCAAGCCCATCGGGTGGGCAAGTGGCTGCTGTATTCCGAGCAGTCCGAATCGGAAATTATCACATTCCGAACGGGGCTGGAAGGCGCTGTTGTGCGTCCCGGTGATGTCATCAAGGTTGCAGACAGCAGCCGAGGTGGCCTGCGCCTGGGTGGGCGCATTGCTGCGGCCACCACGATAAGCGTCACGCTGGATCAGGATCTGCCCGTCGGTTCATGGCGGATCTCTGTGCTGCTGCCCACGGGAGTGGTGGAGGAGCGCCAAGTCGGATCCCTGTCGGGTCGCACGGTCGGTGTGATCAGCGCATTCTCATCGGCACCTCAGGTGGGTGCCATCTGGGTGCTGGCCTCCACCCAAGTGGAGACGCAACTGTTCAGGGTGGTGCAGGTCGCTGAGAGCGAGCCAGGCATCCATGAAGTCACAGCACTGGCTCACAATCCGAGCAAGTACGACGCCATCGAGCGAGGGCTGGCACTGCAGCCTCGTGATATCACGGTGCTCTCCACCACACCTGTGGCGCCTACGGGCCTGTTGGTCACCGAGAGCCTGTACCGGGTCAAGGATCAGGCGCTGGTGCTCATTCAGCTGGGATGGGAGCAGGTCTTCGGCGCCTTGGAGTACCAGGTGAGCTATCGGGTCAATGGCGGCAACACCGTCACCTTGCCCCGGAGCTCGAGCACTTATCTCGAGATTCGAAACGCCGAGGCAGGGGACTATGTCTTCACGGTTCGGGCTGTGGGGGTGTCCGGCAAGCTTGGGGGCTCGGCCGCATTGAGCCAGACCATCCTTGGCAAGTTGCAGCCGCCCGATGATGTGCAGGACTTTGCGGTGCTGCGCCGCACGACCGATCTGCTGCTGAGCTGGAGCGCCAACACGGATGCCGATCTGGCAGGGTACGAGGTGAGAGTGGGAGCGGGCTGGGATGCAGGCACACTGGTTGGACAGACCGCTGGGACCCAGCTCGTGCATGATCAAAGCGAATCAGGTCGGTACAACTACTTCATCCGAGCCTTTGACACCTCTGGGAAATACAGCCAGCATGTCGCTACCTTCGAGTTGCTCCTGCTGGCACCAGCCGCAGTGCGGCAGTTTGATGTGGTCCAGTCGGCCAACCGGCTGGAGTTTCGCTGGCTGCCCAATCCTGAGCCGGAGGTGGTGGCCTATGAGCTGCGAGAAGGCACGGCGTGGGACACCTCGATCTTCATTGCCGAGGTCAAGTCCAGCAGCTTCACTTTGCCTTCAGGCTTTGACGGTGAGCGCAATTTCTGGATCAAGGCAATCGCCTCGCCAGGCATCTACTCGGACGAGGCCACCTTCGTCTCGACGGTGGTGGCCCAGCCCCAGAACGCCAACCTGCTGGTCACCATCGATGCACAGGCCACCCGGTTTCCAGGGGTGAAGCATTTCGCATCGGTCGAGTCGGTCAACAGCCTGGATGTGCTGCGCATGGACAGTGGCGTGGCGCAGTCCGAGTACCTGTTCGAGGTGAATCTGCCCACCAGCTACCGGGCGCAAAACACCCTGTTGGCCAGCATCGGGGCCACGCTGGATGATCGAGAAACCTGGTCGACAGCGAACTATGTCTGGAGCAGCAATGCTGCCAAACGGCAATGGACCTATGACGGCGCGCTCAAAAGCATCGAAGCGAGGTTTCAGATGGCGCGCGAAGATGCATTGCAGGCCGGAGAGCTCTACGGCTGGCGCCTCAATGGTGCGCTGGCAGGGTACGGCAGCCCCGCCAGTGGGGAGGCCGTGGGCGTGAGCTATGGCGACGGGCGGTACGGCAGTGGGGTACTCATCAAGGACACGACTCGGGTTTCCTGGGGTGTGAGCATCCCGGGGGTGTTCCATGTGAGCTTTTGGTTCATCCCAAACCAGATCACCACCTCGGTCATCTGGACAGTATCTGGTGCAGGGGTGAGTCTGCTTGTGGGCTTCGATGCGGCGGCTGGCAGCTTCTTTCTGGAAGACCACTTGCTCAACCGAATCGTCGTGCCATACCCCGTGAGCGTCAGCGACCGTATTTGCGTTGGTGTGTGTCAGACGGCCACTGAACGCAGGCTCTTTGTCGGAAAAATGGGCGGCGATGTGCAAAGCGCAAGCAGTCCTTTGCAACCCACTGCTGGATACACGGTCCTCAAGCTGTATTGAACATAAACCCAGAACCCCAACCCGGGCGTTGCATCGAATGGTGCAGCGCCCGTTTTGTTTGAAGAAACGGAAAACTCCATGATTGAAGAAGGCATGAGCATCAAAGGCTCAATCACGTTGCTGCTGGCCAAGCCCACAGGCGAAGTCGAGGTGGTGCACAAAGACAACATCATCGTCAATGGCGGCTTTGACTTCGTGGCCGATGCCATTGGCAATTCGGCCAGCCGCCCTGGTGTCATGGGCTGGATTGCGGTGGGCACTGGCTCCACGGCTGCTGCCGCCACTCAGACGGCCCTGGTCACCGAAATCAAGCGCAATGCGGCCACGTATGCCCACACGGCTGGCACCAAAGTGTTCACTTTCACGGCCAGTTATCCAGCGGGTGATGCCACTGGTGCGCTCACCGAGGCGGGCGTTTTCAATGCAGCCTCGGCTGGCGCCATGTTCGATCGGGTCGTTTTCCCGGTGGTGAACAAAGGCGTGGACGACAGCCTGACGGCTGTTTTCACCTTCACCATGAGCTGATCGGGCACCTGATATGGCCGAGACCGTCAACGTCTCCAGCTCGCCGGGGGCCAACTACACCTGGACTTCCGGCAAGTTTGCCTGGAGCAGTGCTACGGCGGGCAAGAACTGGACGACAGCCTACCCGGCGGTTTACGCCCTGAGCGTGGCCACTGACCTGAGTTTTGCCGAGTTGGTTCAGAAATTGGGCATCAAGAGTAATTCCGAGAGCCTGACCTTCTCGGATAAATCCAGCCGGGCTTTGGCACTCAACAAGTACGAGAACCTGAACTTTGTAGAGACCTACACCGACCTGATTGCCTTTGTGCTGCGTTTCGTTGAGTCCCTGACGTTCACGGAAAAGTACGCCCGCACGGGCACCAAAGCCGTCTTCGAGACGTTTCAGGTGGGGGAGGGACTGGCACGGCAGTTGGTATTGCGCAAATACGAGACGCTGGCGCTGGCTGAGACCTATACGGACCTCATTGCTTTCATCCTGCGGGTATCCGAGAGCCTGAGTTTTTCCGAGAAGCCTTCCAAAGGGATGACCAAGCCACAGGCTGAAAACTTCAGGCTGAGCGATGTACTGGTCAAGTCGCAGGTCAAGCAAATCTCCGAGGCATTCAGTCTGGCCGAGGCGCTGGGCCGAACAGTCGCGTATCGCCGTGCCATCAACGAAGGCTTTGCCATTGGCGAGGCGATCAGGCGCGCGCAGACCTTGAAGCTCAGCGAGGCCTTTAGTCTGGCCGAGCAGTACCGGCGCCGGGCCAATGGGGTGATCAGCGACATGATTGTTGCCAACACTGAGATCACCGAGCAGGACTTCATGGACATCCTGGAGTCTGGTCATCCCCCGGGGTACACCAATTTCCGGGACTTCATCCAAGGCGACTACACCTACCAGCGGGCGCTTTTCAGGGCGATCCTGACTTCCAGCAACGCAGACCGAGGCTACATCGATGGCCTACGGGTGACGGTGGACGTGCCCGATGTATTCGATCGAGGCACGGCGCAGGTGGTCACCGCGTCCAGTGGCGTAGCGGTCGTTTTTGTACGGACTTTCCGAGTCTCGCCGGAGGTCACTCTGACCTTCAAGGGCGGTACCACCGTGGCAATCCCTCGAATTCTTGGATCGGTCACCACCGCAGGCTTCACCGCCATTTTGGAAAACACCTCCGGCGCCCGCGTGACGGGAGCCATTTCTTGGGTTGCCCAGGGGTATTGAAAGGGTACTGAATGCAAAACTACACCGAAATCCCATCCACGACGACGCTCTCGGACTCGCTGTCGCAGATCCTGAACAACGACAAGACGGCGCTCTCGCTCTCCAGCGGAACGGCGTTTCCGACTGTGAATCTGCAGCAGGGCATGCCGTGTTTCAGGACCGATGAGCAAAAGCTCTACATCTTGACCGTGGTCAGTCCCGTCACGTGGAAGATGGTCATTGACCTCTCAGCCACCTTGGGTAAGGTGGCCAATGCTGACCTGCTGGACGGCATCGATTCCACTGGTTTTGCACTGAGTGGACACAACCACGATGCGGCGTATGCAGCGTTGGGCCACAACCACAACGCGGCATACCTGGGCATCACGGCCAAGGCGGCGGACGCTGACAAGCTCGATGGCTATGACTCCACGGCCTTTGTCCGCTCAGTCAATGGCAACGCACCTGATGCCAGTGGCAATGCCACCGTACCGATCGATTTATCCAGTCGATTGGCCAAAGCCGGTGACACGATGACAGGTCATCTGTACATGGGCAGTGGTGCGGTGATCTATTCCTCGCAATCCGGGGCGGCTGACAACGCTCGCAACACTGGCTATCGCATGAACGATGGCCAGGACATTGGCGAGATGGGGCGCAGCAACCAGTACTACGACGACCTGGCGGGCAACTGCAACGGCATCTTGCCGACCGGCAACTGCGCAGGCAATACGTACTGGAAACCTTCCAATACCAGCTGGTGGACGTGGGGCCTGGGATTTAACTACTGTGCTAACTCGGGCCAATACGACGGTGCAGGGGGAACAACCTACGCCTATAACGCTGTGCCCAGCACGGGCTACAACTACGACGGTTACTACCTGGCCCAAGACGAGATCGGTGGGGGTGAGTACCACCGCTGGTACCGAGCCTGCAATTGCAACTGCAACTGTGGCAGCTACACCAACTGCAACTGCGGCAACACGGCTTTCAACTGTCGAACGAACTGCAATTGCAACTGTGCCTGCTGCGGTTGTTGCTGAAGGATCACCATGAAAGTCTTTCTTGTGCGCGCGGGCAAGCTCTCGACTGCGCTGGATTACGCCATTCACCTCAAAGTGGACCAGGCGGCTGAGCAGGTGCTCATGCGCTTTGGCTTGCGACACCGTCCAGATAGTGATCAGCCTTCTGACTTTTCTCTGGAGGGGGTGACTTACCACGTGGTTGCCGAGCAGTTGTTTGCCTATCGTGAGCTGCGAAACAACCGGGGATGGTCTGACCGGCAGTCCTTCATGACCGGTTACCGCTGGGCAGAAAAACGACTCATCGACCCGTTGCCCTTGTATGTCTACACCCTGTCTACGCGTTTCACAGCGCCAGAAGCTTCGGGGCATGTCTGGAACGGGAACTTCCTGACCGGATTTAACGTCCCCTTTGCGGACAGCAGCTTTGATGAATGCTTCGTGACGGTGAACCTTCATCCCACGCTTGGAGGATGTCTGGTTGAAGGTGTGGCGTCCACGGATGTAGAACATACCGATTACCAGTCCTCCGCTCAGGTGAGGGAAATGGAGTTTCCAGACTTGCGGGTGATTGCCCCCGCAAATGTCATAGCGGGAGATCCAGTCGAATTCACTGTTCAGATGCTCGACGGCCTAGGAAACCCCAGCAACCGTGATGCGGAAATTCACCTGGAGTCGGTCAATGGCTATCTGCCCGTCAGCCGACGCCGAACGCAGGGTGGGCTGGCCACAGCCACCGTCATGACCCTGGGGCTTCAAGAAGGCGACACCGTCCGATTGAAAGCAGGCTTCAAGTTCTACCCCGGCTGCGCCGACGCCCAGGTGATCCTTTCATGATTCGCGAACTGTTTTCTGCTCGGGTCTACCAAGGACAACTGAGTTTCGAGGATGGCCTGCGTGATCAGATGCTCAAAGGGGCAATGGATTTTCATCAGCGGCTCAATCGGGACGGTCAGCCCTGGGCGCGCAAAAGCCGTCAGTCCCTGATCGATCATGAAAGCTGCTGTGACGTCTTCAGACCCCTGGTAAATCAGGTTCGTGAAGCCATTGGGCACGCCTACCAGTGTGAACCCGTGTGGCAAACCGCACGTGAGGTCATCACCCAACCTGGTCAGTTCATTGCGCTGCACGCCGAAGACACCGATCTCTCGGCGGTGTATTGGATTGACGGAAATGCTCGGCCAGATCCTTCTCGCCAGGACTACTCCGGCGCTTTTGTGCTGGTCAATCCCAGCGGTGCTTACGGTAGCCGCAAATTGCCCTGGGAAGGCTGGCGCTCGGAAATCATCCATCCGTACCCTGGCCTGCTGGTGATTTTCCCGAGCTACCTGGCGCACCATTCCCACCCCTACAACGGCACCCGGCCGAGTGTGGAGGTCCATTTTGAGTTCCGGGTTCAGGCATTGGAGGGACAAGACCATGCAAATCGTTGATGGCTTGATCGAGCCCGAGCTGGCCGCCGAATGTCGTCAGTGGCTTTTGAGCCAGAACCTGGTCTTTGGCTGGAAGGCGCATGCCAAGGCCCCTGGGGTGTTTTGGCACCGAAATTTTGTGCTGCCAGGAAAGCACAACCACCACTATGACGCAGGTGCATGGCAGCCAGAACGTACTTTTGATGCGTTCGTGGCCCAGGGGGGACCACTGGCCCGAGTGGCCCTGCGGGTCAAAGATCGGTTTTTTCCCAACGCAGAGATCACGCGCCTGTGGGTCAATGTGCAAGCGTTCGGAGATGAGGCTTCGCTCCACAGGGACTTCCCAGCTGAGTATCAGGACACGTCAAGATCCGTGATCTGGTACCCGGTAGCCGAATGGAGTGCGGATTGGGGAGGGGATTTGGTGGTCTTGGACGATCTGGGTGAAATCCAGGCGGCAGCCATGGTCAAGCCTAATCGGATGGTGCAGATCAATGGCTGCATGCGCCATGCTGCCCGTCCGATCTCCCGCTATTGCAACGCCTTGCGTATCGCGGTGGCGTTTGGTTCGGAGGTGGCGCCATGATCGAATACCTCTGGCCAACGCCAGTGCTCAAGGACACGGCCCCCTGGACTCCATCTGAAATGGATGAACTTCGGCGCTACACGGTCGAAAGATTTCATGACCATCAGACCAATCCACCCATGCACGGCTTGCCCGATGTGGACGTCCGGCTGAGGGTCCAGCTCAATCTGTTTCATGCCCATCATGAGGTGCATGCACCGGCAGTCTGGCATCCATGGAAACTTTGGGTAGAGAGTACCTACCGCAACTACCTGCTCGAAGCACATGGTGTGCGCAATGTCCAGGATCTAAAAATCGAGGCTCGATGCATTCCCGTGCATTACCAGCCTGGCATGCGGGCTCAGCCGCACTACCACCACACCTGTGACCATGTCCTGTGTCTGTATCTGGATTGCGGGCAAGGACGAAGTCCACCGGATCAACGCAGCTGGACCGTCGGTGACGGTGAACTTATCTTGCAGGACCCCCGCCCAATGGCGGGGTTTCCATTTTGGGAGAAGGTTCGCTACATCGAAACCTTTCCCGGTCTGGTGGTACTGCATCCATCGCGCATCTGGCATGAAACCAACCCCTTCAATGCCCAGGGTGAGCGAACCCTTCTGGTGGTGACCCTTCGGGTCGCCTCTCACAACTACAGCGATCTGTACACCGAGCTCAGAGGAGGGGCGTCGTGTCTTTGAATTTACATACCCGTCCAGGTTATGAGGTGGATGTGGTCCGTGTGGACGACAGCACCCTGCGCATGACTGTGTTGGTCACCAATCCCGACGGCAAAGCTTCTGGCCGTCATGTTTTCAACATCCAAACGATGTCGGGTGCTGATCCGGCACAGGTTTGCCGAGAGGCATACCCCATCGCATTCGAGGAAGATTTTTCATGAAATTCACACTCACCCTCAATGGAAAGAACGGGTTTGAGCGACAGGCCACCTACAACCCTGAGGACTCCAGCCTGGTCTGGAAAGACAGTGGGGAGCCTTTGCCATTGCCACAGGCATTTGTTCGCCAGGAGGGCATGCAGTGGCAGCCTTTCTGGCATTTACATCACCCCTCCAATCCGTCCGGAAAATCAAGGGCCATTCGCCATCTCAAGCTGCAGCTGGGACTCAAATGCAATTACGCCTGCCAATACTGCTCACAGGCGCACCAGCCTCATGACCTTGACGGGCATCCGGACGATGTCCAGCCTTTCATGCAGCAACTCGAGGGGTGGTTTGCTGGAGGAGACCCTCCAGCTGGCCGTTGGCAATGACATGGTGATGAGTCGTGACATATCACTGGAAGCTTCAGCGACGGAAGAGCTGCTTGGCTGGATCGAGCGCAACCTGCCCAAGATCAAGGCCTCAGGCTTTCAGCGGGTGAGTTATGAGAACGTGTCGGCGCCGCTGCAGCAGCGCATCCAGGCCTTGCTGATCGCTTGATCGGGCCGGCTCGGCTTCTATGACCAACCGGGGGCGCAAGCCTCTTTTTGCATTTTTCTGAACGGAATATTGGGTTGCTCAGCGAACTTTACGAATGCTGGCCGGTGAGACAGCCATCTTCACGGTCTTGCTGAGGATGTTGAGCAGCACCATGACCCGACCTTCGCCGTCGGCCATTTGGTAGATGGCATCCACCCCCACAAACGGACCATCTGTCACGACGACTTGCTCGCCAGGCTCAAAGTGGCGTAGTTGAACTTCGGTAGATTCGCTCTTGGCACGCAGTTCGCTGACCAGGGCGTCATCGATCTTGGCGAGTGTCTGACCAAAGGTGACCAATCGGCTGACCCCGATGGTGGAACGAATGGGTGACCAGCTTTGCGATTCCAGCCCGATGCCCAGGCGGATGAACAGGTAGCGCGGAAAAAGGGCCTCTTGAACCACCTGCAGCTGACCCCGGCGCAGTTTCTCTGCACGGATCAGGGGTAAGAAACACTCAAAACCTTGGCGCTCAAGGTTTTCCAGAGCAACGCGTTCTTGGTGAATCTTGGTGTGGATCAGGTACCAGTTGCTCATCGTGTGGTTAATCGCTTGTAAAAATGAGAATTTTACAGGGATGGGTGACCGGTAACTGGCAGATAGGGGCGAGGCAGTTACAGGCTGGGTGCCGTTACATGTGCACCGCCCGCTCCCACGGCCAGACTTCCTGGTCAAAGCGGTTGCAGACTTTGCGGACCATTTTTTTGGAAAGTGTGTCCGTGATGCCGTCAACAAAGTAGGCGCTCTTTTCGGCATAGGGGCTGCGACGGTCAGGGTCTCGCTCGTAGGTCAGCCCTTCGTGCAGTTCCATCAGCTTGGCCCGCTCTTTGAGTACGGCGGCTGAGTTGAACACCCAGTCCACAAAGTCCGCTTCTTCTGGCGCCCAGTCACAAATGGGCGCGTTCAGATAGTCGGCCGCCCATTCGGCACCGTAGCGGTTGCTGCCGTGCCAATACAGGTGCTCCGTCAATACCGTTCTGCCTGTGAGCCCCTCCGCAATGTAGGGGTTGGCTGCGATGCCGCGCCGGATGTAGGTGCAAGCAGACACGTAATCCCCCTCCCTGAAAGCGATCTGCCCGGCCTGGTACCAGTGGGCGGGTGAGTACTGGGCCTCGTTCAGAAAATGCTTCTTGGCCGTGCGGGTGTCGCCTAGCATCAGGCTGATGTCGCCCATGCGCATGCGCACGCCCAGGTTGTCGGACGGGCACCAGGCCAGCATCTTCTTGGCCAGTGCCTGGGCCGCTTTGGCGTCTTTGCGGTCGATCAGGCCTTGCAGGTAGCCGTAGGCCACCCTTAGAAAAGGCCGGTTGTCGATTTCGGACCAGATGATCTGGCCCTGGTAGCCCTTGGGGATCAGAGCGCTGGCCTGGCTGTAGGCCTTGGCCCAGACGTCGGTGGCTTCGTCCCGCATTTCCAGTGCCCAGAGGCGGTTGGCCAGGTAGTTCTGGATTTCCAGGTTGCCGGGGTACTTGGCCAGCAGCTTTTGGGCGTGCAGCAGAGCCTGTTTGTCGTTGATGCGGCCAGCATTTAGCTTGTCCATCAGCTCGTCGAGCTCTTGCTCATGGTCCCAGTTGCGCGAAAAGCAGCCGAATTCGATGGGTTCGTCGGTGTCTGGATCTAGCTCTTGCCGGATGTGGAAGGTCAGGCCATTGGCAGGTTGCTTGGTTTTTGGGCTGGTGGGGGTGGGCTTCTTAGGCATCTTTGGCTCGTAGTCAGGTGTCATGATCCGGCCCCGAGGTCCGTGGCAATCCATGGGTGCTGTAGACCCGCCCCTGCGTGGCGATGTAGCGCCGAATTTCAGGGGCCATGTGTTCGGGCACCAGCATGACGCTCAGGCCCATCGCCTCGGCAATCCGTTCGATGGACGACAAACGCGGATCGCGCTTGCCGCTCTCGATCTCGGACAAATGCTGCGGCGACATGCCTGTGGCACCTGATACCGCTTCCAGCGTCAGACGGCGCTGATTGCGCTGACGACGCAGAGCAGGGGGAATGAAGGAATCCATAGGCAGTAGAGTAGATCAAGTTCGTGGAATTCTTTCATATGATCGTATGAATTCGTATGTCTTGAGGTGCTTGTGATTGTTTTGATGCGTTTGGGTTGGTATCTGGCAATGGTGGCGGTGACAGTGCTTGCGCTGCTGCCCATTGAACATTTGCAGATGCCGGTGTTTGACTGGTGGGACAAGGCCCAGCACGCGCTGGCTTTTGTGGTGTTGACCAGCTGGGCTTTGCTGCTGTGGCCGCATGCTGCTGTGAGCGTAGCGTTGGGCATGCTGACCTATGGCGCAGGCCTTGAACTGGCCCAATGGGCCATTGGCTGGCGTTTTGCCGAATGGGCGGATTTGGCTGCGGACGCTGTCGGTGTTTTCGTGGCTTGGGGTCTGGTCCGGTGGTTACGATCTCAACAAGCCATAAACATTGAAAGCCATTCCAGATGAGTGCACGCGCTTTTACCTTTGACCAATTTGTTGACTTGCACGGGCAAGCGAAAGCCTCGCCCCGGCAGCGCCAACATCTGAACATCCATGCCAGCCATGAAGCCCCATTTCAGCGGCTGTTCATTGCGTTCGGACTGGACAGCTATGTGCGGCCGCACCGACACCACCTGGTGCCCAAAGACGAAACGCTGATTGCCGCGCAAGGCCTGCTGGGCGTGCTCGTGTTTGATGATGCGGGCCAGGTGGTCCAAAAACTCAAGCTGGGCACTGAACGTCATGCCGCACCAGGCGTTGGCCCTGTGGTGGACATGCCCGCAGGCACATGGCACACCGTGCTGGCTTTGACTCCCGACGCCGTGTTGCTCGAGGGCAAGGCCGGACCGTTTGATCCACAAGGGCCACGTGAGTTTGCCGAGTGGGCGCCGGAGGAGGGGACGGCAGAGGCGCTGGTGTTGCTACGGGAGTGGCAGAAGCGATTTGAAGATGCGTAAGCTGGCTACCGGCTCTTAATGGCCGGGTGATTTGAGTTGAAGGCGAGCCGGATGGATCTCTCACGCCCTCAATCAGAAGATCTGCCGACCCACTTCCTAATATGTGTGCGGGTCGACATGTCGGCGTACTGGTCTACGGCGGTCTGCAGCGCAATAGGATCGAGGCTCGCCAATCTGCCGCGTGCGTGGTGCAGAACCGTCTTGATGTTGACGGTCAATTTGTCCAGTGTGTTGAGCAGGTCGACGAACAAAATTTCAGAGGTAAGCTGATCCTTGCCGATTTCAATCTGACATTCGTCCACATTGCAAGAGGTGATCTGCAGGGTCATCAGCTGGGCATAGTCTTCCATGGCCCGAGGCTGATCGGGACTTTCTTTTGGGCAGAACAGTTGATCGAGGTAGTTCGTGATGATGGCCTCAGTGCGTTTTTCAGAAAACCCTGGCCGTCGCAGTCTGCCCTTGATGGCTCTGCCAGAAAGCTTTTCTGGCTCGGGTGCCAACTGCGCGACCACCCAATCAGATCTGCTTTTGAACTGGAGTTCAAACAACTCCACCTCCTGGACGGTGTAACGAATCATGTGCCCGATTCGAACGAAACAAGGCCCTTTTCCTTGTTTTCGCCACTCGCGAAGGACGGAGCTGGAGATGCCCAGGCGGTCTGCGAGGTCTTGAGTTGTCAAGAGTCTATGGTTCATCGTCCTGGCAAACGCTGTAGATGACAGTCATGACTTCAGACCGAGGGTCAAGACGAACCAAAGTGGCTTTGACCTTTGGGGGAGTGGCCTGCGCCAGGCGATGCAGGTGGGTTCGGATCTGGTGGTGGGATTTCTGGCCACCGAGGCAGGCAGCCCGGATTTGGTCAACGGTGGCGTGTCCTGTCTGCGCAAGATAGAGCAGGATCTCGTCCGCCCCTTTGAAGGCGACATTGGTCCTGATCAGGTTTTCGTATTCCTCAACAGCGGCCACCGGATACCTGACTTGCTTGCCAAACTTCAGGTACGCTGGGCCGATCTGCTGGGTTCGCCATCGCTGAAGTGTTTTGGGGCTCATGGACCATCTAGCCGCCAGATCGGTTTCAGTCAGGGCGGTGGTCATTGCGTGGGCTCCTTGAAGTAACGGGGTTGCATTCACGCGTACTTCGCCAGAAAAGTCGAGAGGGCCCGATTTCTACGCCTGGCAGTGCCGTGACAAGGCATTGACCGATACAATTCCTCCTCACATTCGCGCTCTAGCGCTACCACGCATGATTGAGTGTGAATAGAAAGTTGGTT
>JACCDU010115345.1_pt1 | contig 13625 bp, 10 predicted proteins | sample 7446081 | NCBI WGS metagenome assembly JACCDU01 (sample SAMN15323447, study PRJNA562643) | freshwater metagenome | isolation source: river surface water | place: USA:Blue River Watershed | collected 2017-08-17 | reverse complement strand
GGCGTCACCGGCATCAACATCAAGTCGACCCCTGATGGCAAGGTCACGCCGGTATCGGTGCACGGCCTGTTCATTGCAATCGGCCACAAGCCCAACACCGGTATCTTCGAAGGCCAGCTCGAGATGAAAAATGGCTATATCGTCACGAAGAGCGGCACCGAAGGCATGGCGACGATGACCTCGGTCGAGGGTGTGTTCGCGGCCGGCGACGTGCAAGACCATGTGTATCGTCAGGCGATCACCAGCGCCGGTACCGGCTGCATGGCGGCGCTCGATGCGCAACGCTATCTGGAAGCGCAAGAGTAAGTCGATAGTGCGAGGCCCGGCCGATCGGCATGGCCTCACGGGAGCCCGCGATGAAAGACCTCGCAGAACTGAAGGCTTTCCAGCAGCGCCTGAAAGAAAGGGCCGAGGCCGAGCGCGTTCGCCGTGAGCGCGAAGCGCAGCTGGCGCGCGAGGCGAACCTGTTCCGCGACAGTGTGGGACAGGTGAAGCCGCTGAACGCGCCGCCGCGAGTGATACCGGACGCCCCCAAACCCCAACCGATTGCACGTCAGCGCATCGCCGACGATGCCGCCGTGCTGCAGGAATCACTGTCGGATGAATTCTCGATCGATACCCTGCTCGAGACCGACGAATCGCTGTCATTCGCGCGCCCCGGCATCGGGCCGGACGTGATGAAAAAACTGCGTGGCGGCGGCTGGGTCACGCAAGATCAGCTCGACCTGCACGGACTGCGCGTCGATCAGGCGCGTGAAGCCGTGGCCACCTTTGTGCGCGATGCGACAAAGCGTGGCGTGCGCTGCGTGCGCATCATCCACGGCAAGGGACTGGGCTCGCTGGACAAGAAGCCGGTACTGAAAAACAAGGTCAGGAACTGGCTGGTGCAGAAGGAAGAAGTGATCGCCTTCTGCCAGGCGCGCGCGGCGGATGGTGGCAGCGGCGCGTTGATGGTGCTGTTACGAGGGTGAGGCAGGGGTTGCGTGGCGCATGCGCCGCGCCTGCCGAAGCGGTCCGGCTTGCAAGCCGGACCGTGGGCGCTTCGCATCAAACCGCCTCAGCCCCCGTCTCACCGGTACGAATGCGAATCACCTGCTCGACGTTCTGCACGAAGATCTTGCCGTCGCCGATCTTGCCGGTACGCGCGGCCTTCACGATCGCTTCCACCGCGTGGTCCAGAACGTCTTCGGCGACCACCGCTTCCACCTTCACTTTCGGCAGGAAATCCACCACGTACTCGGCGCCGCGGTAGAGCTCGGTATGGCCCTTCTGGCGGCCGAAACCCTTGACTTCGGTGACGGTCAGGCCATTGACGCCGACGGCGGCGAGCGACTCGCGCACTTCGTCGAGTTTGAACGGCTTGATGATGGCAGTGATGTGCTTCACGGGTTCTCCTGTTCCGGCTGATGACGATGAGGTTTGCTTGCGTGTTCTGCGTCGGTGTTGCTTATTCTCTGAACTTCGACGTGATCGGATAGCGCCAGTCGCGGCCAAATGCACGGTGCGTCACGCGCGGACCGACCGGGGCTTGGCGGCGCTTGTACTCGTTGATCCTGATCAGCCGGGTGATGCGCTCGACGTCTTCCTTACGATACCCGGCAGCCAGCAGTTCCGCAACGCCCTGGCCCTCTTCCATGTACAGATGGAGTATGCCATCGAGCACTTCATAGGGCGGCAACGAATCCTGGTCGGTCTGGTTGGGCCGCAGCTCGGCCGACGGCGCACGGGTCAGGATGCGCTCCGGGATCACGTCGCCGATGCCATTTCGGTAATGACAGAGCCGGTAGACCAGGGTCTTTGCGATGTCCTTGATCACTGCATAGCCGCCGGCCATATCGCCATACAGCGTGCAATAGCCGGTGGCCATCTCACTCTTGTTGCCGGTGGTGAGCACGATCGCACCGGTCTTGTTGGACAGTGCCATCAACAGCGTGCCGCGGATGCGGGCCTGGATGTTCTCTTCGGTCGCGTCCTCGGGCAAGCCGTCGAATTCGACCGCGAGCGAGCGACGGAACGCATCGAAGCAATCGGCGATCGGTATTTCGTCATAACGCACGCCAATGCGCGCGACCATGTCGCGCGAATCGATCCACGAGATCTCGGCCGTGTAGGGTGACGGCATCATCACGGCCCGCACCTTGTCGGCGCCGAGCGCATCGACTGCAATCGCCAGGGTCAATGCGGAATCGACACCCCCAGACAAGCCGATGATGGCGCCGGGGAAACCGTTCTTGTTCACATAGTCGCGCACGCCGGTCACCAGTGCCTGATACACCTGCGCCTCGATGGACAGGGATTCGGGCAGCGGCAAGGTCTGCGGCACGCCGGCATCAAAACGCACCAGCGCAAAGTCTTCCGCAAAGTGCTTCAGTTGCGCGCGCAGCTCGCCTTGCGCATCGAGCACGAACGAGGCACCGTCGAACACCAGCTCATCCTGCGCGCCATACAGGTTTGCATACACCAGTGCCATGCCGCGCCGGCTGACGTTCTCGCGCATTACCTCGACCCGCAGGTGCTGCTTGTTCATGTGGTATGGCGATGCATTCGGCACCAGCAATACCTGCGCACCGGCGGCACGCGCCTTTTCGGGCATGTCGGGATACCAGGTGTCTTCGCAGATGTTGAGTGCGAAGCGCGTGCCCTTCACGTCGAAGGTGCAGACATCGTCGGCAGGTGTGAAGTAGCGCTTCTCGTCAAACACCGTGTAGTTCGGCAACGCCTGTTTGCGATAGGTGGCGATGACGGCGCCCTCTTTCAGCACCGATGCCGCGTTGTAGTTTACGGACTCACCGTCGCCGTGCTCTTCAGTCAGCGGGTGGCCGACGACCACATGCACGCCTTGCAGGTCGGCCAGTGCGGTCGCGAGCGCGGCCAACGCGGCCGAGGATTTTGCGTAGAATGAGCGGCGCAGCAGCAAGTCTTCCGGCGGATATCCCACCAGCGACAGTTCGGGCGTCAACACGATGTCGGCGCCGTCGACGGCTGCACGCCGCGCCGCCGCTGCAATGCGTTCGCTGTTGCCGGCAAGGTCGCCGACGGTGCTGTTGATCTGTGCGATGGCTACGGTGACGGACATGGGACGCTGACGCTCGAAAACCTGTACCCGACAATGGGCTCAATAAAACAGAATTATCGCACGCGCATACTTGCTTCTCTTGCCAACGCTGGCCAGCCAGCCTGGGATGCGCTGGTCGCTGCGCAATCGGCGCCGAACCCCTTCCTGTCCTATGCGTTCCTGCATGCGCTGCATGCATCCGGCAGCGCTGCCGACGATACCGGCTGGCAGCCGCAGTACCTGACGCTGTGGCTGGACGACGATGACGGCACCGAGCGCCTGGTCGCCGCGCTGCCGATGTACGCCAAATTCCATTCCTACGGCGAGTACGTGTTCGACTGGGCCTGGGCCGATGCATACAAGCGCAACGGACTCGACTATTACCCGAAGCTGCTGTCGGCGATACCGTTCACACCGGTGTCAGGCAACCGCCTGCTGGCCATCGACGACCATGCGCGCGCGGCACTGGTGGCGGCGTTGCAGGGCGTGCAGCAAGCAAGCGGCTTGTCCTCCACCCATATCTTGTACCCGCCCGAAGCGGAAGCGCAGCAACTGCAGGCTGCCGGTTTCCTGCTGCGCAAAGGGGTGCAGTTCCACTGGCAGAACGAGGGTTACGACAGCTTCGAGCAATTCCTGTCCACGCTGGAGATGAAGAAGCGCAAGAACATCCGCGCCGAGCGTCGCAAGGTGGCCGACGCCGGCATCACGCTGCGTCAGGTGCGTGGCGAAGACGCCAGCGAAGCTGACTGGCGCTTCTTCAAGCGCTGCTATGACAACACCTATCAGGCCCACTGGTCCACGCCGTACCTGAACCTGGATTTCTTCCTTCGCATGGGCGTAACGATGCCGCAGCACCTGCTGCTGGTGATCGCCGAGCGCGACAGCCAGCCGATTGCATCGTCGCTGCTGGTGTATGACGAGCGCGCGCTGTATGGCCGTTACTGGGGCTGCATCGAACAGCATCCCTGCCTGCATTTCGAGACCGCGTATTACCAGCCGCTGGAATTCTGCATTGCGAACCGCATTCCGGCTTTCGAGGGCGGCGCGCAAGGTGAGCACAAGATGGCACGCGGCTTCCTGCCGCAGCAGACCTGGTCGGCGCACTGGCTTGCGCATCCGGCCTTCTCGGATGCCGTTGAGCGTTTCCTGAAACAGGAAGGCAAGGGCATCGGTGCCTACATGGACGAGCTGAACGAACGCAATCCGTTCCGCGATACGAGTGGCCAGAACAATCGGCCGTAAGGATCCAAGGCGGACCCAAGCGCCCCGTCAAGGGCAATAAAAAAACGCGGCGCCTGTTGCCAGGGCCGCGTCATGCATCACTTGCGCTGTGAGCGCGATCAGAAATTCGGCTTGCTCGCCGCTTTCTTGTAGGTTTCCACGCCGCTCATGATCTCGGCACGTGCTTCATCCGGGCCGTACCAGCCATCGACCTTGACCCACTTGCCCGGCTCCAGATCCTTGTAGTGTTCAAAGAAGTGCTGGATCTGCTGCAGGCGCAGGTCGTTCAGGTCTTCCGGCTTTTGCCAGTGGGTGTAAATCGGCAGCACCTTGTCGACCGGTACCGCCAGCACTTTTGCATCGCCGCCGGATTCATCGGTCATCTTCAGCACGCCGATCGGGCGGCAACGCACGACCACGCCCGGGATCAGCGGGAACGGCGTGATGACCAGCACATCGACCGGATCGCCGTCGTCGGCGATGGTGTGCGGCACATAGCCGTAGTTACACGGATAGTGCATCGCGGTGCCCATGAAACGGTCCACGAACAGCGCGCCGGATTCCTTGTCGACCTCGTACTTGATCGGGTCGGCATTCATCGGAATTTCGATAATGACGTTGAAGTCGTTCGGCAAATCGCGGCCGGACGGGACGTTATTCAGGCTCATCGGGGTCCTCGGGTGATTTTAAGAGAAGCAAAACCCGGCATTATAGCCGGGCAGGCTTTCCATTCCCTTACGGCAGGCGCTGCAGAAAGCTTCAGCGCCGTGCCGGCGCCGGCAAGGTCGCCAGTGCGCACTGGCGGAAGTGGGTGGCAGCTGCATCCGGCTGGCTGGTGGCTTCGTACATCTGCGCCAGCCGCAGATGGGCTTCCTGCAGCGTCGCGCGCTCGGTGGCGCCAAGCACGGTCTGCTCCAGATGGCGCTGTGCCTTGCCCCACAGTTTCTGCTTCAGGCACAGCGTGCCGAGCACCAGCGACAGCTCGGCGTCATTCGGGCGTTCACGCAGCCAATGCTCGCAATGCTCGATCTGGTCCAGCAAGGTAGCCGAACCTTCCGGCGCAGCGCACTGGCGGTATGCGCGCAGCAGGCGCACGTCCCATTGCACGGCCAGTGCGCGCTGCAGGATGTCGGCCGCTTCCTGTTGCTGGCCGATCTTCATGAAGGCATTCGCGGCCAGCGCGGCCACGCCCGGGCTCTGGCGGTCGGCAGTCGGGATGGTGGCCCACAACTTGCGCAAGGCTTCCGCATCTTCGGCAGCCTTCGGCAGCATCGCTTCATAGGCCATGTCGCGCAGGCGGCGCGACAGGGTCGGGTGCAGCACCGCGTGCTTGTCGAGCAGCTTCACCAGCCGCAGCACTTCGGGCCAGTTGCGCGCATTCTGGTTGACCTTCAGCGCCAGGCGCAATGCATGCGCATGGCGCACGCCGCTGGCATTGAGTTCACGCAGCACATCGAGCGCGGCATCGGTTTCCTTGTTGTCCTCGGCCAGCAAGTCCACCGTCGTCATCAGGCGCGCGGTGCGCAGCTCGCTGTGCTGCCCGGCCTCGGTCAGCCAGCGGTCGCGGCGCTGCGGCTGCTGCATGCGTTGCGCAGCGCGCGCCGCCAGCAACGATGCCAGGCCCGCATACTCGGGAGACTCGGCAGCACGCGCAGCCGATTTTTCGGCACGGCTGAAGCGCCCTTCCAGATAGGCTTTCAATGCATCCTGCAGCGCACGGCCGGACGCCAGCAACTGGCGACGGCTGCGGTACTCGCCGACGCGACGCGGCATCGCGATGGTCGCGCGCACGGTGGAGATGATCACGTACAGCAGCGCAAAGCTGCCGACCAGCACCACGATGAAGAAGTTCAGCGAAAAATCGACTCGGTACGGCGGATAGAACAGCACCACATTGCCCGGGTTGTAACGGGCCAGCACGGCAAGGCCGATCGCCGATGCGAACAGGGTCAGCAGCCAGATGTAGAAACGCATCGCCGTCTGTCCTTACGGTCGGGTACGCGACTGGCGCACTGCGGCCAGGCTGGCCGACAGCGTCGGCATCTCGATGCTGAGCGCGCTCTCCTGCAGCTGACGGATCAGTTCGCGGCCAGCCTGCGTGGAACGGGCGCGGGTATCGAAATAGCGCTGCAAGGTACGGTCGGCCTCCGCGAGGTCGGCGCGGAAGGCAGCGTCATTGCGCGACAGCAGCGCCATGCGCGCATTCAGCAAACGCAGCTTCAGGTTCTCGCGCGCGAAGAAGGATTCGCCCGGCGACAGCAACAAGGCATCCGGCGTGGTGACGGTGCGCACGCGTACCAGCTGACGGATGTCATTCCACAGATCCGCGCTCCAGCTGTTCCAGCGCTCCTGCATCTCGACCCGCCAGTCGTATGCCGACTTCGGGCCCGGCTTGGGCGGCTGCACCAGTTTGGTCTTGGGCGGCGGTGCGACCACGGCCGGCTTTTCGTCGGACAGCAAAGGCATGCCATCGATCTGTGCAATCAAGGTATCGAGACGCACCGCGACGCCGGTCAGGTCGACGCTGGGCAAGCTCTTGAGCTTGTCCATGTCCTGTGCAATCGCTCGACGGATTGCAATGAATTGCGGACGATCGGCGCGCGACAGCCGTGCATCGGCGTTTTGCAATGCGATCAGTGCGCCGCGCACATTGCCGGCCAGCTGCAGCTGCTGGCTGGCCGTCGACAGCACTTGTTCGATCTCGGCCAGTGCCCAGTCATCACGGTTCTTGGCGAGATCGCGGTACAGCTGTTCGAGCGCGATCTGCTGGCTCTGCGATTCGAGCTGTTTGGCTTCCAGCACTGAGACCTTGCCTTGCAATACACGCAGATCGTCATCGACGCGGTCGGCGATCAGCTTGGTCTGGCTGTTGAGGTTCTCGCCACTCTGCAGGCGCTGGGCGACTTCGCGCCGCAGGTCCGACACTTCGATGCGCGAACTCCACCATTGCCAGACGAACAGCGCCGCGAACACGACGGCAGCGAATTTGAGGCGGCCCTCGCGTGTCTCGAACAGGCGCGGCATGCGCGGGCGCCAGTTGAGGCGGCGATACGCAAGACCGTCGGTATCGTCGGGCGCATTGACGGTGGATTTTTCGGGATCGGCAGCCGGGTCGTCCGTGGCTGCGGGGTTACCGGCGGGGTTGCCAGCAGCACTGCCGGCTGCGCTATCGGCTGCATTACCGGCCGACGCCGTGCCGGATGTCGCGCTGCTCTCCGCTGGCGGGACCGTGGCGGCACCGGCAGCGGGTTCTGTCGGCGCGGACGCAGCGCTGGCGGCGTTGCCGGTACTGGCTACGCTGCCGGCGTTGGCCGCAGTATCGTTCTTGCTGGCGGCGTCGGGCTTGTTGGCTGCGCCGCTGGAATCAGGGGTTTCGCTCATGATTGCGATTGTATCGCTTGTATCGCGGCAATCAGTGCGTCGTCACCGGATCCGGTGCGTAAAAGTGCGTCAAATCCCATCGCTTCGGCGGTTTCGGCAATGCGCGGGTGCGGCACGACCAGCATGTGGGTCAAAACGCGACGCCAGGCCGACGAGTTCATGCGATCGTCATCCGCTGCAGCGCTACCCTGCGCGATACGCTTGTGACCATCCAGGTGACCTGCTCCATTTACACTCTCTGCGCCTTCTGCACCGTCCTCACCTTCGGTCGTTGCCGCATCTTCGTGGTCCAGCTGCGCCACCATCTGCTGCAAGTTGCGCAGTGCTTCGGAACTGGTAATCACCCACACTGCGCCACCGTCGGTGTCGATCAGCGCTTGCAGCTGCGTGCGCTGTGCCTGATCGAGCACCGGTGCGCTACGGCGATAGGCCGCTACCTGTTCGACGATGACGCCGGCGTCACGCAAGCGGTCGGCCAGCAATTCGCGCCCGGTTTCGGCGCGCACGATCAGCGCTTTTTTGCCCGCCAATGCAGGCAGGTCCAGCACCTGCAGCAGGGTTTCAGAATCGGTGCGTTCGGGGTCGGTGGGGCTGGCCACGTCGGCATTGGCGTCGGTCACGCCATGCCGTGCGAGCGCCTGTCGGCTGCTGTCGCCCACCACGGCGGCGATCACACCCCGTGGCCAGCGATGGCCTGCACCCAGCTGCGCGAACGCGGCATCGATCGCGTTCGGGCTGACAAATGCGACCAGCGCGTAATCCGTGAGACGTGCCAGCGCCGCAGCCAGTGCGGCTTCCTGTGCCGAGCCGGCAGGCAGTGCCTGGACTTCCAGCAGCGGGAAAATACGGGCATCGATGCCCAGTTGCGCCAGCTGCGCGGCCAGCGGTTCAGCCTGCGCGCGCGGCCGGGTAATGACGACAGGGGGCTGGCGTCGCGGTTCGGGCATCAGATATCAGGCGGGGCGGCCGCTCATTCCGCTGTCTTGCACTCCGCCAGGATGGCGGTCGCATCCTGCGACTCCAGTTCACGGGCGATCTGCACGCCCATGGCTTCCGGCGCGTCGGCTGCACCATCAATGTCGGCCTGCGCGACGCGCTTGCCATCGGGCGTGGCGACCATCGCGCGCAGCCGCATCGTATTGCCTGCCACCGTCGCAAAGGCAGCGAGCGGAATCTGGCAGCTGCCGCCGAAGGTGCGCGACAGCTGGCGCTCGGCGCGCACCGCGCGCTCGGTATCCAGATGATTCAGCGGCGCGAGCAAGGCATTCAGCTCGGGCCGGCCGGAGGGAATTTCGATCGCCATCGCGCCCTGGCCCGGTGCGGGCAGGCTGTCCTCCGGCTCGATGACCGAGCGGATACGCTGCGCCATGCCAAGGCGCTTGAGGCCGGCGGCGGCGAGGATGATGGCCGCGTATTCACCACGATCGAGCTTGCCGAGACGGGTGTCGAGGTTGCCGCGCAGCGGCTGGATCACGAGATGCGGATAGCGCGCTGCAATCAGCGATTGGCGGCGCAGGCTGCTGGTGCCGACAATGGCACCGGCCGGCAGGTCGGCCAGCGACGAGTAGTCATTGGAGACGAACGCATCGCGCGGATCTTCGCGCTCGAGCACGGCGGCCAGCTCGAAGCCTTCCGGCAGCTCCATCGGCACATCTTTCAGTGAATGCACGGCGAGATCGGCGCGACCTTCCTGCATCGCGACTTCCAGCTCTTTCACGAACAAGCCTTTGCCGCCGACCTTGGACAGCGTGCGATCGAGGATCTGGTCGCCGCGCGTAGTCATGCCGAGAATCTCGACCGTACTGTGCGGATATAATTCAAGCAAACGTGCGCGTACGTGTTCGGCCTGCCACATGGCGAGCCGGCTCTCGCGAGAGGCGATCACCAGTTTTCCGGTAAACGATGCGTTCAATTGGAGGACTCTCTTCAGGGGCCGTCGCTGCGCGCATCGACCGGGGTGGGACTCGCTGAAACGTCGAGCGCAGAAGCACGCCGACCTGCTCAAAACGGGCGGATTTTATCATGCGCCCCTTCCCCGAGACCGTCATGGCCCAACACAAGACCGCAGCAGCACGTTCCTCCCGCGCCACCGGCAGCAAGCCGGCGCCCGCGCGCTCGAAATCCCAGGACAAGGATGCACCGCTGAAGGAAGACATCCGTCTGCTCGGCCGCCTGCTGGGCGAGGTGATCCGCCAGCAGGAAGGCGAGACGGTGTACGAGATCGTCGAGACCATCCGTCAGACCGCGGTGCGTTTCCGGCGCGACGCCGACCCGCAGGCCGGTTCCGAGCTCGACAAGCTGCTGAAGAAGCTCACCCGCGACCAGACCAATTCGGTGGTGCGCGCGTTCTCGTATTTTTCGCATCTGTCCAACATCGCCGAGGACCAGCATCACAACCGTCGCCGCCGCGCGCACCTGCTGGCGGGTTCCGCGCCGCAGGCCGGCAGTGTGGCGGCCACCTTGTCGAAGCTGGATGCCGTCGGCGTCACGGGCAAGGCGGTGCAGGGCTTCTTCGATGACGCGCTGGTGTCGCCGGTGCTGACCGCGCACCCGACCGAGGTGCAACGCAAGAGCATTCTCGATGCCGGTCGCGAGATCGCGCGCCTGCTCGAACTGCGCGACCTGCCGCTGACAGCGCGCGAGAAGCAGCGCAACACCCAGCTGCTGCACGCCGAGATCGCGCAGCTGTGGCAGACCCGCATGCTGCGCTATTCGCGACTGACGGTGGATGACGAGATAGAAAACGCCCTCTCCTACTACCGCATCACCTTCCTGCGCGAGTTGCAGGGACTGATGGATGACATCGAAGAAGAGGTGCTGGCGCAATATCCGAACCTGCGCACGCTGAAGCTGCCGCCCTTCGTGCAGATGGGTAGCTGGATCGGTGGCGACCGTGACGGTAACCCGAACGTGAATGCGGCGACGATGACGCATGCACTGTCACGGCAGTCGACCACGATCTTCGATTTCTATCTCGATGAAGTGCATGCGCTGGGCGCGGCGCTGTCGATCTCGACGCTGCTGGCGACGGTCAGCCCGGCGCTGGAAGCGATGGCGAATGCATCGCCGGACACTTCGCCACACCGCACCGACGAGCCCTACCGACGCGCACTGATCGGCGTCTATGCGAGGCTGGCCGCGACCGCGCGCAAGCTGGGTGTGCACAACATCCTGCGCCAGGAAGTGGGCGCCGCGCCGTCGTATGCGAATGCAGAGGAATTCATTGCCGACCTCGATGTGATCGGCGAATCGCTGCGCGCGAACCACGGGCTGGCACTGACCCGCCCGCGCCTGAACACCTTGCGTCGCGCCGCCGAGATCTTCGGCTTTCACCTCGCCACGCTGGACATGCGGCAAAGCTCGGACGTGCATGAGCGCGTGCTGAGCGAACTGTTCCGTGCCGCCGGCGTGTGCGCCGATTACGCTGCACTGACCGAACAGGAAAAAGTGATGCTGCTGCTAGCCGAGCTGGAGCAGCCGCGGCTGTTGCGCTCGCCCTACCTCACGTACTCGGACGAGACTGTGTCCGAACTCGGCGTGCTGAAAGCCGCACGACTGATACGCGAGCAATTCGGCAACCGCGCAATCCGCAACTACATCATCTCGCACACAGAAACCGTGTCGGACTTGCTGGAAGTCTTCCTGCTGCAGCGCGAATCAGGCTTGATGCATGTCGGCACCCACGACAAAGCGCCGGACGCGCAGCTAATGGTGATACCGCTGTTCGAGACCATTCCGGACCTGCGCAACGCGCCCGGCATCATGGATGGTTTGCTGTCGATACCGATGGTGCGCGAACTGGTGCGCCAGCAAGGGCAGCTGCAGGAAGTCATGCTGGGCTATTCGGACTCGAACAAGGATGGCGGCTTCCTGACCTCGAACTGGGAGCTGTACAAGGCCGAGGTGTCGCTGGTGCAGGTGTTCGAGAAACATGAGGTCAAGCTGCGCCTGTTCCATGGTCGTGGCGGCACCGTCGGCCGTGGCGGCGGCCCCAGTCATGAAGCGATTCTCGCGCAGCCGGCCGGCACCGTGAATGGCCAGTTCCGGCTGACCGAACAGGGCGAGATCATTGCGTCGAAATTCTCCAACCCCGAGATCGGCCGCCGCAACCTCGAACTCGTCGTTGCTGCGGTGATGGAAGCCAGCCTGACGCCGCATGCCGGCGATGGCAAGCGCGCGAAGCGGCTGGCCGAGTTCGAGCGTGTGATGGAAACCCTGTCCGAGTACGCATACCGTGCGTATCGCCATCTGGTGTACGAGACGCCGGGCTTCACCGATTACTTCTTCGCAGCGACGCCGATCGCGGAGATCGCGGAGCTCAACATCGGTTCGCGCCCTGCATCGCGCAAATCGACGCGCCGCATCGAAGACCTGCGCGCGATCCCGTGGGGCTTCTCATGGGGCCAGTGCCGTCTGCTGCTGCCGGGCTGGTTCGGCTTCGGCAGCGCGGTCAGCCAGTGGCTGGCCGACGAGCACAGCGGTCCACGCGCGAAGAAGCTGGTTCTGCTGAAGGCGATGGTGAAGGAATGGCCATTCTTCTCGACGCTGCTGTCGAACATGGACATGGTGCTGGCCAAGACCGATCTGGCGGTCGCATCGCGCTATGCGGGGCTGGTGGCGGACAAGAAGCTGCGCAATGCAATCTTCAAGCGCATCGTCGCCGAACACGAGCTGACGCTGGAATGCCTGTCGCTGGCCACCGGCACCCGGGACAGACTGGCCGGCAACCCGACGCTGGCGCGCTCGATCAAGAACCGCTTCCCTTACCTGGACCCGCTGAACCACTTGCAGGTGGAACTGGTGAAGCGCCACCGCGCGTGGAAGGAACAGGGCAAGGAGTCGGACCTGCGCGTGCATCGCGGCATTCACATGACCATCAACGGCGTCGCGGCGGGCTTGCGCAATACGGGTTGAGAGGTTCGCTTCCTCTATAATTGCTGCTCGCCTTGCACAGGCTGGCTCGCATACAAGCCACTGGATCCCGGCTTTCGCCGGGATGACGATATCGGGGTCATCGAGTGGATCCCGGCCTGCGCCGGTATGACGGCCGCCGAATGGATCGGCCTCTGATACGTCGTCCCGGCGAAAGCCGGGACCCAGCGTCGTTAATCTGCTCAGCATCTCCCCGGAAACACTACTCAGCATCCCCCATGAACGACCAATTTGCCAAAAAATCCGAAGCCTGGTCCGCGCGCTTCTCCGAACCCGTGTCCGACCTCGTGAAGCGCTACACCGCATCGGTGTTCTTCGACAAGCGCCTCGCGCACGTGGACATCCAGGGTTCGCTCGCGCATGCAGAGATGCTGGCCGCGCAAAAGATCATCAGCCAGCAGGATTACGACGCGATACAGCGCGGCATGGCGCAGATCCTGTCCGAGATCGACAGCGGCAAGTTCGAATGGCTGCTGGATCTGGAAGACGTGCACCTGAACATCGAGAAGCGCCTGACCGAGCTGGTCGGCGACGCCGGCAAGCGCCTGCATACCGGCCGCTCGCGCAATGATCAGGTTGCCACTGACATCCGCCTGTACATGCGCGGCGCGATCGACGACATCCTCGGGCTGCTGAAGGCGCTGCGCGCCGCACTGGTCGACCTTGCGGAAAACCACGCCGACACCATCCTGCCCGGCTTCACGCACATGCAGGTCGCGCAGCCGGTGACCTTCGGCCACCACATGCTGGCCTATGTCGAGATGTTCGGTCGTGATGCCGAGCGCATGGCCGACTGCCGCAAGCGCGTCAACCGCCTGCCGCTGGGCGCGGCGGCGCTGGCCGGCACCACCTTCCCGATCGACCGCGAGCGCGTCGCGAAGACGCTGGGCTTCGAAGACGTGTGTCACAACTCGCTGGACGCGGTGTCGGACCGTGATTTCGCGATCGAATTCTGCGCGGCGGCAGCCCTGGTGATGACGCATGTGTCGCGGCTGTCGGAAGAACTGGTGATCTGGATGAGCCCGCGCGTCGGCTT
>JACCDU010460292.1_pt1 | contig 13631 bp, 14 predicted proteins | sample 7446081 | NCBI WGS metagenome assembly JACCDU01 (sample SAMN15323447, study PRJNA562643) | freshwater metagenome | isolation source: river surface water | place: USA:Blue River Watershed | collected 2017-08-17 | reverse complement strand
TAGGGGCTGCGGAACCCGCCGCCGCCACCGCCGCCGTCGCCGGAGCCGCCACCGCCTTAACGACGGCCGCCACCGTAACCACCTCCACCGCCGCCGCCGTAGCCACCACCGCCGCCGCCGTAGCCGCCACCGCCGCCTTCACGGCGTGGGCCGCCGAAGCCGCCGCCACCGCTGCGGGGGGGGCGTGCTTCCATCGGGCGGGCTTCATTGACCACCACATTGCGACCGCCAAGGGCCTGGCCGTTCATGCCTTCGATGGCAGCTTGCGCTTCGGCATCGCTACCCATCTCGACAAAACCGAAACCTTTGGAGCGGCCGGTGTCGCGCTCCATCATGACTTTGGCGCTGGTGACGGCACCGAAAGCGCCGAAGGCCTGTTCCAGATCACCGTCACGCACCGAATAAGGCAGGTTGCCGACGTAAAGTTTGTTGCCCATGAAGGGACTCCTCAAAACAAAAAAACACGCGATGGAGTCCCGAAAGCGCCTTCAACAAACCTGAGAAAACCGGATGGGAAGCGAAACTGACCTGGTCACCGCAAACTGAGCCCCGCAGGATTCACGGGGTCAAACCATTATGCGCGATAAATGCGCAATGCCAAGTGGGTGCTATCCCGCAAGGCGCACGCCTGCTGGGATGGGTGACTTGGCACACATCCGCGCGCACTCACCAGCTGACCTCTCGGTCCGGTGTGGCGCTGATCTTGTGCACCGACAGGTCGGCGCCCTCGTACTCCTCTTCGGCGCTGAGCTTGAGTCCAACGGTGGCCTTGAGCACGCCATAGACCAGGGTGCCACCGAACACGGCCCAGGCGACGCCAATGCCGGTGCCAATCAGCTGTGCGCTCAAGCTCACGCCACCCAGCCCTCCCAAGGCCTGCGAGCCGAAAATGCCGGCTGCGATACCGCCCCAGGTGCCACACAGACCGTGCAGCGGCCAGACACCCAGCACGTCGTCGATCTTCCATTTGTTCTGTGTCAGGGTGAACATGGCCACGAACAGGGCGCCGGCCACAGCACCGACCGCTAATGCACCAAAAGGATGCATCAGGTCCGAGCCAGCGCACACGGCCACCAAGCCGGCCAGCGGACCGTTGTGCACGAAGCCCGGATCATTCCTGCCCAGAACCAGCGCGGCCAGCGTGCCGCCGACCATGGCCATGAGCGAATTGACGGCCACCAGACCTGAAATCTTGTCCAGCGTCTGTGCGCTCATCACATTGAAGCCGAACCAGCCTACGATCAGTATCCAGGCGCCCAGCGCAAGAAAAGGAATGTTCGATGGAGGATGTGCTGACATTGCGCCATCCTTGCGGTAGCGGTTGTAGCGCGCACCCAACAGCAGCACCGCAGGCAGCGCGATCCAGCCCCCCACGGCATGCACCACCACCGAGCCGGCGAAGTCATGAAATTCCTCGCCGGTCACAGCCTTGATCCAGGCCTGCACCCCAAAGTGCTGGTTCCAGGCGATGCCTTCAAAGAAGGGGTAGATAAAGCCGACGATCACGGCGGTGGCGATCAGCTGCGGCCAGAACTTGGCGCGCTCTGCAATGCCGCCGGAGATGATGGCCGGGATGGCGGCGGCAAAGGTCAGCAGAAAGAAGAATTTGACGAGGTCATAACCGTTCTTGGCGGCAAGCTGCTCGGCGCTGACAAAGAAGCCGGTGCCGTAGGCCACGCTGTAGCCGACCATGAAATAAACCACGGTCGAGATCGAGAAATCGACCAGGATCTTGACCAGGGCGTTGACCTGGTTTTTCTTGCGGACGGTGCCCAGCTCAAGAAAGGCGAACCCTGCATGCATGGCCAGAACCATGATGCCGCCAAGGAGGATGAAGAGCGCATCTGCGCCCTGTTTCAGTGCGTCCATGTGATGTTTTGGGGTGAATTGGTTGAATTTGGTGCATGAAGAGGCCTCAAGCCTCTCTGCACCAAAGTCATGCAATTTCTGCGCCCAAGGCCATTCTTGCTGTCGGATGCGCCCGTTAGGGGTGCGGCGTGCATCGGGATGGTGCTCCTTGCCCGGCGCCGGTCGAGTGCGCTCACAGGATAAAGTGGCGGCCATGCAGTTGCCGCGCCGCCGCCGTGAAGATTTCGTCGCCAATCGGGCTCATGCCTACCCGCAACACCTGCGCGATGCCATTGAGCAAGCGCCCACCGGCGCCGGTGTGTATGTTTTTCACGGTGAGGCGGATGATTTGCCGCTCTACATCGGCAAGAGCGTCAACATCCGGGCCCGTCTGCTGTCGCACCTGCGCAATCCCGACGAGGCCCGGCTGCTGAAGCAGACCCGGCACATCAGCTTTACCCGCACGGCGGGCGAAATCGGCGCCTTGCTGCTGGAGGCGCAGTGGATCAAGCAGCGGCAGCCGCTGTTCAACCAGAAGCTGCGGCGCAACCGGCAGCTGTGCAGCCTGCGCCTGGGCAACGGTGTGCCCGAAGTGGTTTATTCCAAGGACATGGACTTTGCCAGCGAACCCGAGTTGTATGGCCTGTTTGCCAGCCGGCATGCAGCGCTGCAGGCCTTGCGTGACATCGCCGACCAGAACCGCCTGTGTTACGGAGCGCTGGGGCTGGAAAAGCTCCCGCCGGGCAAGGCCTGTTTTCGTGCCGCGATCCGGCAATGTGCCGGTGTCTGCCGGGGTGACGAGACCCCCCAGGCGCATCGGGAGCGACTGTTCTCGAGCCTGCTGGGCTTGCGTGTCGCCTGCTGGCCTTATGCAGGTGCCATCGGCTTGGTTGAGCGCGACGACACCCTGACCCAGATCCATGTGGTGCGCAACTGGTGCTACCTGGGCAGTGCGTGTACGCCGGACGAGGCCCGCCGTCTGACCACGGTGGTCGCCGGCTTTGATGCCGATGGCTACAGGATTCTGGTCAGGCCAGTGCTCACGCAGGCGTTGGACATCTTGCCTTTGTGAAGGCGCGGCGCTGGCTTTGGTCCAAATGGCAAATATGCGAATTGTTGTTTATTGCCAACTTAAATTGTCATTGTTGACAATTTAATAGTTCATTAGATAAACTATCAATACTGACAGTTTGATGGTTTAGGGAGTGAACATGAATAAATTTGCAATCTTTGCTGGCTTGATCAACTTTCGCCGTGGTTTGCTGCTCGCCAGTGCCCTGGTGCTGGGTGCACTGACCGGTTGCGCCAGCATGCAGGCCAGCATTCCCCTGTCCGAACTCGATTCGTTCACCGCCAAGACCGAATCCCAGCGTGTGCTCAACCGTGTGCGCGTGCGTTGGGAAGTGCGCGACGATGTGGCACAGGTTTGCAGCCAGAAAGTCAGCAGCCTGGGCGCCCAGACCGTGCAGGCCGCCCCGATCGCCTGTGCTGTCTGGAACGTGCCTGCCCAGGAATGCGTGATCGTGACCGCCCGGCAGGTCAACCACGTGACGCTGGGCCACGAGCTGCGCCATTGTTTCGAGGGCAACTTCCACCATTGACGGCCTGAGGTCAGGGCACTGCCTTGGCCGGCCCTTAAGATGGTAGGCTTTTGCAGTCCGCGCGCGTGGCGCCTCGACATGGAAGCTTTCCTGATCTCCACCGGCATCGTTGCCCTCGCCGAAATGGGCGACAAAACCCAGTTGTTGTCACTGGTGCTGGCCGCACGGTTTCGCAAACCCTGGCCCATCGTGCTGGGCATCCTGGTGGCGACGTTGGCGAACCATGCGCTCGCCGGCGCCGTGGGCAGCTGGGTGACCACCGTGCTGGGGCCCGACGTGCTGCGCTGGGTGCTGGGCCTGTCTTTCATTGCCATGGCGGTGTGGATGCTGATCCCCGACAAGCTGGATGACGAGGAGGGCGATGAGGCCCCGCGCATGGGCGTGTTCATGACCACGGTGGTGGCCTTCTTTCTGGCCGAGATGGGCGACAAGACCCAGATCGCCACCGTCATGCTGGCGGCGCAGTACAACGCCTGGGCCTGGGTGGTGGCAGGCACCACGCTGGGCATGATGGTCGCCAATGCGCCGGTGGTCTGGCTGGGCGATGCGATCACACGGCGCGTGCCGATCCGGCTGGTGCACCTGGTGTCGGCGGTGATTTTCGCGGTGTTGGGGGCGATTGCCCTGCTCGGCTGGGCTTGATCAGGCTTTGGGCTGGCGCAGGTAGATCGCCCAGTACACCGGCCCCACCATCCCCGCGCCGCCCAGCAGGTTGCCCAAGATGACGGGCACCAGATTGCCCAGCATGCCGCTCCAGCTGACCATCTGACCGTCGGCGGCCACGCCCGAGGACTGCAGCAGCATGGCCAGCGGCAGGATGTACATGTTGGCGATGCTGTGCTCGAAGCCTGCGGCCACGAAGGCCATGATCGGGAACACCACGGCCACCGCCTTGTCCACCACGCTGCGCCCGGCCAGCGCCATCCAGACGGCCATGCAAACCAGAATGTTGCAGAGCACGCCGCGCACCAGCGCGGTCCAGAAGGGCAGCTCCTGCTTGGCCAGTGCGATCTGCACCACTTTTTGTCCGACTGCCCCACCGTTCAGTTGGGTGTGACCGCTCCAGAACACCAGCAGCGCCAGAGCGGCCGCGCCCACGAAATTGGCGACGCAGACCACCGTCCAGTTGAGCAGCACCTGTGCGCTGCTGATGCGGCCGTCGGCCCAGGCCATGACCAGCAGGTTGTTGCCGGTGAACAGCTCGGCCCCGGCCACCACCACCATCAACAGACCGAGCGAGAACACCAGTCCACCCGCAAAGGTGCTGGCGGCAAAGCCAAGCGAGGCATCCGAGCGCACCATGATGAACAGCATGGCGCCCAGCCCGATGAAGGCCCCGGCCAGCACGCTCAGCATGCTCAAAGGCAGAAGACCCATGCGGGCTTTGGCCTCGCCCACGGTTTCGACGCGGCGGGCGATCTCGGCGGGGCTGTAGGCATCGAAGCCAAACACTTCGGACATGCGGCATCTCCTGACAGGACAACAAGCTCGTTTTATACTAGGCCCCAGCGCCGATTTGCTCCAGCTTGCGGGCGCGGGGGTCTGACAAGGCCCCAAAAAATGCAGCTAAAGAGGTTGGCCTACCCGGTTTCGCTTCTTTGGCGTCACCGGGTTTTTTGTTTGCAGACATGAGTTTTGTTGCCATCCCTCAGTCGATGACTTTCGACGCACCGCTGCAGCTGCAGAGCGGTGCGCAGATCCGTGGCTACCAGCTGGCCTACGAGACCTACGGCACGCTCAATGCCGACAAGTCCAATGCCGTGCTGATCTGCCATGCGCTCAACGCCTCGCACCATGTGGCCGGCGTGTATGCCGACCAGCCCTCCAACCTGGGCTGGTGGGACAACATGATCGGCCCCGGCAAGCCGGTGGACACCGACAAGTTCTTTGTGATTGGCGTCAACAACCTCGGCTCCTGCTTTGGCTCCACCGGCCCGATGCACACCAACCCCGACACCGGCAAGGTGTACGGCGCCGACTTTCCGGTGGTGACGGTGGAAGACTGGGTCAACGCCCAGGCCCGCCTGCTGGATGCCCTGGGTATCCAGCAGCTGGCGGCCGTGATGGGCGGCAGTCTGGGCGGCATGCAGGCCCTGAGCTGGACGCTGCAACACCCCCAACGCGTGCGCCATGCGCTGGTGGTCGCCAGCGCGCCCAACCTGAATGCCGAGAACATCGCCTTCAACGAGGTGGCCCGCCGCGCCATCGTGACCGACCCGGATTTTCACGAGGGCCACTTTTATCAGCACGGCGTGGTGCCCAAGCGCGGCCTGCGCATCGCCCGCATGATCGGCCACATCACCTACCTGAGCGACGATGTGATGAACGAGAAGTTCGGCCGCGAGCTGCGCAACGCGGTGAACAGTCCGACCGGCTACAAATACTCGACGCAGGACGTTGAATTCCAGATCGAGAGCTACCTGCGTTACCAGGGCGACAAGTTCAGCGAGTACTTTGACGCCAACACCTACCTGCTCATCACGCGGGCACTGGATTACTTTGACCCGGCGCGCGCCCACGGCGGTGATCTGGCAAAGGCCCTGTCGGTGGCGCAGTGCAAATTCCTGCTGGTGAGCTTTACAACCGACTGGCGCTTTTCGCCCGCGCGCAGCCGCGAGATCGTGCAGGGCCTGATCGCCAACGGCCGCGACGTGAGCTATGCCGAGATCGACGCGCCGCACGGCCACGACGCCTTTTTGCTCGACGATCCGCGCTACCTGAATGTGGTGCGCGCCTACTTTGAGCAGACCGTGATGGGAGATGCGCGATGAGCGACAGCCAGATCCAACACGCGATTGCGCGACTGGTGCCCGAAGGCTCGCGCGTGCTCGACCTCGGTTGCGGCGACGGCGCCCTGCTCGAATACCTGCAGCGTGAGCGCGGCTGCAGCGGTTACGGTGTGGAGCTGGACGACGCCAATGTGCTGGCCTGTGCGCAGCGCGGCGTGAACGTGCTGCAGCTCAACCTCGATCAGGGCTTGAAGGTCTTTGACGACCAGAGTTTTGACGTGGTGCTGCAGATCGACACGCTGCAGCATTTGCGCAATGCCGAGGTGATGCTGCGTGAGACCGCGCGGGTCGGCAAGATCGGCATCGTGGCGTTTCCCAATTTTGCCCACTGGTTCAACCGCCTCAGTGTGCTGCGTGGCCGCATGCCGGTGACCAGGCGCCTGCCTTACCAGTGGTACGACACGCCCAACATCCGGGTGGGCACGTTCGCCGACTTTGCCGAGCTGGCCCGCAAGAACGATCTGGACATTCTGGATTCGTTTGGTCTGCAGGACGGCGAGGTGGTGCGCTGGCTGCCCAACCTGCGGGCCGGCACTGCCGTCTTCAAGCTTCAGCGGCGCTGAAAATCAAATCCGGCAACATATGCCGGTTGAGAGGGGTCGCCTTGGGGTGGGCGACGATCTGTGACGCGAAACGGCTTGTGAGGAGCCTGCCCCAAGGCGACCCCTCTCAACCACCCCCAGACGCTCAGGCTGCAGCAGGCGGCAAGTTCCCGCGCACCGGGCTGGTCATCTTGCCCTTGAAGTCGGTCCAGCATTCGCGTGTGAAGTCGTACAGCTTGCAGGCGCGCGCGGTGTCGAAATACCACTTCCACGAAAACGGCTGCACGATGATGCGCCCGGGCAGCATCTCCTCGAGCTTGGCCTGCGCCTGCTTGAGGCGGTACAGCGGGATGCTCATGTCCACATGGTGGGCGGTGTGCTCCATGATGTGGTGCATCAGCGCGCCGATGTTGAACGGGAAAGTCAGGTGCACCGTGGTCGACACGAAAGGCGCGGCCTTGGTCCAGGCGGCCTTGTTGTCGTGCCAGGACACGCGCACATGCGTGTGGTGCACATAGACCACGAAACCGATCATGCTGTTCCAGAAGAAGAATGGCACGGCAAAACCCAGCAGCAGGCTCAGCCAGACCGACTGGTGGGTGGCCACGGCGGCGGCGGCCACAACGCCCATCCACAGGGCGCCGAACACGGTCACCAGCAGGCTGTCCTTGAAAAAGATCGGACGACGCGTAGGCATGTGCGTCTTGTTCGGGAAAAACTCGCGTTTCCACCAGATCTCGACCATGTAGTACAGGCCGGGTGCCCAGCCGCTGCGGTAAGCGCGCTCCAGCAGCTTTTGCATGGGCGACAGGGCTTCGAATTCGGTGGCCGTCAGCGGGGTCCAGACGAAATCCACACCCTTGAGGTTGGTGTAGCCGTGGTGCACCACGTTGTGGCCGGTGTCCCACAGGCTGTAGGGCGTGAGGGACGGCAAAAAGGCGATGCGGCCGATCACCTTGTTGAGCTCGCGGTGTGGCGTCAGGCTCTGGTGGCAGGCGTCGTGGCCGATGATGAACAGGCGGCCGATCACGAAACCGGCAGCCAGGCCGCACAGCAGCTTGGCCCAGACGGCGTCAAAAAACACCGTGCCGGCGATCAGGGCAAAAAACAGGGCGTAGTCGATGGCCAGCAGCACGAAGGCACGCAGTGTGGTGCGCTGCGACAGCGGGATCAGCCACTCGCGGATGGTCTTGCGGTGGGGCAGAGGCTGGTCCAGAGGGATGGGTTGCTGGCTCTCGGGGGCGGTGTGAACAGTCATGGCGTCATTACAAGCGCGTAAGGGAAAACGCGCAATTGGCAAATTTTAAAGCTGGCTGGCGCTGCAGACGCTGACATCCGTCAATCTCCGGGTCCGGCGCAAGGCTGATTTGTGCTGCTTTGGTATTGGCTTTTTGTTCCCGGAAAGATCCGGGTTGGTAACCGCTTTCGTGCCAAAATTGAAACCAAGTTACAAGGAGACACTGTCCATGCCCCGTCGCGCCACCAAGATCGTTGCCACCCTCGGCCCCGCCTCCAGCACACTGGAGATGCTCGAATCCATGGTCCGCGCCGGCGTGAACGTGGTGCGCCTGAATTTCAGCCACGGCAAGGCGCAGGACCACATCGACCGCGCCAATCTCGTGCGTGAAGCCGCCATCCGCGCCGGCCGTGAGGTCGCCATCATGGCCGACCTGCAGGGCCCCAAGATCCGCGTGGGCAAGTTCGCCGAAGGCAAGGTCATGCTCGAGCCAGGCGCCAAATTCGTGCTGGACGCCTCGCGTGCCGAGCCCGGCGACATCAACGGTGTGGGGCTGGACTACAAGGAACTGCCGCGCGACGTGAAAGCCGGTGACGTGCTGCTGCTCAACGATGGCTTGATCGTCCTGACGGTGGATGCTGTCAAGGGCGAGGCGGTGCACACCACCGTCAAGCTCGGCGGCGAACTCTCCAACAACAAGGGCATCAACAAGCAGGGCGGCGGCCTCACGGCGCCGGCCCTCACGGCCAAGGACATGGAGGACATCAAGACCGCCATGAGCCTGAAGGCTGACTATGTGGCAGTGAGCTTTCCCAAGAACGCGACCGACATGGAGATGGCGCGCCAGCTGTGCAATGTGGCCGGTGCCGAGTACGGCCACCGGCCGGGCCTGATCGCCAAGATCGAGCGCGCCGAGGCCATTCCGCGCCTCGAAGAAATCCTGGCCGCCAGCGACGGCATCATGGTGGCACGCGGCGATCTGGCTGTGGAAGTGGGCAATGCCGCTGTGCCTGCGCTGCAAAAGCGCATGATCAAACTGGCCAAGACGCGCGACAAGGTGGTCATCACCGCCACCCAGATGATGGAGAGCATGATCACCAACCCGGTGCCCACCCGCGCCGAAGTGTCGGACGTGGCCAACGCCGTGCTCGACGGCACCGACGCCGTGATGCTGAGCGCCGAAACCGCCGCCGGCAAGTTCCCGCTGGAAACCGTGGAAGAAATGGCCAAGATCTGCGCCGCCGCCGAAAGCGCCGAGCATGTCGAGCTGGACGCCGACTTCATGGGCCAGACCTTCGACCGCATCGACCAGACGATTGCCATGGGCGCCTTGTTCACGGCGCACCACATGGGCGCCAAAGCCATCGTGGCGCTGACCGAGTCGGGCTCCACTGCCCTGTGGATGAGCCGCCACCGTGTGCACATTCCGATTTACGCGCTCACAACCAAGGTGTCTTCGCAACGCAAGATGGCGCTGTACCGCAATGTGCGCCCCCTGCTGATGGACACCAGCGCCGACCGCGACACCGCGCTGGCGCAGGCCGAAGGCCACCTCAAAAAGCGCAACATTGTCAGTACCGGTGACGTCTACGCCATCACTTGCGGCGAGCCTATGGGCGCTCCGGGGGGCACCAACATGCTCAAGATCTGCCAGGTGGGCTGATACCGGTTCGCCATCAGGGCAGCGTCGGACGTCGCCCTTTAAAATCTCTGCCTGTTACCAACCGGTTACAAGACCGGCTGCAGGGATTCTCAACTTTCAGGAAACACCACCATGGCACTCGTCTCGATGCGCGAACTGCTGGACCACGCCGCCACCAATGGCTACGGCATTCCGGCCTTCAACGTCAACAATCTGGAGCAGGTCCAGGCCGTCATGCAGGCGGCTGACGAAGTTGGTGCCCCCGTGATCCTGCAGGCCAGCGCTGGCGCCCGCAAGTACGCTGGGGAGCCCTTCATCAAGCACCTGATCCAGGCCGCGGCCGAGCAGTGGCCGCACATCCCCCTGGTCATGCACCAGGACCACGGCACCAGCCCCAAGATCTGTCAGGGCGCGCTCGATCTGGGTTTTGGCTCGGTCATGATGGACGGTTCGCTGATGGAAGACGGCAAGACGCCGTCCGATTTTGACTACAACGTCAACGTCACCAGGACCGTGGTCGAGATGGCCCACAAGGTCGGCGCCACCGTCGAAGGCGAACTGGGTTGTCTGGGCAATCTGGAAACAGGCGACGCCGGCGAAGAGGACGGCATCGGCGCTGTGGGCAAGCTCGACCACAGCCAGATGCTGACCGACCCCGAAGAGGCGGCCGTGTTCGTCAAGGCCACCCAACTGGACGCCCTGGCCATCGCCATCGGTACGAGCCACGGCGCCTACAAGTTCAGCCGCAAGCCTACGGGTGACATCCTGGCCATCTCTCGCGTCAAGGAAATCCACGCCCGCATTCCCAACACCCACCTGGTGATGCACGGCAGCTCCAGCGTGCCGCAAGAACTGCTGGCCATCATCAACCAGTACGGTGGCCAGATGAAGGAAACCTACGGCGTGCCCATCGAGGAAATCCAGGAAGCCATCAAGTACGGCGTGCGCAAGATCAACATCGACACCGACATCCGTCTGGCCATGACCGGCGCAGCCCGCAAGTTCCTGTTTGAAAACCCCGACAAGTTCGACGCCCGCGAATGGCTCAAACCCGCCCGCGCTGCCGCCCAGGCCCTGTGCAGGCAGCGCTATCTGGAATTCGGCTGCGAAGGCCAGGGCAGCAAGATCAAGGGCCATTCCCTGAGCGTCATGGCTGGCAAATACGCCGCCGGTGAACTGGCCCAGGTGGTGAACTGATCTTCCCGTCCTGAGATAATCCGCCTGAATGGTTCGGCCCGTTGAACGTTCAACGGGCCTTTTGTTTTCCTGATGGTTTTGCTGACATGACCGCTGCCCTTCACACTTCTGCCCTGACTTCCCTGCCCCTGCTGGCGCGCGGCAAGGTGCGTGACAACTACGCCGTGGGCGACGACCGCATCCTGATGGTGGCGTCGGACCGCATCAGCGCCTTCGATGTCATCATGGGCGAGCCCATCCCCGGCAAGGGCGAGCTGCTCACCAAGATGGCGCTGTTCTGGTTTGACCAGCTCGGCCCCAAAGGCCTGAACATCTGCCCCATCCACCTGACCGGCGATGCGCCCGAGAGCGTGGTCAGTGCCTCCGAGGTGGCGCAGGTCACAGGCCGTTCCATGCTGGTCAAACGCCTCAAACCGATTCCGGTGGAAGCGGTGGTTCGTGGCTATCTGGCCGGCAGCGGCTGGAAGGAATACCAGGAATCGCGCGCGGTCTGCGGTGTGGCTTTGCCTGAGGGCCTGAAGAACGCCAGCAAGCTGCCCGCCCCCATCTACACCCCGGCGGCCAAGGCGGCGGTGGGCGAACACGACGAAAACATCACTTTCGAGCGCACGGTCGAGATGATCGGCGCCGATCTGGCCACCCGCATCCGCGACATTTCCATCCGCCTATACGTGGCGGCCAGCGAGATCGCCGCGAAGAAGGGCATCATCATTGCCGACACCAAGTTCGAGTTCGGTCTGGACACAGACGGCACGCTGGTGCTGATGGACGAGGTGCTCACACCCGATTCGTCGCGCTACTGGCCTGCCGACAGCTACGCCGAGGGCAGCAACCCGCCCAGCTTCGACAAGCAGTTCCTGCGTGACTGGCTCGAAACCGCTCAGGTCGGCGGCAAGCCCTGGGACAAGACGCCGCCCGCGCCGCGCCTGCCCAAAGAGGTGATCGAGAAGACCGCTGCCAAGTACCGCGAGGCGCTGGAACGCCTGCTGGGCTGATCCGGAGACCGACGCAAAAAAGCCGCTGATTCAGCGGCTTTTTGTTGGGGGTGGGGCCAGATTCAGGCGGGCAAGGCCAGCAGGACCAGCGCATCCATCATGAATGTGGTGCCTCCCACCAGCAGGGCGCCAACAGCGCAGGTGCGACGTGCAGGTTGGCGCAGCGTGCACCAGAACACCGCGGCGCACAAGGCCTCCAGCACCATCCGCGCGCCTAGGTAACGCAAAGGCAGGGCGTCCATGCCGATCGTTTGCAGGACCACGTACAGGAACAGCACCTTGCCCAGCCACAACGCTGCACCGGCATGGACCAGCAGGGACTCGGCCTTGCCTTGAGGGGCCACGGCCTGTTGCTGTGCAGCGGCAGGCATGGCCAGCAGGCAGGCCAGTTCTTCGGCAGTGACTATTGGGTGGCTGGACATGGTGAACTCGTTGTATGAACGTGAAGACCATTCTATGGATAAAAATGAGCATGTAAATACTCATTTTTGAATTGGATGAGTTGGATTGGGTGAAAAACCCGAGCGCAATCACCAAATTTATGAGAAATAAAGGGTAAATTGATGAATCTGCTGGGGCTGTTGCCTGACCAGCGTCAGTCGGGCGAGGCCAAAGCCGGCCCCACCCGCTGAAGACTTTCCCGGTCAGTTGAGCGCCATGCTCAGCTTGCGACGGTAGCTGGACACCAGCGCAGCCTGCGGGTCTTCCTGCATGGCGGCCTTGCCCATCAGCTCGATGCCACCTGCCGATTTGCCGCTGTCGGCGCCGGCCTTGGGTGCGGGCGGGCTCAACAATTCGAGGATGGCGATGTAGGTTTTGCGCGGGGCCTCGTCGTCCCATTTTTTGTCGCGCATGATGATTTCCAGCAGTTCCTCCATGGCCTCGGTCCATTGGCCGGCGGCCATCAGCAGCCGGGCCTTGGCGAAACGGGTTTCGAAGTCGCGCCTGTTCTGCCCGATCAGCTCGTCGAACTTGTCCAGGGTCCACTGGCCGCGCACGTCGGTGGTGACGAATTCGAGGGCGTTGAGCCACTGCTGCAAGGCCTCGAAGCGCAGCGGTACCGGAATGCGGGCCATGGCCGGGGCCAGCAGGGCAGCCGCTTCGGCCAGCTCGCCGTCCTGCATCAGCAGCTGGATCAGGTCAAAGCGGGCATCGTCGTTGCCCGGGTCGGTGGCGAGCGCCTGCTCCAGTGCCGCTCGGGCGCTGTGTGCATCGCCAGCGGCCAGATGTTGCTGGGCTTCGTCGGTCGCGGCCTGTGCCTGCAGTTCGTCTTCGCCGGGCACATGCTTGTCCAGAAACTGGCGCACTTGCCCCTCGGGCAGGGCGCCCATGAAGCCGTCCACCGGCTGGCCACCCTTGAGCAGGATGCAGGTGGGGATGGATCGGATGCCGAAGGCCTGGGCGAGTTGCTGCTCGTCGTCCGAATTGATCTTGACCAGCTTGAAGCGGCCGGCGTAGGCCTCTTCGAGCTTTTCGAGCACCGGGCCCAGCGACTTGCAGGGGCCGCACCACGGCGCCCAGAAGTCCACCAGCACGGGCGTGGCCATCGAGGCGGCGATGACTTCGGTTTCGAAATTGGCGATGGTGACGTCGATCATGGGGGGCAGCTTAAATCAGGCGAAGACGGTGGAAGGGGGTGAAACCTTAAAATCGCGGATTGACCACGGGAACACTTCCAATGACCCAACCGCTCATCGGCGTGGTGATGGGTTCCAGCTCCGACTGGGACACCATGCAGCACGCAGTCCAGATTCTCCAACAGTTTGGCATCCCCCACGAG
>JACCDU010455921.1_pt1 | contig 13635 bp, 17 predicted proteins | sample 7446081 | NCBI WGS metagenome assembly JACCDU01 (sample SAMN15323447, study PRJNA562643) | freshwater metagenome | isolation source: river surface water | place: USA:Blue River Watershed | collected 2017-08-17 | reverse complement strand
ACCTGCTGCACAGGTCGCAACCAGCAGGCCGCGTCGACCCGAGTCGACCTGGTTTTCGTCGCTCATGACTACCCCAATCAAGTGAAATTGCTAATTTTTTCGGAACTTCCAGCAACCTTACATTATAGCGGAGGCATCACTTGTTTGTATCGGCGGTAAGCCCAGTGGCAAAGTCGGGAAATACGGGAGCGCTTGCGACGCATTTCATTGTTTTATTGAAAACAATGTGGCAGTGGCGATGTCGGATCCGGGAGGCCGGAGGTCTGGAGTTCGGAGGTCTGGGGGGTTCGGCCTCACGCTACCCGTGCATCGGTGAGTGTGCTGAACGTGCTCAAACACCAAAGGTAATCAGACCGCGCCGCTGCGCCTCGATAATCGCTTCGGTGCGTGAGTGCACGCACAACTTGCCATAGATGTGCTTGATATGGGTTTGCACCGTGCCGACTGACAGGCCCAGCGCCTGCGCCACTTTCGCATAGGTGCCGCCACGCGAGATCAATTCGAGGATGGCCGATTCGCGGCGTGTCAGCAGGCTGTCCGGCACACTGGCATCGATAGCGACGGCCGGCACATGGCGCCGCATGCGCGCGAGAATCTTGCGCGCGATGACGGGGCTTATTGGTGAGCCGCCCGCCCGCAGATCGAGTATCGCTTGCAGGATGTTCAGGTGTCCGGACTCCTTCAACACATAACCGGACGCACCTGCCTCGATGCACGCAAGAATCTGCTCGTCTTCGCTCGACATCGTGATTACCAGAATATCCGCATGCGGCATCAGCCGGCGGCAGCTGCGAATCACACCAAGGCCTGAGCCGTCCGGCAAGCCAAGATCGGTCAACAGCACATCGAAGGACGAAGCCTCCATCGCGCGCAATGCGTCGGCCACGTTGTCAACCGCAGCAGACAACAGCAGTGCCGGCTCGAGTTCGATCGCATTGCACAGCAGGCGGCGGGTAACGACATCATCCTCGACCAGCATGACGCGGCAAGGTGTCGGTGATGCGGGGGGATGCATGATCCAGGCTCCATCCGGACACAAACGTCTCGTCGGTACAGAATGCCTGTGCTTTGTTCCCTTGCGGATTGATCTGTGTGAAGTCCTGCCTTCATTTGCGGCCCGCGTAAACGGAGCGCGCAAATGTGCTGTTACACCGGATTGTCGATGTCAATGAATTCGTGCCGAATGCCGAACTCTTGCGCAAGATAGTCACCGAGTGCCTGCACACCATAACGCTCGGTCGCATGATGGCCACAAGCGAGATACGCGACCCCGGTCTCTCGCGCCAGATGCACCGTGGGCTCCGAAATTTCACCGCTCAGGTAAACACTGGCACCGACAGCAATCGCATCGGACATGGCGTTCTGCGCCGCACCGGTGCACCAGGCAACCTGATCAATCGCCTGCGCCGGATCGCCAACCACCATCGGCGCGCGACCGAGCGCTTGCGACACGATGGCCGCCAGCTCGCCGACGGTGCGCGCGCTGCTGCGGCCGATCCAGCCGAGATCCTGCTCACCGAAGCGGCCTTGCTCGGTGAGCCCCAGGCGTTGTGCGAGTTGCGCATTGTTGCCCATCACAGGATGGGCATCGAGCGGCAGGTGATACGCAAACAGATTCATGTCATGCATGAGCAAGGTGCGTATACGACGCTGGCGGGTACCGGTGATGCGCGCATCTTCTCCGCGCCAGAAATAGCCATGATGGACCAGCACCGTATCGGCGCCGCGCTCGGCAGCCGCTTCGAGCAACGCGAGGCTGGCGGTGACGCCACTGACGACATGGCTCACCTGCGCACGACCTTCGACCTGCAGCCCGTTTGGGCAGTAATCCCGAAACCGGTTAATATCAAGCGTACCGGCAAGGTGTCTGTCCAGCGTATCGCGGTGCACGCCGCCCCGGTCCTTGTCGCTCATTTTTTTACCGATCCTTTCCTGTCCTGTCATGCGTCGTCTATGGCTCTTGTTCGCGCAGACCGTTACGGTCGCGCTGGCACTCTGGTTCATTGTAGCGAGCCTCAAGCCTGAATGGATACGGGGCGCCGGCACCGGTGTCGAGGTCGAGTCGACCACCGTACCGGTACGCGAGGCCGAAGGCGGTGCGCACCTGCCGAACAGCTATCGCAATGCGTCGCAGCGCGCGATGCCGGCGGTGGTCAACATCTTCACCACCAAGGCTGCCAAGCAGCCGCACCCGTTCGGCAATGACCCGATGTTCCGCCGCTTCTTCGGCGATGGCCTCGATGAGCGTCAGCTCAGTCTCGGCTCGGGCGTGATCGTCAGCCCGGAAGGCTACATCCTGACCAACAATCATGTGATCGAATCGGCTGACGAGATCGAGGTCGCACTGGCCGACGGCCGCAAGGTTGCCGCAAAACTGGTCGGCACCGATCCCGAGACCGATCTGGCTGTCATCAAGGTCAACCTGAAGAACCTGCCGTCGATCACGCTTGCAAAGCTGGAGAACACCCAGGTCGGCGATGTGGTGCTGGCGATCGGCAATCCCTTCGGTGTTGGTCAGACCGTCACGATGGGCATCGTCTCGGCCCTCGGTCGCAATCACCTCGGTATCAATACCTTCGAAAACTTCATCCAGACCGATGCCGCGATCAACCCGGGCAACTCGGGCGGCGCGCTGGTCGATATCGATGGCCATCTGCTGGGCATCAACACCGCGATCTATTCGCGCACCGGCGGCTCGCTCGGCATAGGCTTTGCGATCCCGGTCACCACGGTCAAGACCGTGATGGAAGCCATCATCCGCAACGGCCAGGTCGTGCGTGGCTGGATCGGCGTCGAGCCGCAAGACATCACGCCCGAGCTCGCCGAGAGCTTCGGCCTGCAGAAGTCGTCGGGCACCATCATCGCCGGCGTGCTCAAGGGCGGGCCGGCGGACAAGGCGGGCATCAAGCCCGGCGACATCCTGCTGTCGGTGGCCGACAAACCGGTGACGGATACCGTGTCCATGCTGAACCTGGTCGCACAACTGACGCCGGGCGAACGCGTGAAGATCACGGTGCTGCGCAAGGCGCGCGAAACCTCGCTCGACCTGACCGTCGGCCGCCGTCCGCGCATGCGTCAGCCCCAGCTGCCACGCGACGAAGAATGAGCGGCATGGCCGCCGCAAGCGGCGGCATGCGCTCTTCCCGACAACGCCGACAACGCTGACACAACCCATACCCCTCGCGGTAGGAGCCACGCATGCATTTGCGCGACCTGATCCAGTTTCTGAGCGAACTCGAAGACAACAACAACCGTGCATGGTTCGTGATGAACCGCCCGCGCTACGACATCCTGCGGGCGGAACTGCTCGAACTGGTGACCGGCCTGGTGCGCGACATTGCGCGTTTCGATCCGGCCATCGCCGCGTGCAACCCGAAAAAAGCGCTATTCCGCGTGAACCGCGATCTGCGTTTCGCCAAAGGTCGGCCACCTTACAAGACCACGTTTTCCGCCGCCATCAAGCCGACCGGACTGAAAAAGCCCAGCCAGGGCGGCGGCCCCGCGTATTACTTCCACATCGATGCACAGGGTCAGTTGCTGGTGGCCGGTGGCGAGTATCGTCCGCCGCCGGAGCGACTGCGGGCAGTGCGCACGCATGTCGCGACAGACCCGGCCGGCTTGCGCAAGGTATTGAAGGACAAGCGGCTGCTGGACACCTTTGGCGGGCTGCAGATGGAGGACAGTCTGGTGCGCGTGCCGAAAGGCTTCGCTGCCGATTCCCCGATGGCGGATTACCTGAAGCTGAAGAGCTTTGTCGCGTGGCGCGAGATCAGCATAAAGCGCCTGGCGCCGGATCGCCTGCCGCAGTTGTTACTGGAGGATTTCAAGGCTGCCGCGCCGCTGGTAGCGTGGTTGCGCGCGGCCGGACCGACGCCGTGACCCCGACGGGATCAACGATCAGACAGCCTCGCTGTCGGCGCGCTCGTCGGGCGCGGTGGTCGACTTCTTGAACAGGGGCGCGATCAATATCCCGGCCTCGTACAGCAGGCACAGCGGGATCGCGAGGAACAGCTGACTCATCACGTCCGGTGGCGTCACGATGGCTGCGATCACGAACGCGCCGACGATCACGTAAGGCCGGATTTCTTTCAGCTTTTCGATCGAGACGATGCCCATGCGCACCAGCACGATCACCACCACCGGCACTTCAAAGGTGAGACCGAAGGCCAGGCACATGGTCAGCACGAAGTCGAGATAGTTCTCGATATCGGGCGCAACCGAAATCGACTTCGGCGCAAAGTCATTGATGAACTTGAATACGGTGCCGAAGACGAAGAAGTAGCAGAACATCACGCCCAGCAGGAACAGCACCGATGATGAAATGATCAGCGGCGCGACCAGGCGCTTCTCGTGCGTGTACAAGCCCGGCGCAACAAATGCCCAGCCCTGGTACAGCACCCACGGCAGCGACACCATCAGCGCCAGCATCATCGTCAGCTTCACCGGTACCATGAATGGCGTGATGACGCCGGTGGCAATCATCTTCGAGCCCTCGGGCAGCGCCTGCATCATCGGCTGCGCCATGATGTCGTACACCTGCGCAGCGCCCGGCCACACCATGAACAGCACGATGAACACCGCGAGCACGACGGCCGACGCACGCACCAGTCGGGTACGCAGCTCGATCAGATGCGAGATGAAGGTTTCCTGAATACCGGAAGGCTGTTCGTCGGACATGGACTTATTGGAAGAACTTCACAGTCTTGCCGGATGACGGACGGAAGCGTGCGACGCGCGCAGCGCCCGACATCACGCGGGTCTTCTTGCCGGACTGGTTCTTGAACCACAACGGCACGCGCGAACTTTGCTGCAGCTTCTTCTTGCGGAAATCGCGCCGCTTCGCAGCCAGTTCCCAATCGGCCGGGATGCGCCGGCTCTCGCTGCCTTCATACGCATCGGTAGCCTCGGCCACTGCCTCGGTGAATTCCTTGCCGGCGTCGCTGACTTCCTTCGCCACCTCGGCGAGGTCGGCATTCATGGTCTTGTTCAGGTTGGTCGCCGCATCGACGATGCTGGACTGCATCTTGCGCAGTTCATCCATCTGCATTTCGCGGTTGACCTCGGCCTTCACATTGTTGATGTAACGCTGCGCACGGCCAAACAGCGTGCCGGCCATGCGGGCAACCGCCGGCAGCTTCTCCGGGCCGATGACGACCAGCGCCACCGCGCCAATCAGCGCGATCTTGGTGAGGCCTAAGTCGATCATCTGGACTGGATTTCAGGCGGGTGCGGCGAACGCAAGGGATGCGCTCGCCGCGTCAGCGGCGGGGTCAGTGCTTGGATTTTTCCTTGGCTTCAACGTCGGTGGTCGACTTGTCGGCCACCTGCGCCGGCGGAGCGCCATCGTCGCCGCCCTTCACGCCATCCTTGAAGCCTTTGACAGCCTTGCCGAGGTCGGAACCGATGTTGCCGAGCTTCTTGGTGCCGAACACCAGCATGACAATCACCAGCACGATGACCCAGTGCCAAATACTGAACGAACCCATTGCTTATCTCCTCGATGGATTCCTGAGGAATCCGATTCTCAAAATCTGTGCGTGTCGCGTCAACGCTGGCCACGCCACGGACGGGGGCCACCCATCACGTGCAGATGCAGATGGTACACCTCTTGACCGCCGTCGGGACCGGTATTGATCAGGGTTTTGAAGCCGCCGGACGCGCCGTCAGCGCTGTTGTGGTATCCGCCACCCAGTTCCTGCGCGAGTTTCGGCGCCAGCAACTGCATTTTACCCAACAAGGCCTGATGCTTCTCGGTGCAATCGGCCAGGGTCGGGATGTGCTCACGCGGCACCAGCAACAGATGCACCGGGGCCGCCGGGTTGATGTCGTGGAAGGCGATCAGGTCCTCGTCCTCGTAGACTTTCTTCGACGGGATCGCGCCGGATGCGATCTTGCAAAAAATACAGTTGTCCAAGGGCTGCTCCTCGCATTGATGTCGTCTGGGATGTCGTCAGGGATGGGAGTGTACCGGCATTGGCCGCCGCCATTGCCGCTGCAATCACTCAGCGCGCGGCGAGCGGCACGCCCGGCCGATTACTTGCGCTCGGCCTGCTCGCGCTCCTGCAGCTTGCGGTTGGCCTTTTCCTCGATACCGGACAAGCCCTCGCGGCGCGCCAGTTCGTCCAGCACCTGCTGTGGCGTCAGGCCGTACTGCGCGAGCATGATCAGCGAGTGGAACCACAGGTCCGCGCATTCATAGACCAGCTTGTCGGCATCGGCACCGTGGCGCACGTCTTTCGCGGCCATCACGGTCTCGGTCGCTTCTTCGCCGACCTTCTTCAGGATCGCATCGTCGCCCTTGGAAAACAGACGCGCGATGTAGGACTTGTCCGGGTCGCCGCCGGCAGCGGGCTTGCGGGTCTCGATTACCTCGGCGAGGCGGTTCAGGATATCGCTCATATCATTTCTTGTAGATCGCGTCGGGGTCCTTGATGACGGGCTCGACCTCGACCCAGCCGCCGTTCTCACCGCCTTCGAACTTCTGGAAGAAGCACGAATGACGGCCGGTGTGGCACGCGATGTCGCCCACCTGCGTGACTTTCAGCAGCACCACGTCTTCGTCGCAGTCGAGCCGGATCTCATGCACCTGCTGGAAGTGGCCGGACTCTTCGCCCTTGTGCCACAGCTTCTTGCGCGAACGGCTCCAGTACACCGCCTGCCCGAGCTCGACGGTACGCGCGAGCGCCTCGCGGTTCATCCACGCGAACATCAGCACGTCATTGGTCTTGGCTTCCTGCGCGATCACGGGCACCAGCCCGTGCTCATCCCACTTGATGTGGTTGAGCCACTTGGCCTTTGCGATCATGCCAGCCTCATCGGTATGCCTTTGGCCGCCATGTATTGCTTGGCTTCCTGCACCGTGTGCTGGCCGTAATGAAAGATGCTGGCTGCGAGCACCGCATCCGCATGACCTTCGGTGATGCCGTCGGCCAGGTCTTGCAGGCCGCCGACGCCACCGGATGCGATCACCGGGATCGACACTGCATCCGACACCGCACGCGTCAGCGGCAGATCAAAACCGACCTTGGTACCGTCGCGGTCCATGCTGGTCAGCAGGATTTCACCGGCACCAAGCGATTGCATCTTGCGTGCCCATTCGACCGCGTCAAGCCCGGTCGGTTTGCGGCCACCGTGCGTGAACACTTCCCAGTGGCCGGCAGCGCTGCGCTTCGCGTCGATCGCGACCACGATGCATTGCGAACCGTATTTGTCGGCCGCATCCGCCACCAGTTGCGGGTTGGTCACGGCCGAGGTGTTGATGCTGATCTTGTCCGCGCCCGCATTCAGCAGCCGGCGCACGTCATCGACCACGCGTACGCCGCCACCGACGGTGAGCGGAATGAAGACTTGCGACGCGACGTCTTCGATGATGTGCAGGATCAGGTCACGGTCGTCGGACGACGCGGTGATGTCCAGGAAAGTCAGTTCGTCGGCGCCCTGCTCGTCATAGCGGCGAGCGATTTCGACCGGATCACCGGCATCGCGCAGCTCGACGAAATTGACACCCTTGACCACCCGCCCGGCAGTCACGTCCAGGCAGGGGATGATGCGCTTGGCCAGGGTCATGTCAGGCGTCTTCGTCCAGCTCGCCGGACAGCTCGTCGGCGCGCTGCTGCGCCTTTTCAAGATCGAGCGTGCCTTCGTAGATCGAGCGGCCGCAGATCACGCCCTGTATGCCTTCATCCTGCACTGCGCACAGCGCCTCGACATCCTTGATGTCATGCACGCCGCCGGACGCGATGACGGGAATCGTCATGCTTTGCGCGAGCTTCACGGTGGCTTCGATGTTCACGCCCTTCATCATGCCGTCACGGCCGATGTCGGTGTAGACGATCGCTTCGCAGCCGTAGTCCTCGAACTTTTTCGCGAGGTCGATCACTTCGTGGCCGGACAGCTTGCTCCAGCCATCGGTCGCGACCTTGCCATCCTTTGCATCGAGACCGACGATGATCTGGCCCGGAAATGCGCTGCACGCATCATGCAGGAAGCCGGGGTTCTTCACCGCCGCGGTGCCGATGATGATGTAGGAGATGCCGTCATCGAGGAAGCGTTCGATGGTGTCCAGGTCGCGGATGCCGCCACCGAGCTGGATCGGGATTTCCTCGACATCGTTGTCGGCCGCGAACTGCTGGACCGCTGCGACGATGGCCTTGATCGCGGGCTCGTTTTTCGGTTTGCCGGCGAACGCGCCGTTCAGGTCGACCAGGTGGAGTCGGCGTGCGCCGCGTTCCAGCCAGTGGCGCGCCATCTGCGCCGGGTCTTCCGAGAACACGGTGGCCTGGTCCATGTCACCTTGCTTGAGGCGCACGCAGTGGCCGTCCTTGAGGTCGATAGCGGGTATGAGCAGCATGGCTACTGGAGAAGTGGATTCAGTGTCAGAGGGTGGTGTCAGGAGCGTGTCGGCTGCGGGCTGGCGATGGTGCGGTCGGTCGTGGTCGTGCGTTCACGTGGTCGATCGGTTGGTCGGCTGGCCCCGAATCACGGCATCCAATGTACAAAATTTTTATAAAGCTGCAAACCTGCGGCCGCGCTTTTTTCAGGGTGGAATTGCGTGGCAAAAATATTATCGCGTCCCGCAGCGCAGCAAAAGGTCGAACCGTAGCTGGTTTCGCCCAGCACATGCGTCGGATCGTCCGGCACCGCATAGTAACTGTGCACGAAGTAGAACCAGGCCCCGTCGTCCACCCCCGCGAAGACGGGGTGCGGCTGACCGCCGGCCAGGCGGCTCTGGTGCACGCGGTTCCAGCCCATCTGCGGCACCTTGTAGCGCGAGCCATCCGGCTGCACCTGGTCATCCAGACGAAAACGAATGACCTTGCCCGGCATCAGCGACAGGCAATGCGCATCGCCCTCTTCGCTCCAGTCAAACATCATTTGCTCACCGACGCAGACGCCGAACAACGGCTTGCTCTGCGCCGCTTCCAGCAGCGCCTCGAGCACGCCCGACGCCTTCAGCGAGCGCATGCAATCCGGCATCGCGCCCTGGCCGGGCAGCACGATGCGGTCCGCGGCGCGGATCGCGTCCGGGTCATGCGAAATCTTCACGTCGGCTTCGGGAGCGACATGCATCAGCGCCTGCGCGACCGAGCGCAGGTTGCCCATACCGTAATCGACGACAACGATCTTGTTCATGAGGATTGCAGCACGGGCGGATCACGCCCGGCTGTCGAGGATTACAGGCTGCCTTTGGTCGACGGTATGGTGCCCGCTGCGCGCGGATCGAGCTCGGTCGCCATGCGCAGCGCACGGCCAAAGGCCTTGAACACGGTCTCGCACTGATGGTGTGCGTTCTCGCCGCGCAGATTGTCGATGTGCAGGGTCACATGCGCGTGATTGACGAAGCCCTGGAAGAATTCGTGCGTCAGATCCACATCAAACTGCCCGATCATCGAGCGCTTGAACGGCACATGGAATTCCAGGCCGGGACGGCCCGAGAAATCGATCACGACCCGCGACAGCGCTTCGTCCAGCGGCACATACGCATGGCCATAGCGGCGTATGCCCTTCTTGTCACCCACTGCCTTCGCGAACGCCTGGCCGAGCGTGATGCCAACGTCTTCCACCGTGTGGTGGGCGTCGATATGCAGGTCGCCCTTGGCCGAGATATCGAGATCGATCAGGCCATGGCGCGCGATCTGGTCCAGCATGTGGTCGAGGAAGGGCACGCCGGTCGCCAGCTTTTGCTGGCCGGTGCCATCGATGTTGATCGCGACCCGGATCTGGGTCTCGCTGGTGTCGCGAACGACTTCTGCTTTGCGTTGCATGGACATGGATGTGGTCAGGGATTCAGGCTGGACTGCAGTGCGGCCAGGAAGCGTGCGTTTTCGGCCGGCGTACTGACGGTGACCCGCAGGCAGTTTTCCAGCAGTGCGTGCATTTTACCGACATTTTTTACCAGCACCTTCTGCGCCAGCAAGCGCTCGAACACGGCACTGCCGCTCAGCCCCGCGCGCGTGATCCGCAGCAGCAGGAAATTGGCAGCCGACGGATACACCTGCACACCCGGCATGGCCGCCAGCGCAGCGGCCAGCGCGTCGCGTTCCGCACACAGCGCCGCGGCCTGCTGGTCGAGCACATCGCCATGCGCGAGCAGGAAGGTGGCCGTGGCCTCGGTCAGCACATTGATGTTGTACGGCGGACGTACCTTGTCGAACTCGGCCAGCAGCTCGGCGGCGGCTGACATATAGCCCAACCGGATGCCGGCCAGCCCCAGCTTGGACACGGTGCGCATCACGATCACGTTCGGATGCTGCGGCAGGCGCGGCATGAAGGTCGTGCCGGCAAACGGCTGGTAAGCCTCGTCCACCACCACCACGCCGCTGTCACCGACCGCGTCGATGATGGCCAGCATCGCATCGAGCTCGTACAGATTGCCGGTCGGGTTGTTCGGATAGGCGAGGTACGTGATCGCCGGGCGGTGAGTACGCACTGCGGAGAGCATCGCGTCGAGATCGAGCGACAAGTCCGTGCGCAGCGGCACGCCGACGAAGTCCAGCCCAGCGAACTGCGCCGACATCGCATACATCACGAAGCCCGGCAGCGGCGCCAGCACCTTCGCGCCCGGCTTTGCACAGGCGACCGACATGATGGAGATCAGTTCGTCCGAGCCATTGCCCAGCACCACGCCAAAACCCTCGGGCACGCCGAGCTTGTCGCAGATTGCCGACTTCAGCGCACTGTAGCTCGGCACCGGGTAGCGGTTCAGCGCGAGCCGGCCCAGATGCTCGCCGAGCTGCTGCTGCAGTTCGGGCGGCAGGGTGTACGGGTTTTCCATCGCATCCAGCTTCACGAAGCCGGATGCATCGGGCACGTGGTAGGCGGACAGCGCGCGCACGTCGGTTCGGATGATGTGCTCGGCCACCGTTGCGGCCTGATCAGCGGTGCTCACGGGTGGACTTTCTTATTTCAGGCGCAGCTCGGCCGAGCGCGCATGCGCCTGCAAGCCCTCGCCATACGCGAGCTCGGCAGCGACCTTGCCCAGCGTCTGCGCGCCGGCTTCGCTGACATGAATGATGGAAGAACGCTTCTGGAAGTCGTACACGCCCAAGGGCGACGAGAAGCGCGCGGTGCGCGAAGTCGGCAGCACGTGATTGGGGCCGGCGCAGTAGTCGCCCAGCGACTCGGACGAGTAACGGCCGAGGAACATCGCACCCGCATGGCGAATCTTGTTCGCCCACTGCTGCGGGTCGGTCGCGGAAATTTCGAGATGCTCGGCTGCGATCAGGTTCGCGATGTCGCAGGCTTCGTCCATGTCGCGCGCCTTCACCATCGCACCGCGGTTCGTCAGCGACGTGCGGATCACGTCCTGGCGCGGCATGTCGGCGATCAGTCGGTTGACGCTGGCCTGCACGCGCTCGAGATAGGCGGCGTCCGGGCACACCAGTATCGATTGCGCCAGCTCGTCATGTTCAGCTTGCGAGAACAGGTCCATCGCGACCCAGTCCGGGTTGGTGCTGCCGTCGGCCAGCACCAGGATCTCGCTGGGGCCGGCGATCATGTCGATGCCGACGATGCCGAACACGCGGCGCTTCGCGGCTGCGACATACGCATTGCCGGGACCGACGATCTTGTCCACTTGCGGAATGGTGGCTGTGCCGTGCGCCAGCGCGCCGACCGCCTGCGCGCCACCGATGGTGAACACGCGATCGACACCGGCAATCTGCGCGGCCGCCAGCACAAGCGGGTTCTTCACGCCATCCGGCGTCGGCACCACCATGATCACGTCGGCGACACCGGCCACCTTGGCCGGGATCGCATTCATCAGCACCGACGACGGATAAGCCGCCTTGCCGCCCGGGACGTAGATGCCGACCTTGTCGAGCGGCGTGACCTTCTGGCCCAGCACCGTGCCATCGGCTTCGGTGAACGTAAACCCATCCGAGCCGCATTCCTGCTTCTGGCGCTCGTGATAGGCACGCACGCGATCAGCGGCAGCCTGCAGCGCGGCACGCCGCGCCGGTTCCAGGCTGTCGAGCGCTGCCTGCAGCTCCGCGCGCGGAATCTCCAGTGCCGCGACGCTGGCAGCGGACAAGCGGTCGAATTTGTTCGTGTAGTCGAGCACCGCCGCATCGCCACGTGCTTTCACGTCGGCGAGGATGCCGGCAGCAGCGCGGTCGATTGCCTCGTCTTCCGACGCCTCGAACGCGAGTATCGCCAGCAGCTTGTCCTTGAAGCCGGGCTCGGTGGTATCCAGTTGGCGAATCTTGACGCTCATGCGGTGGTCCTGCGGAATCGGGTTGTTTCGAGTTATTTCGTGTTGTGACGCGTTATGGCGTGTTTTGCCGTGCCGTGGCCGCGCTGTCGCGCGGTGCAACGATTACTGCGCGCGGCGCGACGCCCTGTCGAAGGCATCAATGATCGGTTGCAGCTTGTCGCGCTTCATCTTCAGTGCGGCGCGGTTCACGACCAGCCGTGACGAAATGTCCATGATGTGCTCGACCTCGACCAGATGGTTGGCCTTCAGCGTGCTGCCAGTCGAGACCAGATCAACGATCGCATCCGACAGGCCGACCAGCGGCCCCAGCTCCATCGAGCCATACAGCTTGATCAGGTCCACATGCACGCCTTTGGCCGCGAAATGCTCGCGCGCGACATTCACGTACTTGGTCGCGACGCGCAGCCGCGCACCCTGGCGCACGGCACTCGCATAATCGAAACCGGCATGCACGGCGACCGACATGCGGCACTTTGCGATGTTCAGGTCGATCGGCTGGTACAGGCCTTCGCCTCCGTGTTCGAGCAGCACATCCTTGCCGGCCACGCCGAAATCAGCGGCGCCGTATTGCACATAGGTCGGCACATCGGACGCGCGCACGATCACCACGCGTACCGCCGCATCGCTGGTCGGCAGGATCAGCTTGCGCGACTTCTCCGGATCTTCGGTGACCACCACGCCGGCGGCCTGCAGCAGCGGCAGGGTCTCTTCGAAGATGCGTCCCTTGGACAAAGCCAGCGTCAGTGTCTGGGTCATGGTTGCTGCTTCACTTTCCTGTTTTACTTCACGCGTTCGATGTCGGCACCCACGGCTGACAACTTCAGTTCCATCCGGTCATAGCCACGGTCGAGATGGTAGATGCGATCGACCAGGGTCTCGCCCTCGGCCGCCAGACCGGCAATCACCAGCGACGCCGACGCACGCAGATCGGTCGCCATCACCGGCGCACCGACCAGTCGGGGCACGCCATGCACGATCGCGGTATGGCCGTCGATCTCGATCGAAGCGCCGAGACGGTTCAACTCCTGCACATGCATGTAGCGATTCTCGAAAATCGTCTCGGTCACGCGGCTGCTGCCATCCGCCAGACAATCGAGCGCCATCACCTGTGCCTGCATGTCGGTCGGGAAGCCCGGGTATTCGGTGGTGCGGAAGCTGACCGGCTTCGGGCGGCCCGCCATCTGCACACGGATCCAGTCATCGCCTGTCGTCAGGATAGCACCAGCCTCGCGCAGCTTTTCGATCACCGCATCCAGCAGGTCCGCCCGGGTGTGCTTCAGTACCACGTCGCCGCCGGTGGCCGCGACCGCGCACAGGAAAGTGCCGGTCTCGATACGGTCCGCGATCACGCTGTGCGATGCGCCATGCAGTGCCGGCACACCCGTGATCTTCAGCTTGTCGCTGCCGATGCCATCGATCTT
>JACCDU010309719.1_pt1 | contig 13636 bp, 10 predicted proteins | sample 7446081 | NCBI WGS metagenome assembly JACCDU01 (sample SAMN15323447, study PRJNA562643) | freshwater metagenome | isolation source: river surface water | place: USA:Blue River Watershed | collected 2017-08-17 | reverse complement strand
TTGGCTTGTTGTACAGCGTCCATTGCCAAGGCGCGAATTGCGCTGGCCATTTGTTGGGTGTTTGCCATGTCAGGCGGCTCCGGTGGGGTAGTGAGGGAAAACCACGATTTTAGCGAGCCTGCCCCCCCTTTGGCTGACCACACGTGACAGATGTTTGACAAATTGCCAGCCGTGCGGGCTGGCTACACTGCCTGTCGATGACAAAACACGCCGTTTCCGCAGCTTCTCACCCCCTGTCCACCGCCCTGCTTTTGGCCGCAGGCCGTGGCGAGCGCATGCGCCCGTTGACTGATGCCATGCCAAAACCCTTGCTGCCCGTACGCGGTCAGCCGCTCATGCAGTGGGCCATGCAGGGGCTACAGCGCGGAGGGGTTTCTCATTTGGTCATCAACACCGCGTGGCTGGGCGAGCAAATTCCACAGCATTTTGGCGATGTCTTTGAAGCCGCAGGCCAAGCGCCCATGCATCTGCACTATTCGCAAGAGGGCGTGGACTTTGGCGGCGCACTCGAAACGGCAGGAGGCATCGTGCGTGCATTGCCCCAGTTGGCCGATGTGTTTTGGGTCGCGGCGGGCGATGTGTTTGCGCCAGACTTTGTGTTTGCACCCGAGGCCTACAAACGCTTTGAGATGAGCCCACAGTTGGCGCACATCTGGCTTGTGCCCAACCCCGAACACAATTTGGGAGGTGACTTTGGGTTGTCCGTGGATGGATTGGCACTCAATCTGCCCAAGCTGGTAACTATGACGACGCATGATGAGTTGCATTCAAAACCCATCACCCCAGGACAGGCCATTCAGCAGCCGCGCTACACCTTCAGCACCATCGCTTTGTACAAACGCGCTTTTTTTGAAGCGGCTTGGTGCGACATTCCCAGCGGCAATCCAGCAGGCGTCAAAGCCCCACTGGCCGCCATGTTGCGAGCTGCCATGGACAATGGCATGGTGAGTGCGTCGCTCTACACAGGCGCGTGGACCGATGTGGGCACGCCCGAGCGCTTGGCGCAACTCAACGCCGCTTAACCACACAAGGTAAGACATGACACAAGCGATTGCAAACGCCCAGATTTACGCCGCACGTCGCGCCCACTTGGCCGCCCAATTGGGCGACGGTGGCGTGGTCATCATCCCCACTGCGCCAGAACACGCGCGTAACCGCGACAGCGATTTTTCGTACCGCCACGACAGCTACTTTTACTATCTGACCGGCTTCACCGAGCCCAACGCGTGGCTGGTGATCGACGCCACAGGCTGCAGCACCTTGTTTTGCCAACCCAAAGATTTGGAACGCGAAATTTGGGATGGCTACCGTTTAGGGCCAGATGCCGCCGTGGCCGCGCTGGGCGTGACCGCCGCCGTGTCGGTGGCCGAACTGGACAAGCAACTGCCTAAATTGTTGGAGAACCAACACACCGTTTGGTACCCGTTTGCCACGCACAAGGGTTTGGAAACACGAGTGGACGGCTGGCTGAATGCGGTGCGCGCCCGCGTGCGTTTTGGCGCGCAGTGCCCGTCGCAGCAACGCGATGCCTGCGGCCCGCTTGATGAGATGCGCCTGATCAAAGACGCACACGAGCAAGACGTGATGCGTCGTGCCGCGCAAATCAGCGCACGCGCTCACATCCGCGCCATGCAAACCAGTGCGCGCATGTTGCGTGCGGGCCAAGACGTGCGCGAGTACCACTTGGATGCTGAGCTGCTGCACGAGTTCCGCATGCACGGCTCGCAGTTTCCGGCCTACACCTCCATCGTGGCGGCAGGTGCAAATGCCTGCGTGTTGCACTACCGTGCTGATGCCGCGCCTGTACGCGATGGCGAATTGGTGTTGATTGATGCGGGTTGTGAGTTGGACGGCTATGCCTCAGACATCACCCGCACTTTTCCTGCGAACGGCAAGTTCACAGGCCCGCAGCGCGACTTGTACAACTTGGTGCTGGCCAGCCAAGATGCAGCCGTAGCGGCCACCAAAGCCGGTGCGCGTTTTACAGACCCGCATGAAGCAACCGTCAAAGTGTTGGCGCAAGGCTTGTTAGACCTTGGTTTGTTGAGCAAAGCCAAACACGGCAACGCGCAAGACGTGATTGAAAAGCGGGCCTACTTTGCGTTTTACATGCACCGCACCAGCCATTGGCTAGGCATGGATGTGCACGATTGCGGCAGCTATGTGGAGCCGTCAGAGTTGGGCCAAACGAGCGAGCGCAAAGATCCGCTCTCGGGCGAAACCATTGTTAATCGACCCAGCCGCATCTTGCGCGAGGGCATGGTGCTCACCATCGAGCCGGGCTTGTATGTGCGTCCTTCAGACGATGTGCCAGAAGCGTTTTGGAACATCGGTATTCGCATTGAGGACGATGCCATCGTTACATCTGGTGGCTGCGAGTTGATTTCTCGTGGTGTGCCTGTGATTGCTTCGGAAATTGAAGTGTTGATGCGCGGTTAATTTCTTTGGTGTGGCGGCGAGGAGTGGGTGGGGTGAGCCCGCCCTCCTCAGAGTCTGACGCCTCGATTGCGTCGGGCGGGCTCACACCACCCAATCCTCTTGTTCGGTAGAAACACTTCCGGCGCCTATTTCTAGCTTGGCTGTGAGGCGGTGCGCGCGTAGGCGATATTCTGGCGCGCAGCGACAGTGAGCCCTAGTGCGTGCCGCCTCACAGCCAAGCGGCGGCCATCGCAAATGAAGTCGGCAACCTCATTGACCGCTTAAGTTTGCTTTTGCGAATAAGTAAAAACCATTGCCACCTGCATAAGCACATCCACGCATGAAGTGCCTTAGACACAGGCCTAAAATGAAATCACAAGCTCAGGCGGTTGTGCTTTTGCAAAGCGCGCCGCCTTTTGCATAACAAGGAGATTTCAATGAGTTCACATCCTTCTCACAACAGTGCCGAGGCCCGCGCTGAATTACGCCGTGCGGCCCTTGAGTACCACGAGTTCCCCACCCCCGGCAAAATAGCCATTCATGCTACCAAGCAGTTGGTGAACCAGCACGATTTGGCGCTGGCTTACTCGCCCGGTGTGGCGGCTCCTTGCGAGGAAATTGTCAAAGACCCCAATGCGGCGTTCAAGTACACCAGCAAGGGCAACTTGGTGGCCGTGATTTCTAACGGCACAGCTGTGTTGGGCTTGGGCGACATTGGCCCATTGGCTTCTAAGCCGGTGATGGAAGGCAAAGGCGTTCTGTTTAAGAAGTTTGCTGGCATCGACGTGTTTGACTTGGAAATCGAAGAGAAGAACCTCGACAAACTGGTGGACATCATTGCGTCTTTGGAGCCAACTTTCGGTGGCATCAACCTCGAAGACATCAAAGCTCCAGATTGTTTTTATGTGGAGCGCAAGTTGCGCGAGCGCATGAAGATTCCAGTCTTCCATGACGATCAACACGGCACGGCCATCACGGTGGGCGCGGCGATTTTGAACGGCCTCAAGGTGGCCGGCAAAGACATCAAAAACGTCAAGCTCGTCACGTCGGGTGCAGGTGCCGCGGCCTTGGCTTGTTTGGGTTTGTTGCTCAAGATGGGCATGCCACGCAAGAACATTTACGTCACCGACTTGGCGGGTGTGGTCTATGAAGGCCGCACCGAGTTGATGGACGAAGACAAAATTCAATACGCACAAAAAACGGATGCGCGTACTTTGAGCGACATCATCGATGGCGCAGATGTGTTCTTGGGCCTGTCCGCTGGCGGCGTGTTGAAGCCAGAGATGGTTAAGAAGATGGCTGCTAAGCCCATCATCATGGCCTTGGCTAACCCCAATCCAGAAATCACGCCCGAAGACGTGAAGGCTGTGCGCGACGACGCCATCATCGCCACCGGTCGCAGCGACTATCACAACCAAGTGAACAACGTGCTGTGTTTCCCCTACATTTTCCGCGGTGCGTTGGATGCGGGCGCATCCACCATCACCGATGAAATGGAAATTGCAGCGGTGTACGCCATTGCTGAGCTGGCGCAGGCCGAGCAAAGCGAAGTGGTGGCCGCAGCCTATGCGGGTGAGACCTTGGCCTTTGGTCCGGAATACCTCATTCCTAAGCCGTTCGATCCACGCTTGATGATGAAGATTGCGCCTGCTGTGGCCAAAGCCGCCATGGACAGCGGCGTGGCGACTCGCCCCATCCAAGACATGGAAGCCTATATTGAGAAGCTGCAAGGCTTTGTGTATGCGTCGGGTTCCATCATGAAGCCCATTTATGCGGCTGCTAAGCGTGCCAGCAAAAAGCGCGTGTGCTACGCCGAGGGCGAAGAAGAGCGCGTGCTGCGCGCGGTGCAAATTGTGGTGGACGAGCGTTTGGCCAAACCCACATTGATTGGCCGTCCTGCCGTGATTGCTCAGCGTATTGAGAAGTTTGGCTTGCGCCTGAAAGAAGGCGTGGACTACGAAGTGGTCAACGTCGAGCACGACCACCGCTATCGCGATTTCTGGCAAACCTATTACAAGATGACCGCCCGCAAAGGCGTGACCGAGCAGTTGGCAAAGATCGACATGCGTCGTCGTTTGTCGTTAATTGGCACCATGATGTTGCACAAAGGCGAAGTGGACGGCCTGATTTGCGGCACCTGGAGCACACCACTGACTCACTTGAACTATGTGGACCAAGTCATTGGCAACCGCCCAGGTGTGAGCACCTATGCCGCCATGAACGGCTTGATCTTGCCTGACCGACAAGTGTTCTTGGTGGACACACACATCAACTACGACCCCACGGCCGAACAATTGGCCGAGATCACGGTCATGGCTGCTGAAGAAATGCGCCGATTTGGTATCCAGCCCAAAGCGGCTTTGTTGTCGCACTCCAACTTTGGCAGCAGCGACAAGCCTTCGGCCATCAAGATGCGCGAGACCTTGGCTTTGGTGAAGAAAAAAGCACCTTGGCTGGAAGTGGACGGCGAAATGCACGGTGACGTGGCCTTGGACGGCCATGTGCGCGAAGGCCAAATGCCGGACAGCACCCTGATTGGCGATGCCAATTTGTTGGTATTGCCCAATCTGGATGCGGCTAATATTGCCTACAACCTGCTTAAAACAGCGGCTGGCGGCAACATTGCCATTGGCCCAGTGTTGCTGGGTGCGGCCAAGCCTGTGCACATCTTGACCGCGAGCACCACGGTGCGTCGCATCGTCAACATGACCGCTTTGACCGTAGCTGACGCTAGCGCGGTGCGATAAATCAGGCCTTTCTATCAAAATTAATTAATTTTGGTTAAATAACCCCTCAGGGGCCCCCAGAAATGGGTGGCCCCTTGCTTTTTTGTTTCAATTCGAAGACACTTGCGCTTCCAAATTTTCGGGTTAACCCGAAGATTCATTGAATCTTTAGAAGCTTTAAGAACGGCTAATTTCCATGCCTTTGCGTACCGTCAAAACCAATATCGTTCAGTCCATCCGCGCCTTCCGCGTGCCTGATTTGCAAGAGGCTGCCCAAGGCCTTGGCCACCACTTTTTGTATGTCAACTTGGCCCAAGCCCAAAGCAAGCAAGACATCTTGGACATCATCTCCAAAGAGTTCAACTTGGCTGCCACTGCCAGCAAAAACTTTGACTCTTTGTATGACGGCATGACCGACCCGCTGCACAAGTCTGGCCCACAGCCTGGCTTTATCTTGGTGTTGGAGCACATCCCAGCGCACGCCAAGTTTGACAAAGAAGCCCGCGAACAACTGTTGGACATCTTCCGCGAAGCGGCTGATTACTGGTCTGACCGCAAAGTGGCCTTCCGTTGCTTCTATTCGTTCTCGGTGGCTCGCGTTCCCTCTGCTGAAAAAGCAGGTGTGGCCGCTGAAGGTATCGAGTTGTTGGAAGAAGGCGAAAAAATGCCAACCGACAAGCTGGTGGACGTGTCGCCCATGGCTTTGCGCATGAGCAGCCCGTTCAACGCAGGCTACTGGCAAACAGCGGCTTAATTGGTTCGCTGCTTCAACGCAGCGCTAAAAGCAAAACCCGTCGCAGGCAACTGCTGACGGGTTTTTTGTTGTCCAACGCATCGCCGTGAGTCGCGCTGCAGGCCTTGTTGGATTGAGCGCATCAGAGACTTTGAACCAAGGCCACGTATTCAGTGACAGGTACTTCTTCTGCGCGGCGTTGCACATCGAAGGTGCCCGCAAAATTGCGGCCTTCTAGCCAGCGTCCCAAGGTGTGGCGCAGCAGCTTGCGACGCTGACTGAAAGCTGTTTTCACCATTTCTTCCATGAGCTTGACGTCAATCTTGGGTGGCTCAGCCAGCGGCACCATGCGTACCACGGCACTGTCCACGCGGGGTGGCGGGTCAAACGATTCGGGTGGCACAAACAACACGTCCTCCATGTCGTAACGCCATTGCAGCATCACGCTTAGGCGGCTGTAGTCGCTGGTGCTGGGCTTGGCCACCATGCGGTCAATCACCTCTTTTTGCAGCATGAAGTGCTGGTCTTGCACCACGGCCACATGCTCAAGCAGGTGAAAGAGGATGGGCGACGAGATGTTGTAAGGCAGATTGCCCACCACGCGCAGTTTGGGCACGTTCAGGTTGGCCGCCAGTTGCGTGAAGTCCACGCGCAACACGTCGGATTCGATCACGTTCAAATGTGGGTGCTCGCGCAAGCGTACAGCCAAGTCGCGGTCCAGCTCAATGACGTTGAGCTTGCCTAGGCGCTCCACCAAGGGCTGAGTGAGCGCGGCCAAACCGGGGCCGATTTCGACCATGGGATCGTTCGGCTGTGGGTTGATGGCATCCACGATGCCTTCAATGATGGCGCCGTCGGTTAAAAAATGTTGGCCGAAGCGCTTGCGTGCAATGTGTTTCAAAGTGGGCCCTGCTTATTGCGGTGCGTCGCGGTATTCCACATAGGCGCGGCCACGCACTTCCTGGGCCCAAAGCTGGTAGGTCTCTTCAAACTTCTTTTCGCGCAGGGTGTTGCGCGTCATGTCACGCAACTCGCGCTCGCTGATGGGTGCTTGGCGGCGTGTGATGACTTGAATCAGGTGCACACCAAAACGTGACACTGTGGGGTCTGCAATTTGACCTGGTTGGAGTTTGTTCATGACTTCTTCAAATTCGGGAACAAACATGCCATTGGCGACCCAACCTAAATCACCGCCACTAGAGGCGCTGGCATCTTGTGAGTGCTCTTGCGCCAGTTTGGCGAAGTCAGCCTTACCGGCTTCGATTTGACGTTTGAACTCAGCTAATTGCGCACGTGCCGTTGTTTGGCTAAGTTGGCCACCAGGACGTAACAAGATATGACGTGCATTGGTTTGTGTGACGGTGAGGGTGTTGTTGCTGCGCTTAGAAATGAGCTTCAGAATATGAAACCCGGCACCTGATCGGAAAATGGGTGACAACGCACCAACTGACAGTTTTTGCGTGTTTTCAACAAACAACGAGGGGTACCGGTTTGCAGGCCGTAAACCCATCAAGCCGCCTTTGTCACGCTCAGCGCCGTCCGACATTTCTTTAGCTACGACACCAAGGTCATCGCCACGTTTGAGGCGGCCAAGTGCCGCGTCAGCCTTGGCTTTCAAAAGCTCAACTTGTGTGGTGTTGGCCGACTCGGGAACTGCTACCAATATATGTCCGAGCTCAATGTCGGGATTGGTGTCGATCGTGGTGGACTGGCGGTCACGAATGGCTTGGTCAATCTCTGCATCACTGATTTTGATGCGGCTTGGCACATTGCGTTCGCTCAAGCGTTGCAGTGTCAGTTGATCTTTCAATCCCTGTCGCAGAGCGTCGGGGCTGGTGCCTTCGGCGCGTGCTTTTTTGTGCATGGCGTCGATGGTGGTTTGGTTTTGCGCGGCCATACGCTGTTCGGCCAAAGTAACGGCATCGTTATCAACCGTGATGCCAACTTCTTTGGCGTGCTGGAGTAACGCCTTTTCCGTGATCAAACGCTCAAGACTTGTGTGCAGCAAGTCCATCGGTTGTGGAACAGGTTTTTGTTGTTGACGCAACTGCTGCGTCAACAACAGCGCGCGCACATTGACCTCGTGGTTGGTGATGGGCTGAGTATCTACGACCGCCACAATGAAGTCGCGCCCAGATGATGTGTTGGCTTTTGCGGTTTGCGCCCAAGCACCTGAGCATGCAGAGGCAAGGCTCAATCCAGCCAAGAGTGACCAACGGATAAAGCGGAGCGTGGAAGAAAGCATGGTCATGATCAATCGTAATTGCCGAAACGGCTGGGGGTCATAGTGGGTTGCCGCAGTGGTTGATAGCGCGGCACGTTCGTCTTGAGAGAACCCATGGCATTGGTGCCGATGCGCGAGAAGCCTACAAACTCAAGTTGAAACAACAAACGTTGGCGAGCCAAGCCGTCGGTCACTTGCAAGCGTTCAGCAACCACACGGCTGAGCCAGCAACCTGCATCGTATTCGAAGCCAATGACGGACTCGACCATTTTCTTGTCCAGTGGGTTGTAGTTCATGCGCGCCACGCTGTACCAGCGTCCTTCGCCCAAACCACGTCCTTCGCCACTTTGGGTGTCGGCACCGCCCCACAGATCATGCAAGGGCCATTGCCAGCCGATGTCGACTTGACGTGAGGCAGGTACACCTGCTTCCGTGTTTTCGGTGCGATAGGCAGTGCTGATCACTCGGTATGAACCAGGGTTGTAGCGCCCGCTCACCATACGGCGCAAAAAGTTATCCGTTTTCTGGTTGTATTGAACGGTGGTGTCTACAGCCCATGTTCTGCTGAGTGCGACAGATGCACCAGCCAAGATATCACTGATACCCGTTTTCCCTGTGATGTCATCTGGCATGGTGACGCGTTGCTCTTTCATGCGCAAGCGTTGTGCCAGTCCAAAGCGTGCGCCTTCTGCGCCCGTTTCTGGATCAATGAGGCGAGACGTCGCGCCCACCGTCAGAAGCTTGCTGTCAGAGATTCGGTCATACCCGCCAAATGCGTTCTCGGTAAAGATGCTGGCAAAGTTAAAAGAGTTGCCACCCGAGTCGTAGTTGGGCAGATAGTTTTGATCACGGTAAGGCGTGTAGACGTAGAAGGCACGAGGCTCAATGGTCTGCACCCAAGCGCGATCGAAAAGCCGTGTGGATTTTTCAAAAGCCACGCTGGTGTCAAGGCTAAAAGTAGGCACGCTGACGTTGGCGCTATTTTGGCCCGCATGGTCCGCGTAAAACGGATTGTTAATCGGCAAGCCGCCAGAGAATTGATAGCTGCGACTGTTGAGTTGTACCTTAGGTGTGAGGTAGCCGTAGGGCGTTGTAAACGGGCGGCTGATTTGCGCAAGTGCAACGGCACGGTCGGCATTGGGCGAGCAAGCTGAGCGATAGCTCGTGCCGTTGGTGCACTCGTAATCGCGGGCTGATTCAAAGCGCGTTAAGTCGCCATCAATGCTCAAGTCAAAGCCTTCCACGTTGATGCGTTGCATGCGAGCTGTGAATTGAGGCACTCGGTTGAATGGCGGTGTGATGCGGTTGCCTGTGAGGTTAGACAAATCTTGCAGCGTTTGCCACATCTGTGTGCGCATGCCGTAGGTGTAGATGCCGTTCGACCAATTCAGGCCGACATCGTTTGACAACAAACGCTGCACACCAGAGCCACCAATGATGGCAAAGTCTTTCCAGTAGTTGTCATCGCTGACGCGGTTGACGTTGACGTTGAGCCCCAACGCACCTCCCGCAAAGCCGGGGTTGATCAAGCCCACATGCGAGTACTGCATGCTCCAGCGGCGCTCGCCATCACGCAACGCATCTTTTTCCATGTAGTCAAAGCGCATTTGGCCTTGAAACGGTGGTTGTGGTGCAAGCCCTTCGAGGTAACGAAACTCGGTTCCCAAGCGCAAGCCACGGTTGCTCCAATAGGTGGGGAAGAACGTGATGTCTCGGTTGGGTGCCAAGTTCCAATAGTAGGGCTGCGTGTATTCCAAGCCGCCAATGTTGTCGACGCCAAAGGTGGGTGGCAGCAAGCCAGATTTGCGCTCATCGCTCAAAGGAAAGTCGATGGACGGCACAGGCAGGATAGGCACATCCTTAAAGCGCAGTGAAGCACCTTCGGCAACGCCCACGTTGCGGTCGGTGTCTAAGGTGATCTTGTCGCCTTTGAAAAACCAGTCAGGCGTCCAGTTCGGGCCTGGCTTGCGCTGGCAAGTGGTGAAGTCTGCTTTGTGCATCACCGAGTTGGCGGGATCGATGAAGTCGATGCGCTCGGCTTTGCCGTATGCTTTGTTTTTCAGCAACTGGTAGTTGGGTTGCGTGAAGAAACCTTCGAAAGCATCTATTTGGATGTCTAGAGCGGGGCCTTGGTACACATTGCCAGAGCGGTTGATGTACACATTGCCGCGGGCTTTGGCGAAATCTTCAACTTGGTCGTAATCTACTTTATCGGCTTTGAGCAAGATGTCGCCCCGGCGAATGACCACTTGGCCATCTAAGCGTGTCTCTAAGTCTGGGCGGCCGCTGAGCGTGTCACTTTGCAAGTAGGTGGGTAGCTGTTTGCGCGTGTCGTCCAAGATGGACTCTTGCAGCAAGCTGCTGGGCTTGAGCGCCAAGGGGGGCGAACTCACAGTTTGCGCGTGGCTCGCCAAGGTGTTGCCTAATAGGCCAAATGTGAGCCACGACAGTGTGCGTATTTGGCGGTGAATAAAAGGCAACAACATGAACGCGGGTCAACCTAAGCTTGGTTTGTAGAATTTGGATTATCCATGAGCACACAGCCTAACTCCCAGCCTTCGGGCGCAAATACCTCTGCTTTGATCGAATGGGCTCAGCCCGAGCGCCAAGCAGCCTTCCATCAGTGGCTAGATGCCCAAGCCAGTGCGCACGGCGTGCTGCCCGCCACCGTGCGCGCAGCCTCGGCCGATGCCAGCTTTCGGCGCTATTTCCGTGTCGACATAGCCCAAGGCTCGTGCATCGTCATGGATGCGCCGCCTGACAAAGAAAACTGCGAGCCCTTTGTGCGCATTGCCCGTTTGATGCTGGATGCGGGCTTGTATGCCCCACGCATCTTGGCGTGGGATGAGCCGCAGGGCTTCATGTTGTTGGACGACATCGGCTCGCAAACCATGATGGACGTCATCAACCGCGATGACTCGCAAGCCAACCACGGCTTGTACATGCGTGCCGTCGATACTTTATTAACGCTGCAACAAAGCAGCCGACCTGGCGTGCTGCCTGCGTATGACGAAGCTTTGCTGCAGCGCGAGTTGTCGCTGTTCCCCGATTGGTACCTGACCCAACACCGACAGCTGCAAATCGACAGCACCCAGCGCGAGATGCTGGACAAAACTTTCCAAACCATCGTGCAGCGCAACTTGGCAGCGCCCAGCGTCTATGTGCACCGCGACTTCATGCCGCGCAATTTGATGATGCCGCATGACACGGCTGAAAAGCGTTTGGGTGTGCTCGACTTCCAAGATGCGGTCTATGGCCCCATCACCTACGACATCGCCAGCCTCATGCGCGATGCGTTTTTGACGTGGGAAGAAGACGTGGTGCTGGACGTGACCATCCGCTATTGGGAACGCGCCCGCAAGCTCGGCCTGATGGACTTTGAAGACTGGCACAACGACTTTGGTGCGTTTTATCGCGCCGTGGAGTGGATGGGTTTGCAACGCCACCTCAAAGTGGCCGGCATCTTTGCGCGCCTCACGCTGCGCGATGGCAAGCCTAAATACTTGGCTGATGCCCCACGTTTCATCAACTACATCCGTTCCACCGCTAGCCGTTACAGCGAACTCACGCCCTTGCTGCGTTTGATCGACAAGATTGAAGGCACAGAGCCCGCCATCAGCTTGGCCTTTCCACGTTTGAACGGACGCGGCTAAGGTGGCCCGCTTTTACTGCCCCCTGCCCTTGGTGTCGGGCCAAGTGGTGGACTTGCCACCCACTGCCGCACGCCATGTGCAAGTGCTGCGTATGCAGCCCGGCCACAGCTTGACCTTGTTCAACGGCGAAGGCGGCGAGTTCAGCGCCGAAGTGCAACACATGGGCCGCAGCGATGTGCGCGTGGTCGTGGGAGAGCACCGTGCCGTCGAGTGCGAAGCCGACGTGCAAGTTCACCTCGCCGTGGGCATGCCCGCCAACGAGCGCATGGACTGGTTGGTGGAAAAAGCCACCGAGCTGGGCGTGCACCGCATCACGCCCTTGATGACCGAGCGCAGCGTGATTCGCCTCACGGGTGAGCGTGCTGAAAAGAAACAAGCGCACTGGCAAGCCGTGGCCGCCAGCGCGAGCGAACAATGTGGGCGCAACCGTGTTCCCATGATTGACATGCCTGAGCGCCTAGACGCGTGGCTGGCAAAGCAAACTACGCAGGCCGGTGTGGTGCAGGGTGTGCTGTCGTTGCACGCGAGCACGCAGCCTTTGTATGCCTTGCGTGGTGGTGTGGCGGCAAGCGCCAAGTCGTGGGTATTGCTCAATGGCCCTGAGGGTGGATTGACCGATGCAGAAGACGCAGCGGCACGTGCCAAAGGCTTTGTGGCGCTGAGTTTGGGCGAGCGTGTGCTCCGCGCTGAAACAGCAGCTTTGGGCGCACTGACCTTGCTGACCTTGGCATAGCCAAGGTGTGCCAAGGGCGACCGCCCTTGTGGCGCATCAGGCTGTGGAGCCTATTGCTGGGGCGGCTAAGTCGCCAAGCGTTTATGAGCGCTCGAACTTGAACACCGCCGTGCCCGCCATGAGGTTCGGCCACGTATCCACACGCTGCCCGTCTTGCAAGCCAAACGCATCGGTCACCTGCAAACCGTTTTTCTCGGCCAACACCTCAAAGTCTTTGAACGTGCCCACGCGGATGTTGGGTGTGTCGTACCACTGGTAGGGCAGGCGCTTGGTCACGGGCATGCGGCCTTGCAAAATGCTCAGGCGGTTGGGCCAATGCGCAAAGTTAGGGAAGGCGACGATGCCGGTTTTGCCCACGCGTGCGGTTTCGCGCAGCATGGTCTCGGCGTTGCGCAAGTGTTGCAGGGTGTCGATTTGCAGCACCACGTCAAACGATTGGTCAGCAAACACGCTCAGGCCCAAATCGAGGTTGAGTTGCAACACATTCACGCCACGTTGCACACAGGCGTGCACATTGGTGTCGTCCAGTTCCACACCGTAACCGGTGCAGCCTTTGTGCTGCTGCAAGTGGGCCAGCAAAGCGCCGTCGCCGCAGCCGAGGTCAAGCACGCGGCTGCCTTCGGACACGAGTGCGGCAATGGCTTTCAAGTTGTCGTGGGTCATGCGGCAACTCCGGTGGTCAATTCATCGTTGATGCGCGCAAAGTACGAGCGCACCACATTCATGTAGCGGGCGTCATCTAACAAGAACGCATCGTGACCGTGGGGTGCGTCGATTTCGGCGTAGCTCACATCGCGTTGGTTGTTGAGCAAGGCTTGTACCATTTCGCGGCTGCGTGCGGGTGAGAAGCGCCAATCGGTGGTGAAGCTCACCAGTAAAAACTTAGCCGCTGTACGCGCAAACGCCGCCGACAAATCACCACCATAAGTACGCGCAGGGTCAAAGTAGTCAAGCGCGCGTGTGATGAGCAAATAGGTGTTGGCGTCAAAGTACTCGCTGAACTTGTCGCCTTGGTAGCGCAGATAGCTTTCGATTTGAAACTCCACGTCTTGCGTGGAGTATTTGTAGCCCGTGGCACTGCCCACCACAGCATCACGCAGTTCACGGCCAAATTTTTCGTTCATCACATCGTCACTGAGGTACGTGATG
>JACCDU010561192.1_pt1 | contig 13637 bp, 10 predicted proteins | sample 7446081 | NCBI WGS metagenome assembly JACCDU01 (sample SAMN15323447, study PRJNA562643) | freshwater metagenome | isolation source: river surface water | place: USA:Blue River Watershed | collected 2017-08-17 | reverse complement strand
ATTACGAGGGAAGCTTAATCAGCTTCCCTTTTTAATTAGCAATTTCATCCCCGGCGGGATGGCAGAGTGGTTATGCAGCGGCCTGCAAAGCCGTGTACCCCAGTTCGATTCTGGGTTCCGCCTCCAAAAACTCCCTATTTAATGAATCATCATGGTGCTAATTGTGCTTGACTGGTTTGATCATGGCTAAATCACGTGACCGAATGGAAGTGGGGCTGATCTACCGTGGCAGACTCTGGTGGACCGTGAGTGACTAGGGTGATTTATCTTGGCTCTGACCAGGAATCGAGCTTATCTTGGTAAAAAGTCACTGTGCCACCATTTTTATATCGCCAGAATGCAAATGCTCCACCATCAATTTTTCCTGGCTCACCAAGTATTGACCTAACTTGAGATTCTGACATTCCTCTTTTTAGTTGTCTCCAAGAAGAAATGCTCTCAAACTTTTCCGGTTCTGCTGTAGGTTCTATATTAGGTTGAACTTTGGGTTCTTGTGCTCGATCTACCTTTGCTTTTGGTTTGGTAGTGGCAACTGATTTTGATTGATTGCTATCCTGATAAATCACCCAAGAAATATAGCCAATCGCACCAAGAATTCCAGCAACAGCAACTATAGCTAATAGCATTTTTAGAAAGCTCATTACAGTCTCAAAGAACATCTGGGCACGAGCCATTCCAGTGAATTGCGCCACTTCTTTATTTTCAATTTTGAGATTGATGTTGCTTGAGTCTTTATCCATGAAAACTCCTAATTATTTCCTTAATGATAACTCGCAAATATGGCTCATTACGTGAGCTATAGTTTGATTATTATTTAATTGAAATATTTAATTGAGGTGCTTGATGAAGTCAGGCTATATATACGTACTCACTCATCCTTCAGATCCCAATTTATATAAGATTGGCGTGACTACACGCAATCCAAAAGTTAGATTGGCTCAACATAATAGTGATCCAACCCAGTTAACTGGGCGCATTGTTAAAGAAACTGGTCACAAGTGGGAGCTAAAAGAATTTCATGAGGTTGAAGACCCTTATTGGGCAGAAAATGCATTCTGGTCGGCAACACCTTTTGCAGATATGCCATTTCGCGGTGGTGTTGAGGTTGAAACAATGACTTGGGAGCAGGTGCAGTTAGGTATTGAATCGGCTAAAAAGGCAGGTATAAGGGCTAAGCAGGGTTCTATGCCAGATCATATTTATGCATATACATCTTGTTTGAGAAGAAGTCTTCAAGGGAGAGGGATTACATTTTCAGGGTACGTAAAGAGCATTGTTAGCGGAAGAAATAATTTTTCTTGTGCAAATGGCCATCAATGGCGAACGCGAGCTCAGGAGGTGATTGGTGGAAAGGGCTGCCCTGAATGTGGGCTAGGAGAGATGACGTCTCAGGATGTTATGCAGATGATGGGGGCAGGTGTTATTTGCCTGTTAACTCATCCTGAGAAGTCAGGATTTATTAATGTGGGTGTTGCATACAAATCTATTGATGAAATTTTTGGTAAACAGTTTTTTCATCCTTGGCTAATACATAGATATAGAAATATTGATGATGTAGCTTTGGCGGAGTCGTTAATTTGGGAGTTATTGGGTAAGCCGTTGCCTCACAATAAAGATCCAATTGAAATTGATTTAAATGTGGCGGAAGATGCTTTTCGAAAGTTGATTTACTCTATGACTGAGGAAATAGCTTTTGAGGAAAGAAGATTGGAGAGCTTAGGTAGGCGCGAATAATTTGTCGGGAAAACCGACAAATTAAGCTTTTTATGAATATATTTTCAGATATATCTTACGTTCTAAAATTATTCCAAGTGTTAATTCTATAAGGAATAAAATGAGATAATGCAACTTCTAGATAACATAAATCATTTACTTGGTGATGATCTTAAGCAATCGATTAAGCCAGCATCAAGGCTTAAGATAGCTGCGTCTTGCTTTTCTATCTATGCTTATGAAGCTCTTAAGCAAGAGCTAGAGAAAGTGGATGACCTTCAATTCATCTTCACTGCGCCAACTTTTGTTCCTGAAGAGGTTACAGATAAGGTAGCTAAAGAGCGTAGGGAATTTCACATTCCCAAACTTGACCGTGAAAAAAGTCTATACGGCACAGAATTTGAAATTCAGTTGCGTAACAAACTGAACCAACGTGCGATTGCAAAAGAGTGTGCTGATTGGTTGCGACGTAAAGCTACGTTCAAATCCAATAATTCAAAATCTCCAATGCAGCAATTTGCTTGTGTTCAATCAGATATTGCAGATACAGCATACATGCCATTGCACGGCTTTACTGCAGTGGACTTGGGTTATCAACAAGGTAATGCGGTTTCCAATCTTGTTAATAAGATGGATAATCCAGCTTTTACAAATACTTACTTGACGTTGTTCGAGCAGATTTGGAATGATCAAGAGAAAGTCGTGGATGTAACAGAGCAAATTTGTGAACAAATAGCATCTGTTTATCAAGAAAATTCACCAGAGCGTATCTATTTCTTGATGCTCTACAACATCTTTAATGAGTTCTTAGAAGAGATTGATGAAGATGTGTTGCCAAATGATAGAACGGGTTATCAAGAGACATTGATTTGGAACAAGTTATTCAACTACCAAAAAGATGCAGCCACTGGAATCATCAATAAGCTTGAAACATACAACGGTTGTATCCTTGCGGATAGCGTTGGCCTAGGAAAAACCTTTACTGCTTTAGCCGTAGTTAAGTACTATGAGCTCAGAAATAAATCTGTGCTTGTTTTGTGCCCTAAAAAACTAGCTGACAACTGGTTGAATTACAACCGTAACCTAAAGACCAACATCTTTGCGGGCGATCGTTTTAACTACGATGTGCTTGCGCATACTGATTTGAATAGAACTTCAGGTGAGTCATTTGGAACTCCACTTAATCGCATTAATTGGGGTAACTACGATCTTGTTGTGATAGATGAGTCACATAATTTTAGAAACAACGATGCATATAAAGGCAAGGAGACTCGTTATCAAAAGCTAATGAACCAAGTCATCCGCGAAGGTGTAAAGACTAAGGTGTTGATGCTGTCTGCGACGCCTGTAAATAATCGCTTCAATGATCTACGTAATCAGCTGGCATTAGCATATGAAGGGGATTCTGAAAGCCTAGCTAAAAAATTGCGTACTTCTAAGTCAGTTGAAGATATTTTCCGCAATGCTCAACTGGCTTTCAATAAGTGGGCGAAGCTGCCGCCGACAGAAAGAACGGCTCGTGCCATCCTTGATTCACTGGACTTTGATTTTTTTGAGTTGCTTGATAGTGTCACTATTGCAAGGTCACGTAAGCACATTCAAACTTTCTACGACATGAAAGACATTGGCAGATTTCCTGATCGCTTGAAGCCATTATCATTTCACTGTCAACTGACAGATCGCAAAGATGTGATGAGTTTCAATCAAATCTTTGAGCAGCTATCTTTATTAAAGCTAGCCGTCTATGCCCCTATTAGCTACATACTTCCAAGTCGCTTGAAGAAGTACGAGGACATGTATGACACGCAAGTGGAGGGCGGCAAAGGCAAGCTTAGACAGCTTGATCGTGAAAAAAGTCTTCAGGCATTGATGACTACAAACTTGCTCAAACGTCTAGAGAGTTCAGTAGATGCATTTCGTTTAACACTCTCCGGTCTTCGTGAGAGCCACAAGAGAACCCTAGATAAGATTGAAGAGTTTAATAAAAGTGGCAAAGCTACATCAGTCACGGATTGGACTGATGACGTAGAAGACTTAGAGGGTGATGAAGATGATCTGCCAGTCTCTAGTAATGAGATTGGCGGCAAGGTGAAAATCAATCTTGCTGACATGGATTTGCCTTCATGGTCACATGAGCTTCGTACTGATTTAGAAATCATTGACGCACTGCTTCAGTCAATGCAAAAAATCACTCCTGATGCTGATGCAAAATTGCAACACCTTAAAAAATTGATTGCTGACAAGATCAGTAACCCAATCAATGAGGGCAATAAGAAAGTCTTGATTTTTACTGCTTTTGCTGACACGGCGAACTACCTATATACAAACTTAGCTGATGAATTACATAAAGCCTATGGATTACATACTGGCAGAGTGACTGGTAAAGATGCTCCAAAGTCAACTATAGGCAAGAGTTATGACTTCCAAGAATTACTTACGTTGTTCTCACCACGCTCAAAAGAGAAAGTAATTGTGTTGCCAAATGAATCTTCTGAACTTGATGTTTTGATTGGTACGGATTGCATCTCAGAAGGCCAAAACCTTCAAGACTGCGACTACTTAGTGAACTATGACATTCATTGGAACCCTGTGCGAATTATTCAGCGCTTCGGTCGTGTTGATCGTATTGGCTCTCAAAACACATCCATTCAGCTAGTAAATTACTGGCCAGATATCTCATTGGACGAGTACATTAATCTGAAGGAACGTGTTGAAAGTCGCATGATGATTGCAGATGTAACAGCTACGGGTGATGACAATGTTCTCAGTTCGCAAGCAAATGATGTAGCTTACCGTAAAGAGCAATTGCGTAAGTTGCAAGAGGAGGTGATTGAGCTTGAAGATTTGAAAACAGGCGTCTCCATTACAGACCTTGGGTTGAATGACTTCAGGATGGATTTGCTTAACTACGTAAAAGTAAATGGTGACTTAGCATCTTTACCAAATGGTATGCATGCCGTGATTCCTGCAAAGCCTGAACAGGGTTTGCCAGCTGGAGCAATATTCACGTTACGAAATCGTAATGATAAAGTTAATGTAAACCAGCACAACAGATTGCATCCTTATTACCTTGTTTACATTGATGTAGATGGTAATGTTATTGCAAATCACACTGAAGTAAAGCCTTTACTTGATTTAGTAAGAGTTAGTTGCAAAGGGCAATCAGAGCCATTTTTGGAGGTGTGTAAGCAGTTCAATAAAGAGACTGCTGATGGAAGAAAAATGGGTATTTACTCAGGGCTACTGAGTTCAGCTATCAAGAGCATGATTGATGTGAAAGAAGAAAAAGATTTAGATAGCTTATTTGGGGGCACTAAAACTTCTGCCTTAACAAATGTAATAAATGGGTTAGGAGATTTTGAGTTAATAAACTTTTTAGTCATTAAAGAGGTTAACATTGAGTAAAGGGAAAAATTTTGGTTTATTCAACTATCCACCCCAAACAATTTACGGTCGCGTGGTTTCAAAAAGTAAAATATATGAGCATGGGTTGGCAAATAGGCGGCTTAAAGATTTGTTTGTTAAGGAAGTTGATCAAATAATTTGGAAGTCTAAGCTGGCACCGGAAACAATTAACTTAACAGGTAAATTGGGTGTTCCTGAGATACAGGTCTTTACAATTATTTCTAAAACTCTTGACTTATCAAGTGACATTTTGAGATGTATAGACGATGCGGTTAAATTTCCAACTCTTTTTGAGATTGAATATGATGGAAAAATTATGGTGAAAGCCGCTTACAAGCGCCCTAGACAAGTTGACCCAACCAAATGGGTTGCTAGTAGCTATTTTTCCTCGCAATGGATGTTGGCCGACACTAAAAGAAATGATTTGCCATTAGTTCTCGATCTTGAAGGTCTTTATAAAGAGATGATCAATCAGTTAATACCTATCGATCCCCGAGACTCTGAATCCATTAGTTTCTTTGTGCGTAGGTATGAAGACATTATTTCTAAAAAAGATGAGCTGGATAACTTAAAAAAACATTTGTCAAAAGAAAAACAATTTAATCGCAAGGTTGAGATAAATGCAAAGATCAAAAAAATATCTGATGAGCTTAATTCATTAATATCATAGATTCATACCTCAAGGCAAAAATGAATAAACTTAAAATGCACTCTTTAAATCAATCTGAAATAAATATTAGCCGTTTAAAAGAGTTATTTCCGGAATGTTTAACCGAAGTTAAAAATCTAAATGGTCATGTTAATAAAGTTATCGATTTTGATAAATTAAGACAAGAGTTATCTGAAGTATTAGTTGAAGGGGTGCAGGAGAGATATCAAATTACTTGGCCAGGTAAGCGTAATTCAATCATAGCTGCCAACTCTCCAATTTCTAAAACTTTAAGACCATTTCGTGAACTCAGCGTAGATTTTGACTCAACTAAAAATATTTTTATAGAAGGCGACAATCTAGATGCTTTAAAACTTTTACAGGAGACCTATCTTGGAAAGGTAAAAATGATCTATATTGATCCGCCATACAACACCGGTAATGACTTTATCTATAAAGATAATTTTTCAGAAGGAGTTGATGATTATTTAGAGAAGTCAAATCAAGTAGATGAAAACAGTAATCGAATGGTAAGCAATACAGAGAGTAACGGCCGCTTTCACTCAGATTGGTTAAGTATGATTTATCCAAGAATTAAGCTTGCCAAAAACCTATTACGAAATGACGGATTATTGTTTATTTCAATTGATGATTCTGAGTTTGCTAATTTAAAAAGAATTTGTGATGAAATATTTGGTGAGGATGCATTTATTGCCTCTTTTGTTTGGAAAACTAGGCAGGCAAGTGGCAAACAAATTGCCCAAAATTATGTCTCTACAGAGCACGAATATATTTTGTGTTTTGGAAAAACAGCGGAGGCTCATTTAAATGGTATCGCTCGAGATAAATCAACTTATTCAAATCCTGACAATGATCCTCGTGGAATCTGGGCTAAACATCCTTTAGATGTTGGATCTACAAAAGAGGAGCGTCCTAATTGTTTTTATAATTTAGTCGATCCAAAGACCGGTATAAGTTATCCAGCTAATCCAAATCGTGTTTGGGCATTTGCCCCCTCGAGTATGGCTAAATTAATAGAAGAGGAAAAAATAATTTTTCACCCTGAAGGTAAAACTCGTCCTGGACTTAAAAAATTCTTTAACGAGCTAAAAAGTGAAAAGAAACCAATTTCAAGTTGGCTAGATCGTGAAAATTTTGATATTGGCTTTAACTCCGAGGGCACAAAGGATTTAAATGAGCTATTTGATAACATAAAACTATTTGATTATCCCAAGCCAACATCTGTACTAAAGCTGTTGATTGAACAATCAACAGGTGAAGATGATATTGTTCTTGATTTTTTTGCTGGATCTGGATCAACAGGTCAGGCAATTTGGGAGTCTTTTGTTGATACCGAGATATCTAGAAGATTTATCTTAGTTCAACTCCCGGAGAAAATCCCTGATGATTCCTTGGCTAAAAAAGAAGGTTACGACTTAATTTCTGAAATTACATCTGAAAGATTGCGTCGTTCTGGTAAAAAGGTACAGCAAGAACTTAAAGATAAAATTTTAAATAAAAAAATTGATTCAGGTTTTCGATTTTTTAAAATTGATAGTTCTAATATGTCGGAGATTTATTACAGTCCTGATAATCTTTCGCAAGATTTATTGAGCGATCAAACAGATAATGTGAAATCAAACAGGACGCCTGAAGACCTGTTATTCCAAGTTCTGCTTGATTGGGGGGTTGATTTGGCATTGTCAATTCAAAAGGAAACTATTCATGGTAAGGATGTTTATCTCGTTGACCAAAATGCTTTAGCTGCTTGCTTTGATAGTAATGGTGGTGTTGATGAGGAGTTTGTGAAAGAGCTTGCCAAGAAGCAACCATTGCGTGTTGTGTTCCGCGATGCTGGGTTTAAGTCTGATAGTGTGAAAATCAATGTGGAACAAATCTTCAAGTTGGTTTCTCCAAGCACTGAAGTCAAGTGCATCTAAGGCCTACATATGAAGCTAAAGTTCAAAGTTCAACATTACCAGTCGCAAGCAGTGCAAGCTGTTACTAATTGCTTTGCAGGTCAATCTTCCTCAAGCGCAGTTCAGTATCGTGTAGATCCTGGCAGCGCAGTTAATGCTACTGAAGAGATGTTTGATGCTGGTTTTAAGAATTCAGATTTTACGATTAGCGCTAGTAAGATTTTTGAAAATATTGCTCAAGTACAGCGCAGTCAGAACTTGCCTATATCAGCAAATCTAGTAAGTACAAAGGTGTGCCAGGTTAATCTTGATGTTGAAATGGAAACTGGTACGGGAAAGACATACTGCTACATCAAGACTATTTTTGAATTGAATAAGCTGTATGGTTGGAGTAAATTCATCATCGTTGTTCCAAGCATTGCAATCCGTGAAGGTGTTTATAAGTCTCTTCAGATTACTGCTGATCATTTCCTTGAGAATTATGGGAAGAAAGCTCATTTCTTTATCTACAACTCAAAGCAGTTGCATAACCTTGAAAGTTTCTCCTCAGATTCAGGAATCAACATCATGGTGATCAACGTCCAAGCTTTCAATGCCACTGGTAAGGATGCACGTAGGATTTATGAAGAGCTAGATGATTTCCAGTCACGTAGACCTATTGATGTAATTAAAAGCAATAAGCCAATTATGATTTTAGATGAGCCGCAGAAAATGGAGGGGGCAAAGACGCTGGATTCATTTAAGGAATTCAATCCTTTGTTCATGCTGCGTTACTCGGCTACACACAAGACCACCCATAATAAGGTTTATCGTCTTGATGCGCTCGATGCTTACAACCAAAAGTTAGTGAAGAAAATTGCAGTAAGAGGTATTTCTGTCAAGGGATTATCAGGTACTAATAGTTATCTTTACCTTGAAGGAATTCAGGTTGGGTCAATGAAGCCACCTGAAGCTCGTATTGAGTTTGAGGTGAAGCAGAGCAATGGTTGCAAGCGTGTTATTCGGAAGCTCTCAAAAGGTCAAAATCTTTATGAGGAATCAAATGGCATGGAGCAGTACCGTGATGGTTACGTTATTGCGGACATAAATGCGAACACTGACACTGTTAGTTTTACCAATGGCATTGAGGTTATAGCTGGTGAAGTTCTGGGTGATGTAAACGAATTATCATTGCGCCGCATCCAAATACGTGAAGCAATCAAAGCCCACTTTGAAAAAGAGAAAACCTTATTTAATCAGGACATCAAGGTGCTAAGCCTGTTCTTTATTGACGAGGTTATGAAGTATCGTGACTATAGCCAAGCTGATGAGAAAGGTGAGTATGCACGTATTTTTGAAGAAGAGTACACCAATGCTTTGAATGAATTTCTCACGTTAGAAGATACATCCTACAATAAGTACTTGCGCGAAATACAAGCTGGTGACACACATAGCGGTTACTTCTCAATTGACAAGAAGACAAAGCGACTTGTTGACCCTGAAACTGGCAAGAAATCAACTGAAACTGATGATGTGGATGCATATGACCTTATCCTTAAAGATAAGGAGCGTTTACTTTCATTTGCAGAACCAGTTCGCTTTATCTTTTCGCATTCAGCTCTTCGTGAAGGCTGGGACAATCCAAACGTGTTTGTGATTTGCACGCTTAAGCACAGTGACAACACTATCTCCCGTAGACAAGAGGTTGGTCGTGGTTTGCGCTTATCCGTGAATCAGCTTGGTGATCGTATGGACAACCCAGCAACTGTTCATCAAGTAAACGTGCTTACGGTTGTTGCGAGTGAAAGCTATAAAGATTTTGTTACAGGGTTGCAACGTGACATTGGCGAGTCTCTATCTGAGCGTCCTAGGGTTGCAAATGAATCCTACTTTTCAGGTAAAGTACTTAAAACAGATGCTGGAGATGTGATTGTCACGCCTCAAATTGCAAAACAAATCTATAAATATCTAGTTAAAAACGACTACACGGATGACTTAGACAGAATTGCTGAGAAGTATCACGAAGATAAGCGTAGTGGTTTAGTAGCAGAGCTGCCTCCAGAGTTAAAGTCATATGCCGAGCAGGTTTTCTCACTTATTGAAACGGTATTTAATGATGCGCAGCTACCAATCCCTGAGAATGATCGTGGTGCGAAGATTAATCCACTGAATTCTAATTTTGAAAAAAAAGAGTTCAAAGAGCTTTGGAGTCGCATCAATCGTAAAGCAGCATACAGTGTACATTTTGATAGCAAAGAGTTGGTTGTAAAGTGTATTGCGACATTGGATGCTGAGATGCGTGTCACACCATTGCAGTATACGGTACATCGTGGAGAGCAAGCTGATACAGTAACTTATGATGGTGTTAAGAATGGTGATGCTTTCAAGCTCATGGAGGCAGAAACAGCTAGCGAGCATGTTTCTGCTCACTCGTCTGTAAAGTATGACTTGGTTGGTAAGATTGCTGAAGCAACTCAACTAACTCGTTTTACCATCGTAGCTATTTTAGGCGGGCTTACAAAGCCTGTTTTTGCTCAGTTCAGAACTAATCCTGAAAGTTTTATTGTTGAAAGTAGTCGCCTCATCAATGAGCAAAAGGCTACTTGTATTATTGAACATTTATCCTACGATCCTATTGCTGAAACGCACGACATTGATATTTTCACAAGCACACAGTCAAAGCAGGATTTTTCCAAAGCTGGAGATAAACTAAAGCGCCATATCTATGACTACGTAGTAACTGATTCTAATGTGGAGCGCAACTTTGTAAAAGAGCTTGATACTAGCGAAGAAGTTGTTGTATATGCAAAGCTCCCTCGTGGTTTTCAAATACCTACGCCTGTTGGTTCATATAATCCTGATTGGGCTATTTCATTTAAGTGCGGTGATGTAAAGCATGTTTATTTCGTTGCCGAAACAAAGGGGTCAATGTCTTCAATGCAGTTAAGTGAAATTGAAAAATCAAAGATTAAGTGTGCAAAAAAATTCTTTGAAGAGCTTAATAAGCAAATTGAAGTTGATAAAGTTCGATATGACGTAGTTGATAGCTATTCTAAGTTGACCGAACTAATACTTTAGGAATAGCGATTTAACCTTCATTTTCTGGTCGCCCAAATCAAATTCTGAAGTTAAGCTGTAAGTGACTTTATTGCTCACTTACACATGAATAACCTTAATTTTCTTTTTACCCAAAAGACTCAAGAAACTTCCAAGATCGTTAGTGTTCTTGATGACGCCATTACTTTATTCAAGAGACCTAATAGCCACCAATGGCAATGTCGGTTCAAACTAGACTCGGGGCCATGGCATCAAGCAAGCACTGGCAGTGATCAGGTGGCAGAAGCTACTACGAGAGCTATATCCATATATGAAAGTCTTCGAGCAAAAGTCACAGCTGGATTAGTGATTAAGAATAAAAATTTCAAAAGATTAGCCTTAGAGCAATTAGATATATTGGCTGGTCAAGTGGCAGGTACAAAAGGCTTTCACGCCTACAAAGACTTCAAGTTTGTGGCAGAGCGATATTTAATACCATTTTTTGGCCGTTATCAGGTCTCAGAGCTGACCCAACAATTGATTGATGAGTTTGAATCTTGGCGTGAATCAGAAATGGGTTGTAATCCTAAAGCCAGTACTAGGAGACATCACATCAGCGCTTACAACAAGATCATTCATTTAGCTCAGGAGCAAGGATTAATCAATCAAGGTAAATCAGTGCCTAGATTAGAGTCAAAAGGAGATAGAGGGCAGATTAGACCTGGATTTTCTCAACAAGAAATTGATTACTTATTGGATTTCATGCGTGACTGGGAAAATGACAGCGTGGCCAAACGTAATGGTTATACAAGAAAGCTGTGTAGGTGCTATGTAGAGTTTCTTTTATATACCGGTATTCGAGAAGGCACTGAATCATGGCCATTGCGTTGGAAGAATATCCAGTGGCATGTGATTGATCAAGAGAAGTACATCAAGGTCTGGGTTTCTGGAAAGACAGGACCAAGATATTTAATTGCTAAAAATCAGATTATTGAAACTTTAGAAAGATTAATGAAGTGGCAGGAATTGCCATATTCATCATTAGATGAATTACTTAATTCAAAGTTAGATCGTTTGGTGTTCACATGTCCTGATCAAACTAGACCGCACAGAATGAAGCCTATATTTACTAGGCTAATGGAAAATAGTGGTTTGTTGAAAGATTCGGCAGGTAAGACAAGAACGCTTTATAGCCTAAGGCATACATATGCCACATTTGCCTTAGCTAGCGGTGTGGATATACACACGCTAGCCAGGCAAATGGGTACTTCAGTGTTAATGCTAGAAAAGCATTATTCAAAGCTGACTCCTATGATGAGTGCTGAGAAGTTGGCTTAGGAATTTAAGAAATCTTTTGGATTGATTCAATTTCAAAGCCTCCACCTCGATCTTCAGATCCTTCGCGCTTCCATTCGGTTGGAATGTCATTCTCTTCATCAATTACTAATTGTTTTAAGTAATCTTCAATATCTTCATCAGCTTCATATTCACCAGTATCAATTTCAAATACTTTAGAGTAATAAGTTCTGTCCAGAAAGCTACCAGTTACTTTGTACTTAACAATGCTCATGATCTTCTCTCTTGTGGATAGTAATTGAAAGAAAAGATTTGATTAAATCTAACCAATATTGATAAATTTTTGTATCAAGTTCATCTGCATCATTAGATGAGTCTTCGATAAATTTATGAACTAAATTAGCTGAATTTATATCATTATCAATTTTCATAAAGTCTGGAAAGAAGTCGATACGATTGGGTAAGTCATAGCTGTAGTCATAAATTACACTTCTGATTCTCAATAAATTAATTGCGGATTGCTTGATCCAGTCACCCTCAATTGTGGCTAAAAAAATGGGGGTTTTTAGTGACTCGAAAATATCAATACGATCATTACTCAATCTTGTAATCAATGAAATTTGGCAATAACTCATCTCCAGAATTTCTGATGACAATATACGAAGTGATTGCTCAAGAGTTAACTTACTAAAGATGTATGGATTACCTGGGTATTCATAAAATTTTTCGATAATTAGATCATGCTCATGATCTTTATCGGTTTCAAAAATATCATATTTCATAATTTCTCCAAAATTTTCAGTTGGAAATTAATGTATGAGTGGCTTTTAATGGAGGGGTTCATGGCTTCTCTCCTGTCTTATTCTTAAGTGACTCTGCCATACATAGATCTGTAAAAATGGTTCTTGCAGAACCATTTCCAGCGGTGACAATCCCTGCAATTGCTGCAGCAGGTAATGGGCTCAATCCATTCAGTGAATAGATGTGAGTGATTTTTTGAACCCATGCATTAGTCGGTGCTGCATTGAGATCCAGAAGTACAGATCGATTTTGTACGCCGCGATCAATTTTGTTCAAATGATTGGTCGTCAGGATGAATACAACATTTGGACGATTCATCACGGATTTCAATGAGGCAATTGCTGCTGTAGTTAATAGATCAACTTCATCAAGAATTAAGTAATGTAAGCCACTAGTATTCCAGCTGATTAGTGAGGTTCTCTGATCAATCTGTGTGATCATTTGTGCACCATTTTGACCTTGTGCGCATGGCATATAGTCATAAGATGGTTGCCCTGTGTCAATAATCTGACCAGGGACGCCTAGTTTTAAATAGCTAGTTGTTTTGGCTGTCTCAAGCCACCCAGGCAATAGTTTTGCCATGGTGGTTTTGCCTGTGCCATAAGTGCCATAGAGCAAAATGCCACTAAGGCCGTTGCCCGGCATCAAGATAGTTCCATCAATGATGGATTCCAATTTGTTACGACTGTTTTGCTGTAGAGCAAAATCATCCGGCATGACCGGGGTAGGGATTGCAAGTGCCATGTGTCCTCCTAATGGTTAATGGCTAACTTGCTTACCTTCAATTACCTACAGTTAAACCGCTAAGGTTTAGGCATTAACTGCCTGTTTTACAGCTT
>JACCDU010382978.1_pt1 | contig 13643 bp, 10 predicted proteins | sample 7446081 | NCBI WGS metagenome assembly JACCDU01 (sample SAMN15323447, study PRJNA562643) | freshwater metagenome | isolation source: river surface water | place: USA:Blue River Watershed | collected 2017-08-17 | reverse complement strand
TACAAATCCACAATTCAAAAGCAACGATGCGCTACGTGAAGCCATGGGCTATATCTTAGGAATGGGGTTTGCCTTTAAAGCAAAACCAGAGGCCTTTGCAAGTACCAGCTGTGCCAACAAAATGGTCAACTAGTTTTAGCTTTTTATCAAGGTGCGAATATGATCTAGAATTTCTAATCGACCCACTTTAGTAACAGCGGAAGTCAAAAAAACAGGAGGTAGCGCTTCCCAATTCTCTAATAACCGGTTCATGAATTGTTCAACATTTCGTTTTGTAGCACCGGGTTTATTCTTATCAATTTTAGTAAAGATTATACTAAAAGGAATTTGCCACGCCCCTAATTGATTGATAAAATCAATGTCAATAGGTTGAGGCTCGTGTCGGCTATCAATCAGCACAAATAAACTGACCAGATTTTCTCTTTTACGGATGTAAGATTCAATCATATTCCCCCAATTACGACGAGCCTTTTGTGATACAGTAGCGGCGTAGCCATATCCAGGTAAATCTACCAGGTACCATTTTGTTTTATTGGTATCAATAATATCAAAATGATTGATGAGGCGTGTTTTTCCAGGCGTTGCAGACGTTCGTGCAAGTTTGGTTGAGCCTGTGATTAAATTGATCAAAGAAGATTTACCAACATTGCTTCGACCAATGAAAGCGAACTCCGGCCGATCTGCTTTAGGGCATTGCTTATGCGTTTCGCTACTCACCACATACTGGGCCTGCAAAGTGGGTTCCTTTTTCATTATTAGTACGAAGTAAATACATTCAGGCGAAACCTCAAGACAACTCACAATCTGAGCCCGGGAGCGTACCTTTGCAATATGTCGCTTCCGCACGATTCCATTACTCCGCTTTCTGATTCAAACAAGGCCAAAAAAATACAGGTAGCCGAAATGTTTGACCGTATTGCAGGTCGGTACGACTTCATGAATCGCTTTTTATCGGCCCGCATTGATAAAGCATGGCGAAAGAAAGCCCTCTTAAAGCTCAAAAAAAATAAGCCTAAGCAAATTTTAGATGTCGCTACGGGAACTGCTGACTTAGCACTTATGGCCAATACCCTTTTAGAGCCTGAACACATTAAAGGAATCGATATTTCTAACGGAATGTTACAGCTTGGCAGAGAAAAAATTAAAGCCCTTCAATTAACAAACAAGATTAGTCTTGAGACAGGTGATGCCGAAACAATAAACAGCCCATCCGATTCGTTTGATGCAGTAATGGTAGCTTTTGGAGTACGGAACTTTGAAAATCTGCATGCCGGACTCACAGAAATGCTTCGGGTTTTAAAATCAGGCGGTCAATTGATGGTACTAGAATTTTCAACGCCACATAATTGGTTTATAAAATTCACTTACAACCTGTACATGCAGCAAATAGCTCCCTTTTTTGCTCGCCTATTCAATACCGATCACCAGGCTTATACTTATCTAAATAAATCGACTAATGCATTTCCTGACCGAACTACGTTTTGCAATTTGCTTAAGGAAGCGGGTTATACAGATGTGCGTTACGAATCGTTGACTTTTGGAATATGTTGTATTTACACTGCACAAAAAAAATAGCATTAACGCTGCTGATCACAGTGGGAGTTCTGGCTAGTGCATTTGCACAATTCAGTCAAAGCCAGTTGGAGATCAATCTTCCTGACCATGATAGTAAACCCTACTACTTTGGGATCACAATTGCTGGAAATAGTACACGCTTTCACACCAGTTTTCATCCTCGATTTTTACAAGATGACAGTGTCTTAGTTGCAGAGCCTACTAATACGGGAGGTGCCTCATTAGGACTTTCAGGAACGCTTCGCCTATCCAATCGTTTTCAAGTTAGATTTAATCCTCAATTATTTTTCGCAGATAGAAGTATTCGTTATAAACTTAGCTATCCCGATCCGTCCTCTTTCAATGAAACTGAAGTAATCAAAAAAGTAGAATCCGTTATCATGTCCTTTCCCGTACATGTTAAATTTCAGAGCGACAGAATTGGCAATTTTAGAATTTATACACTTGCAGGAATCAAAGGGGATATTGATATGGCCAGTAACGCCAGAGCCAAACGGGCCGAAGAGCCTATAAAAATCGAAAAAAACGGCTGGGGCCCAGAGTTTGGCGTGGGATTTAATTTTTATTTCCCCACTTTCATTTTTTCTCCGGAAATAAAAATCAGTAACGGAAGTCGAAACATTCATGCCCGAGACGAGAACTTACGCTTTTCAAGTGTAATTGATCGCATCCAAAGCAGAATGATCATTTTTGCTATTCACCTTGAAGGTTAAATTCACAAATCAGCCCTGCTGACTTGTCGTTGAAAAATCAAATCCAATCGTGATGCCCTCTTATATTATCCGCAATGTTCAAATTGTCAATGAAAATTCAATTTCAACTGCAGATGTGTTGATAAAAAATAATCGCATTGAAAAAATAGCACCAACAATTAATACTCCAGAGAGAGCTATTGAAATTGATGGAACCCATCAGCATTTATTACCGGGCTGCATTGATGACCAGGTCCATTTTAGAGAGCCAGGATTAACCCATAAAGCAAGTATCGCAACCGAAGCAAAAGCGGCCGTAGCGGGAGGAGTCACCAGCTTTATGGAAATGCCCAATACCATTCCAAATGCACTTACACAAGAATTATTAGAAGACAAATACAAGATTGCTTCGAAAAGTTCATTGGCAAATTATTCATTTTTTATGGGCTGTTCCAATGAAAATACAGAGGAAGTGTTACGCACTAACAATAAAAAAAATGAAATCTGCGGAGTCAAAATTTTTATGGGCAGCAGCACGGGAAACATGCTGGTAGATAGCCCCAATACATTAGATCGACTCTTTAAAAACACAGAACTTCTGATTGCAACGCACTGCGAAGACGAAACAATCATAAAAAGAAATACTGAGCTGTTAAAAGAAAAGCATTTACCACTTACCCCAGCAGACCATCCCCTAATTCGTGATGAAGAAGCTTGTTATGCCTCTTCGCTTTACGCTGTGCAATTAGCAACCAAGTACAATACACGATTACATATTTTACATCTGACGACCGCAAAGGAACTTGCCCTTTTTGGAAATATGCTTCCATTAAAAGAAAAAAGAATCACAGCAGAAGTTTGTGTACATCATTTGCATTTTACAGCCGATGACTATGCTCGGCTGGGCAACTTGATAAAATGTAACCCTGCTATTAAAGCGGGACACAACCGCGAGGCACTTTGGGAAGCTTTATTAGATGACCGTCTAGATGTGATTGCTACAGATCATGCTCCGCATACCTGGGAAGAAAAAAATGAACCGTACGAAAAGGCCCACGCAGGGTTACCACTGGTGCAGCACCCTTTGCTTCTCATGCTCCATTACTACAAAGAGGGAAGAATTTCGTTAGAGACCATTGTTCGAAAAATGAGTCATGCAGTAGCCGATTGTTTTCAGATAAAAGAGCGAGGCTATATTCGAGAAGGCTATTTTGCTGATTTGGTTTTAGTTGACTTAAATGCAAAGACTAAAGTGGAGCGCTCTAACTTATACTATAAATGTGGTTGGAGCCCATTGGAAGGAATGACTCTTCCTGCTCAAATCAAAAAAACATTTGTGAACGGAGAGCTGATTTATGCGAACGGTGAATTTGTAAGTCAACAAAACGGAATGCGATTACAATTTGATCGTTAAGTTGTACTGTTGCGCCTCGTTGATGAAAATATCAGCCTACGAAATTAAAAACAGTACTTTTCTATCTTGACCTTATTTCTTCCGTACTTTATATTAATGCATGTTTGTTACTGTTTTTGGTAGTGCATTGGTAGGGATTGAGGCACATTGTATACATATTGAAGTAAACTGGTTACTAACAGGTAAGTCTTCGACTATGGTGGGACTGCCGGATAGCGCTGTTCGTGAAAGCCTGGAAAGAATTGAAAGTACTTTTAAAACAAATGGTTTCCGGTTTCCTAGAACTAAATTAGTAATCAATCTAGCCCCAGCTGATATTAGAAAAAGCGGGACAGCATTTGATCTTCCCATCGCTATTGGAATTTTAGCGGCTTCGGGACAACTTCACCACACGGACCTACTAAAAAAATATGTACTAATGGGAGAGCTAGCTTTAGACGGCTCTATTCGGTCCATAAAAGGAGCACTTCCCATTGTGTTGCAAGCACAAGAAGATGGATTTGATGGAATCATACTTCCTAAAGAAAACCTTAGTGAACTTTTAATAGACAAGCCATTTATAATTTGGGGGGCCTCGCACATACAGGATGTAGTAAATTTTTTTTCAAACAATAAACAGCGTCTTCATGCATTTAAAACGAATGCGGTGCCTTTTGAATCGGATGCTGAACAGGAAAATCCATTAGCCGAAATTTATGGACAAGCCTTTGCAAAGCGGGCTCTTGAAATTGCAGCAGCAGGTGGTCATCATTTACTATTAATAGGCTCCCCAGGTGCAGGTAAAACAATGTTGGCAAAAAAACTTCCTACGCTATTACCTCCCCTATCTTCACAGGAAGCTATCGATACCTTTAAAATCTTTTCTGCAATTGGATTACCCGTAGGTTATGATGCACACAGCTTAAAAAGGCCTTTTAGAAACCCACACCATTCACTTTCAGATGCAGGCTTGATTGGAGGTGGCCGGTCACTTCTCCCCGGAGAAATTACATTGGCACATCACGGGGTCCTTTTTCTAGATGAATTACCAGAATTCAGACGTAACGTATTAGAAGCCCTTCGGCAACCGCTGGAAGAATACAGAATCGCTCTCTCTAGAGGCGGACAAACCCGTGTATATCCAGCCAACTTTCAGTTGATTGCCGCAATGAATCCCTGTCCCTGCGGCTATTTTACCCACCCCACTAAAAACTGTACTTGTCCACCAGGTACAATTTATCGTTATAGAAATAAAATTTCTGGCCCTTTGCTAGACAGAATCGATCTGCATGTAGAAGTGAAACCCCTCGACAAATCTGACGTATTAATCAATGCTAAACCCCCAAAAGGAAATCCCAACGCAACGATTGATGCCATCAAAACAGCGAGGACCCTACAACAGGAAAGATGGAAAAAATTCGATAGGATCAATTGTAATGGGCAGGCCACTCCTAAAGCCGTTCAAGAAAAATGTTTAATAGATGAAAATGGTAAAAAGCTAGTAGACCTGGCATTAACCAAGTTAAACCTATCCATCAGAGCCTATGACAAAATTCTAAAAATTGCACAAACCATTGCTGATCTTGATCAGGCCGAAAGAATCCAGTCCACGCATTTAGCAGAGGCAATTAGCTACAGAAATTTAGACAGACAACAATTATAATTACTGTTTCAATGCGCATTTTAAACGACCTTTGCCGCAGTTTAATCTGTGTGCATGAAAATACTTTTTCGCTATTTAAAACCTCACCGATGGCTCGTAAGCCTCGTATTGATATTATCGGCAACCAATATTGGCTTTTCATTGGTGGATCCGATCATTTTTGGAAAATTAGTAAACCTGGCGAATGATTTTTCGCAACATCCAGCGCAATACACGTATAAAAAATTCTTTTTCTCCTTCCAACCCCTTCCCCACTATGGTGTATTAGCCTTACTCACTGCCTCCATATCTGTTGCAATGGTGAGCCGAATTGCCAAGGCCTTTCAAGATTATACACTCAATTTAATTACGCAAAAGTTTGGAGCAGCCGTATTTACAGAGGGATTAAAACATGCCATGAAACTTCCCTTTCGAGAATTTGAAGACGCACGAAGTGGAGAAACATTAAGTATTCTTCAAAAAGTGAGAGTGGACACAGAACGACTGGTTTCTTCATTTATCAATGTGCTGTTCCCCGTTATCATAGGTATCATTTTTGTTGCAGTATATGCAACTGCCATTGATTGGAGACTTCCTATTTTTTACTTTGGTGGAATTTTTCTCCTTGTTTACTTCTCCAACTTATTTAGCAAAAAGGTGAAAGTAATCCAGAAAAAAATTGTTTCGCAAACAACTGCACTAGCTGGATCAACCACCGAATCGCTTCGCAATATCGAATTAGTAAAAAGTTTGGGACTCACCGAACAAGAAGTCGCCCGTTTGAATCGGAACACATTTAAAATTCTGGGGCTGGAATTAACCAAAGTAAAAAAAATCAGAAGTATCAGCTTTTTACAAGGCACATTTGTCAATACGCTTCGTCAGATTATTTTGTTTATGCTATTGGTACTAATCTTTCGTCATGAAATGAATGCCGGGGAGTTAGTAACCATGCAAATATTCTCCTTCTTTGTATTTGGCCCCCTACAAGAAATAGGAAATATCATCCTAACCTATCGGGAGGCGCAAACTTCCTTAGAGAATTTCAATCAACTAATGGAAAAGGAACCAGAAAGAGTACCCGCTACTCCAACACCGCTAGGAAGTATTGAAAAATTAGAATTTGAAAATGTAGGTTTTCAACACCCAACAGCAAGACAAAAAGCATTAAATGGAATCAGCTTTGAAGTAAAAACAGGAGAAACGATTGCGTTTGTAGGACCCTCGGGTTCCGGCAAAACCACTATGATGAAATTATTAGTAGGGCTGTATAGACCAGAGAGCGGAAGAATTCTCTATAACGGAATTGACGAAGACAGTATCAACTTTGAAGACCTTCGCAATCAAATTGGATTTGTTACACAGGATACACAACTTTTTTCTGGCACGATTAGAGAGAATCTCTTCTTTGTGAATCCTACTGCAACCGAACAAGAATTGCTAGATGTTCTACAAAAGGCAGCCTGTCAAAATTTATTAAACAGGGCAGATAATGGCCTTGACACGATGATTGGGGAGGGTGGACTTAAACTATCCGGAGGAGAAAAACAACGTCTTTCCATTGCACGTGCCTTGTTACGTAAACCAAAACTATTATTATTTGACGAAGCAACTTCTGCATTAGACTCACTAACGGAGGAAGAGATTTCATTCACAATTCGGGAAGTTTCCAAATCAGGAAAACAAATCACCATTCTAATCGCTCATCGTCTCTCTACCATTTTACATGCAGATCGCATCTATGTTTTAGAGAAGGGAGAAGTCGTTGAGACGGGAAAACACGAACAACTACTTCAAGAAAAAGGTTTATACTATGCCATGTGGCGCCAGCAGATTGGAGAAAGGAAAGAGATTGCAGAATAAATTAACGAACCTGTTCCCACCTAAAAGGGACGACTACGCGAATTGAAAAATTACGACCACGGTTGAACACTCCCATTCTTCCCGTTTGAAGATTTTCAGCAGTGTACTTCAATCGACTAGTATGCGATTGCCACGCTACATCTCCAAGGTTTGTAGCAGCCAGATGAATGGTTGCTACTGTTTTTTTATTTCGATTAATCATCGAAAAACCTGCACCGGCATCAATCAATAAATAAGAGGGAGTTCTCGTTTCTGTATTGAACCCCGTGAAAAATCGATCCTGTGAAAAAGTTTGTTGCGCTGCCAGTTTAACATATACTTGGCGAAAAGAACCCCATCCTTTTTGAAAATCTCCTCTTATCTCTCCATTCCATCGTGGTGCGGGCATCAAAGGCAGTTGATTACTTCCTGCAATATCCGGGTCAATATCACTATTAAATTTTCCTCTTACCAATGAAAAGCTGTTCTCAATATGTAACCAATCTAATGGATGTGGATGAATATCCATGTTAAGTTCCAGTCCATGTAATTGTGCTGTATTTTGCTGAAAGGCAAAGGCAGTTAGTTCTTCACCATCTAGCATAAGGGTAGAATCTCCCCCTCCTACTGAATATAATTTTCGATAAAAAATAAAATCATTGATCTGATTATAAAAAGTGTTCAACTCAATTCCAAAATGTTCAAACTGTAACTCTAAACCCAAATCCCCTTGTAAACTAGTCTCAGAACGCAGATCCAACCTGCCATACTCATATCGGTTAGTTCCCTCATGGGCTCCATTGCTGGCTAATTCGGATAAGGATGGCGCTCTGAATCCCCTTGCTACGTTTGCCTTTATTACAACCGTAGAAGTAGGCTCATAGCTAACTCCCATACTTCCTGACCAATTAGAAAAGTTTTTCTTGAATGAAGAGAATTTTAGTTGACCATTTTCTTCATACGCGCTCCCCTCTATGGCACGCGAATCGAAACGAAGTCCACCGCTCCAAGATACTTTATTCTGCAAACGCTGTGTAAATAGAAAGAAACCAGCATCAAAAAGAGAATAATCTGGGATCAAGCGTTCCTCTCCCCTATTAATGTTTTGTTGTTGCATTCCATTTACCCCCACTGTGGTATGCCACTCATTTTTTTCAGGCAATTGCCAATGCAACGTATAATTAAACGTGCTCAAATCAAAATACAACTCCTCCGCTTTTGGCTCCTCAGGTTCTCCAAACTCTTTACGAAGGTTCTGTTGCCAACCTAATCCAACTTTCAATCGACTTTTCCCAATTGCAACAGAATTATCAGAAACTAACTTAAAATGTTGTACCTGTTGATTAGGTACTAAAATAGCTCTACCCTTTAAATCAGATTCGCTAGCAACACGCTCCAGGGGTGTTCCGCCGTATAAAATAAAATTTCCCGTTGCATCATCCCTTTCACCCTCAACCACACCTAGATGCTGGTTAAAACTAGAAACTAATAAGTGTGCATATCCCCACTTTTTATTGATTCCTATATGACCGCCTGCATTCATTTCATTGAAACGAGAATTCAAAACCTTACCATCATATTTGTTGGAGTAATCAGCAGCACTTTTCAAACTACCGTAGCTACTCCAATTAAAGCCTTTGTTATTACCCCCAATTTGTACGTGAGTGTTATATAGATTTCCATTCGTTTGATAATTACTCACAATTCTACCTTTCATGGTACCTTCTTCTACTGGTGGAGCAGATTGAAAATGAATCACACCTGCTAGGGCGTCGCTGCCATATAATAAGGAAGAAGGTCCTTTTAAAATCTCCACTCGATTTACACTGAGTTCGTCAATTTCTAAACCATGTTCATCTCCCCATTGTTGCCCTTCCTGACGAATACCATCATTCACCACCACTACTCGATTACTTCCTAGCCCGCGAATAATCGGTTTGGAAATTGCAGGCCCAGTGGTAAGCTGTGCAACACCAGGGACTTTACTTAATGCATCAATGATATTGGATGAAGTTGATTGCTGTAAATCTGATTGCTTAAAAATTGTGATAGGGGTTGGCGTTTTCCGAATACTAGTGGGAGAGGAAATTCCTGTAACGACAACTCCCTGATTTTCTACAAAGATGGGGGACAACCTAATATCTCTTTGCAAGGTGTTACTAAGCTCTATATGCAATACAATGGTAGCAAACCCTGTATGTGAAATTTCCAATACGTGATGCCCTGCGTAAATTTCTGAAAAAATATAGTCCCCGTTTTCGTCTGACAGAACGCTTCGTTTTAGATCAGATAAGTATAACACTGCCCCTGGCAATTTTTCTCCAGTAGCGGCATTACTAATACGCCCAGCTAATGAATAGCCTTTTCCAGCTTGTGCAGCAGCCAAAAAGACCAGCCCAAAAACAAAAAACACACTTAGTGCAATAACTCGTAGCGCTGAAAACATAGTATAACTATTTGAAACTTTGTTGCAAATATAAAATGCAACATTGTTACAAAAAAAATTATTTTATATTAGTAGTATGGGCTCCAAAACGAGATTAAACCTCAGCACGTCTTTCGTACTAGCAGTAATGCTAATTATGGGAATACCCTTCGCTTGCAATAAAGAAAAAGGACCCGATCCTTGTGCCAATACCTCGTATGATATTCAAACTGTAAAAACAGCTGCAGTAGGTGGAGTCAACAATGGATCTATTACAGTGCTTTATCCACGTGGAGATACGTTGAAATACGCTATCAATAATGGTACTGCGCAGGAAAGTCCCATCTTTTCAGGACTGGCAGCGGGTAATTACATAGTAAAGGTTATCAATCAAAAAGGGTGTAGCGATACCGTGCAACTCCGGATTCTAGCATACGGTGCTAAATATGCAGCAGTTAAACAATTAGTGACCGGTTATTGCGGACCCTGCCATTTAAATGGTGGTGCGAGTGGAGGAAAAAATTTAGATACAGATTCGAGTATAGTGGCGTCTTGGGATCGTATTCGTCTCCGCAGTGTAAATGGCTTACCCACATTCATGCCTCAAAATGGGCAGCTCACCACAATAGACAAACAAAAAATTACTGATTGGGTCAATGCCGGACACCGGTTAACAGACTAAACCGATTAACGTACTTTCATCATTGCCCTAACCTGCTGGGTAATTCCATTTTGCAAGCGAGCATAATATAGACCTGTTGGAAGAAGGTCGCTATCAAAATCCAATCGATAGGTGCCAGCCGCATACTCTCTATCCGTCAAAATCTTTACCAATCTACCCAATGTATCAAAAATCTGTATGAGCGTATGCCCACCCGTTGTAGTAAACTGAATAGTGGTTTTAGAAGTAAAGGGGTTAGGGAAATTGGTAATCTGTAAATCTGTAACTGGAACCGGTGGAGGGGTAACTCCACTGCACGCACCCGGCTTCAACAGAGGAAGTGTCTGTAATTGTGTATTAACACTTTGCGGAAATAATGATTGTACCACCGATTTATCCAAACAAAACCACTTTTCAAGAATAGTAGCATAAATACTTCTGAAATCGTATTGCATGGGTACATTGTCATTCACCAATGGGTTGGCGGGAATGGTAGGATTTACACCCAACATACCGGCTTCAACTTGATTCCCAAAAAGGAAAAGTGGAGCAGCTGCACCGTGATCGGTACCCGTACTAGAGTTTGACTTGATGCGTCTTCCAAATTCACTGAAAGTCATACCTAACACTCTATCCTCAACACCCAAAAATTTAATATCATCCTGAAAAGCTTTAATTGCTGCAGATACTCGCCCTAACAGCGTTGCATGTGTTCCCGTAACTCTATCTGTATTTACCTGAACCGAGTGGGTATCAAAACCTCCAAAGCTAACCATATACACACGCGTTTTCAATCCTCCCTTGATCAACCGAGCCACAATTTTTAATTGATCTGCCAATGAATTTCCTGTTGGGTAGGGCGACTGAACCGTAACTGAATTGGCAGCAGCTCTGATTACAGTTGCGTAACCTTGTGTTTGACGATTGATATTTCTTACATAGGTAAGTTCCTTGCCTGCTCGGGTATTTGGAGCATAATCATTAGTGCCTGCAATCAGATTATAAAAACTAGTTGGATTGGTAATGCTCATGCCCATATTACGAGTAGGACCTTGTAGTGTTAAGGAGGTCAGTCCACCAATTTGAATAGCGAGTGGATCCGGCATGCTAGAATTGGGATAGCCAGTCGGATAATTTGGATACTCATAATCTAAATAGCGACCTGCCCATCCACTATACACCTCCTGATTACTGTTGGAAGCACTCATCCAAATGTCTGTCGCGCGGAAATGCGAAAAGTTAGGTTGCGGATAGCCTACAGCCTGTACAACCTTTGCCTTCCCATCAGCAAATAAACTTTGCAAGCCCGTCATTGCAGGATGTAGCCCTGTGCCTGTAACTCCTGTTATAGGCAATATAGCGGACTCTGGTATAGCAATATTAGTGCGTGCATTATAATACCGTGAATAATCTGCAACAGGAATCACCATATTCAACCCATCATTACCGCCAGACAATTGCACAATAACCAATACGTGATCTGTTAACGTATTTCCACGAAGCAAGGCTTGCACCAAAGGGGAATCAGTGGTGAAAGCCTTCACAGAATAACCATTGATCAACTCTGGAAGGAGTGCAGCAGCCGGAATAGCCCCCGAAAGAAATTCACTTCTTTTCATGATCAGATCAACTGGTATTCAGAAAGGTTAAATAAATATTGGAACAAAGACTTCAATCGATTATTTACAATATTAAAATTGGCTGTGGTAGGATTACTTTCATAGGCCATCCACGCATTTGTCCAGTAATAATCCCATTGCTGCCCAGTTAAAAGTATTTGCATTTTAATCTGGTCCTTGGATACATCGCTCAATTGATTTTGATAGAATAATGATAATGCCTCCGTTAATAGATCGTTCGGATTACCAGGATTGCGTAATGAACGAGCCCACTCTAGACAGTTAAACTGTACGCGGAATCCATTTACAGCGTATCCTGAACTAACCATGATATCAGTAAACTGATTTCTTTTTGGCAAACTATCCGAAGTAATCCATAATTCATGATAAGAGGGCTCTTGATAAAAAGCAGGATATCCAGCCACATTGGGCGGATCATGCAAATTCATTCCCATATTGACCATCCAAGAATAGAATGTATTCCACAAACCATAGTTAGTACTCCAATCAGTAGCAGGAGGAAAAGTTACATTCATCTCTCGCAGAGAACCAACTACATGATCCGCAGGTGATTTAATATAACAGCCTCTATTTATTTTATCAAAAAAGTGTTCACTCTTGAGCAGTGCACTTAACATTGGTTTTATCTCATATCCACTACTTCTAAAAATATCAGCCATGGGAGTAATTACATTACGCTCCGTATCGGCATCAATTTGGTAATAAACAAACCAACGATACACCCGACGCGCAATAAACTTTGCTACTTCTTGCTGCGCAAAAATCATTGTGAGAAGATCCTCCAGTTCCAACGCTCCAGCCGTTGTACCTGTCCGCCCTGTGATTACTGTATTGTTAAAGAAGGATGAGAAGGTTTTATTAGCTGTGCTGTGACGTGTCGGAGTAAAAACGGGCTGGTATGTAGTGCCATTGATAGTCCAACCTGTTAAAACTTTTGCAGCTTCTTTTACATCGGTTTCAGTGTAACGGGAGTCAGGTCCCTTACCCAATGTAAAAAGCTCCATCAATTCACGTGCATAATTTTCGTCCGGTGCAGTTGCATTATTTAGATACCCATTTAGATATCGAAGCATAGCAACATCAGTAGAAATATCGCGGACTAAGTTTTTAAAATTACCTAGACTGTACTGACGAATTAATTGGTGTTGTTTGTAAATCCAATTCGCATTACCTACATCCACAGCCTCATTTCCAAAATGATCAGTCCAGAACAAAATCATCTTTTCACGGATGCTTCTATCCTGATTTATCAAATTACCAGTTAACCATTTTTTATAAGAAGCTCTACGTAAGCCCTGTATAGTTCCATCATTGTTGATATCATTTACCCAGGTGTTTCCTTGCATTACACCGGTGTCAACCATAACGCCCACTGTTGTGGGATTTGCATATTCTTTGATTGGGGGTACAGGAGCAGGAGCTGTAGGATTTAATAATGCATCTACAACTTGATCTACAGTTCGTCCACGAAAGAAAGATAGGTCGCTGCGCTTAGCTCCAAACATAGTGCGTCGAAGAAGATGCAACAATTCTTCATCACCCCATGCGCCCGTGTAGGGATTCAAACCAGATTGTGTTCGTGTAAAAACCTGCTGGTTTGATTGTTTTTCTGCAACAGGGACTAGTTCGCGTATAAAACCTCTGCGGTCCATTAAATTAAGGTAGAAAAAAACTCAACGCGCAGCAGATTTTCCCTTGATTTTTTATTAAAATTATATTGCACTCACAAGCGCTCAATAATTCCTGCAATGCCCTGTCCTCCCCCTACACAGG
>JACCDU011057267.1_pt1 | contig 13644 bp, 9 predicted proteins | sample 7446081 | NCBI WGS metagenome assembly JACCDU01 (sample SAMN15323447, study PRJNA562643) | freshwater metagenome | isolation source: river surface water | place: USA:Blue River Watershed | collected 2017-08-17 | reverse complement strand
TAGGTCAGTTTCTGGTTGTGCCGACAGGGCAGGTGCTGATCGATACGTTTGATTGGACTGGAGCCTTCTGGATCTTGTCCGCAGTGCTAGCCATGACGCTTCCGCTGACCTGGTATCTGCGTGGCAAACCTGCTGCGGCGACGGGGCCCCAGCAGTCGATGCTGTCGGCGATTCGGCAGGCCCTGAAGCATCCGACCTTTCATTTTCTGTTTTGGAGTTACTTTGTTTGTGGTTTTCATACCGCTTTCATTACTCTGCATTTACCAGCTTTTGTGACAGATTCAGGTTTGAATCCCAAAGTCGGGGCGATTGCGATTGGTTTGATTGGTTTGTTTAACGTGTTTGGCTCTTTTACCGCGGGCAAGATGGGCGGCAAACACAGTAAAAAGAATTTGCTCGCATTTCTCTATGCGATGCGGGCCTTTGGCATTCTGTGGATTTTGTACATGCCGACAACTGATTTTGTCGTGTACGTGTTTGCAGGCTGGATGGGCTTGTTCTGGTTAGGGACCGTTCCGCTCACGCAAGGCTTGATCGCACAGATTTATGGCCTGCGTTATGCCGCAACACTGTCGGGCATGGTGTTCCTTGGTCATCAACTCGGCAGCTTTGTCGGTGTCTATTTGGGCGGTCGTGTTCAAGCGATCACCGGTAGTTACGACCTGGTCTGGTGGATGGGGATTGCTTTGGCGCTGATCGCCGCCGCGCTTTGCCTGCCGGTTCGTGAAAAGCCGCTTGCCTTGCCTGCCTCGGCGGTCTCGGCTTGACGGTAGCGATGATGCAGGCGCCACGCAGCAAGCGCTCCAGAGCCCTCCGATTTAGTCTGGGGGCGCTGCTTGTGCTGGTGCTTGTCATCGGTTTTCTGGGCTACCTTCAGCCCGGGATGCTGTTGCAATGGGAAACCATTGCCACGATGTGCGGATTTTGAAATTTTTCAATGCTGGCGGGTGCTTACCGTGTCGGCACCTTTCGGTTGAGCGGGATTCGAACCGCATGCCCCAAGCCCTGCTAAAATGACGTTTGGCGGGCCCCTTCGCATGGTTCGGCGGTCAATCTGGTCAGGTCGGGAACGAAGCAGCCACAGCCGTGCAGAAACAGTGCCGAAGTCAGGCTCGCCTCTTTAATTTCAGTCGGTGGTTAACACGTCCATGACTTATCTGGTCCTTGCACGCAAATGGCGTCCTCGCTCTTTCGACACTCTTGTCGGACAGGATCACGTTGTCCGGGCGCTGACCCACGCGCTCACCACCCAGCGCTTGCACCATGCCTGGCTCTTTACGGGCACCCGAGGCGTAGGCAAAACCACACTGTCGCGTATTTTGGCCAAATCGCTTAATTGCGAAACCGGCATTACCGCCACGCCTTGCGGGGTATGCCAGGCCTGTACCGAAATTGATGCCGGTCGTTTTGTAGACTACCTTGAGCTCGACGCGGCCTCGAATCGCGGTGTCGAAGAAATGACCCAGCTGCTCGAGCAGGCGGTTTACTCGCCCGGAGCAGGTCGTTTCAAGGTTTACATGATCGACGAAGTTCACATGTTGACCGGGCATGCGTTTAACGCCATGCTCAAGACGCTCGAAGAGCCGCCTCCACACGTTAAATTCATTCTGGCAACGACGGACCCCCAAAAGATTCCGGTGACGGTCCTGTCGCGTTGTCTGCAATTCAATCTGAAGCAAATGCCAGGCGAGGCCATTGTCGGTCATTTGCAAAACGTACTTGGGCAAGAACAAGTTCCTTTCGAAGTGCCCGCTCTGCGCATGCTGGGCCAAGCCGCCCAGGGTTCCATGCGCGATGCGTTGTCTCTGACGGATCAGGCAATTGCGTACAGTGCCGGCAACCTGACGGAAGAAGCCGTGCGCGGCATGCTTGGCACCATTGATCAGCGTCACTTGATTCGTCTGATTGATGCGCTGCAGTCGGGGCAGGCCAGTGCTGTGCTTGAAATCGCCGATGAACTGTCAATGCGCGGCTTGTCTTATCGCGCGGCATTGGCTGATCTTGCCGTTTTACTGTCACGTGTCGCCATCATCCAGCGAGTGCCGCAAGCTGCGGACGAGTCGGATCCTCTGGTCGAAGACTTAAAGCGCCTAGCCTCGACCTTGCATCCCGACGCATTGCAATTGTTCTACACCGTTGCCGTGCATAGTCGCTCCGAGCTTTCGATCGCGCCGGACGAATATGCAGGTTTTGTGATGGCCTGCTTGCGCATGCTCTCCGTGTATGCAGGCACCAACTCAGGATCGCAACTGGTGACTCCTGTTGTGACTGTCTCCACGCCTCCCGCCACACCTGTTGCCGCGACTGCCGCTGCAACTGCCGCTACGCCGTCAGCCTTGCCAGTTTCTGCACAAGCTGCACCTGTGACGACTGCTCCTGCTCAGGTTGTTACCACCCAGAGCTTACCGAGTCAGGCAGCGCCGACTCAAGCTGCGCCCATACCATCAGCGCTTGCTCCATCAGCAGCACCAGCAACATCCGTCCCGCTGAACGCACCTGCACCTCAGGTTGCCCCCATTCCAGCAGCATCCCAGCCCGCGCCGGTACGTGTGACATCCGCCCCGGCTGCGCCTGTTGTTGCTCCAACTCCACCTGCACCTCAGGCCGCTGCCCCCGTTCAGGCCACGCCAGCTCCTTCCGCAGGCAGCAGCACGCCGCCTTGGGAAGATGAGCCAGAATCTTTTTCGCAGGACGGGTCGGACTCCTTTACGGATGATGCCCACATGGCACCACCGGCCTTTGAGGCCGATTATGGGATGGATGTGGTCTTTGAGGCACCCGCTGCGTCTCAGGCGCCAGTTCACCGCTCAATGTCTTCTGCGTCGGAAACCATCGTGTTGCCCGAACCTTGGCCCGCTTTTTCAGCCAAGCTTCCTTTGTCGGGTCTGGCTTCCCAGCTGGCGCGCCAGTCGGAATGTGTCGGCGTGGCGGGCAAGGTGATCTCGCTCAGGGTGCCCACCCGCGCCTTGACCGAAGGCCCGCACGCAGATCGGCTCCGTACTGTGTTGACTGAATATTTTGGCTTTCCTGTGCAGTTTCAATTCGAGATTGCGGCAGGTCAGGGGCACTCCGCCCACGCACTGGATCTGGCTGAGAAAGAAGCACGTCAGGCAGCTGCCGAGCAATCCGTGCATACCGACCCTTTTGTGCAAGCACTCGTCGCCGACTTTGGGGCACAGGTTGTCCCAGGTTCGGTACGCCCGGGCGCCTAAGTTTTAAGCATACGTTTCATTTCAATCATTACCCTCAGGAATTCACGCCATGATGAAAGGACAAATCGCAGGTCTGATGCGCCAGGCGCAGCAGATGCAGGAAAACATGAAGAAGGCGCAGGACGCGCTGGCGGATATTCTGGTTGAAGGTGCAGCTGGTGGCGGTTTGGTGAAAGTCACGATGACCTGCCGTCATGATGTCAAGCGCGTCACAATCGATCCAAGCTTGCTGGCCGATGACAAAGACATGCTCGAAGACCTCGTTGCTGCGGCGTTTAATGACGCTCTGCGCAAAGCGGAAGCGACCTCTTCAGAGAAAATGGCTGCGGTCACTGCTGGCATGCCCTTGCCACCTGGAATGAAGCTGCCTTTCTAATGGCCAATCTTTCGTCCGAACCCCAGCCACTACTTGAGCTTGTCGAGGCGTTGCGACGCTTGCCGGGTGTGGGGGTGCGAACGGCGCGCCGGATGGCTTACCATCTGCTGCAACATGATCTCAAAGCGGCCGAACAACTCGGTCAAGCCCTCACGCATGCCGTTGAGCGTTTGCAGCATTGTGAAAAGTGCAACGGTTTTACCGAGATTGCCATTTGTGCCATGTGCGATCATCCAGAGCGTGATGCCACATTGCTTTGCATCGTTGAGACCCCAGCGGATCAAAATAGCATTGAAGCCACCCATGGCTATCAGGGCCTGTATTACGTTCTGATGGGCAGGCTCGCTCCGCTTGAAGGGACCGGCCCTGACGAGCTCGATTTTCAACGGGTGCTCAAGCGTGCTAGCGATGGCATTGTGCAAGAAGTGATTCTTGCCACCAACTTTACCGCCGAAGGCGAAACCACCGCCCACTATTTGTCCGAAGCCTTGCGTTCCCGCGGGATTAAAGTCACGCGGCTTGCGCGTGGCGTGCCTGCAGGTAGCGAGATTGAATATGTGGATGCGGGCACCGTCGCCTGGGCGTTGATGGAACGTAGACCCACCTGATTTATTTTTTTGTCGGAGCATCCCATGTCGATATCACGCCGTCATTTGCTTAAACTTGCTGGCGCTGCCGGCTCTTTGTCCGTTTTGCCCTCGCTGACCTTTGCTCAAAAGCTCGAAAAGAGCAAAGTGCATATCGCGGTAGGTGGAAAATCCCTCACGTATTACCTGTCATTGACGATTGCAGAACGTAAAGGGTTCTTCAAGGACGAGGGTCTGGATGTAACTATTTCGGATTTCGCCGGTGGTTCCAAGTCTCTGCAGGCAGTGGTGGGTGGAAGCGCGGATGTTGTTTCCGGTGCTTATGAGCACACCATCAATCTGCAATCTAAAGGTCAGTTCTTCCGTTGTTTCGTGCTGCAGGGACGCGCTCCGATGATTGCAATCGGTGTCTCGACCAAGACGATGGCGGGTTATAAATCGCCAGCGGATTTGAAAGGCAAGAAGATCGGTGTGACTGCGCCCGGTTCTTCGACCAATATGATGGTCAATTTCTTTTTGGCGAAGCACGGTCTAAAGCCCTCCGATGTATCGATCATCGGCGTTGGCGCAAGTGCCGGTGCGGTGACTGCATTACGTTCAGGCCAGATCGATGCGATCTCGAATCTTGATCCGGTTTTGACAACGCTCGAAGCGGCGAAAGACATCAAAATTATTTCCGATACCCGCACGCTCAAGGATACGATTGAGGTGTTTGGCGGCAACATGCCCGCAGGCAGTCTGTACGCGCCTCAGGCTTTTATCGATGCCAACCCCAATACCGTTCAGGCTTTGACTAATGCCATGGTGCGTGCTGACAAGTGGATTCAGAAGGCCGGTCCGGCCGCGATCGCTAAGGTGGTTCCAGAGGCCTATCTGCTAGGTGATGCAGCCTTGTACGAGTTGTCTGTCAGCAAGTGTCTGGAAGGCCTGTCACCCGATGGCATGATGCCTGCTGATGGCCCGTCGACCGCGCTCAAAGCGCTGGTGGCTTACAGCGCCGATCTGAAAGCGGATCAGGTTGATCTGGCCAAAACCTGGACCAATGCGTTCTCTGAGCGCGCGAATCAAAAATATCCTGACGTCGCAGTCTAAGCATCATGTCTGAATCAGTCGCTCTCTCGCTTGAGAACATTACTTGCACCTTTGTTTCGCGTGACGATTCGAGCCAGCGCTATACCGCTGTGCGTGATACGACGCTCAATATCGCGGCGGGTGAATTCGTCTCGGTCGTCGGCCCCACGGGTTGCGGTAAATCGACTTTGCTGAATGTTGGCGCTGGCCTGCTCGAGCCGTCTTCAGGTACGGTCCGCGTCTTTGGCGAGCCGCTCAAAGGCATCAATCGTCGCGCAGGATATATGTTTCAGGGTGAGGCATTATTACCCTGGCGTTCTGCGCTCGATAACGTCATCGCCGGTCTGGAGTTCGCCGGTGTTGAACGCGCTCAAGCGCTTGAGCAGGGAAGGGAATGGATGCGTCGTGTGGGGCTGGGTGGCTTTGAAGATCGTTACCCCCACCAGATGTCTGGCGGGATGCGTAAGCGGGCAATGCTGGCGCAGACTCTGATTCGCGATCCAGATATCATTCTGATGGATGAACCCTTCTCGGCATTGGACATTCAGACACGGCAATTAATGGAGAACGAGGTGCTCGATCTCTGGATGGCCAAGCGCAAAGCGGTGCTGTTCATTACGCACGATCTGGATGAAGCGATTGCCATGAGCGATCGCGTGGTGGTGTTGTCGGCAGGGCCCGGTACGCATCCGATCGGTGAATTCGTGATTGATTTGCCAAGACCGCGCGATGTCGCCGAAGTCAGGGCGCAACCCCGATTCATCGAATTGCATGCCGCCATCTGGGCCGTGTTGCGAGACGAAGTCCTCAAGGGCTATGCCCAGCAAAAGCGAGGCTAAAGACATCATGTGGAATTTGATTAAACCTAAAAGTCGTTTTTCTTTACGGCTCTGGCAACTGGCTCTGCTTGTGATCATTCTGGCGATTTGGCAGGTGGCCTCGACAGACCGCAACATCGCTTTTTTCTTTGGACGTCCGCTGGGTGTCTGGGGCAAGATCTGGGATTGGTTTGTCGTCAATGGAGACATTTACCGTCACCTGGGCATCACCTTGTCCGAAACAATTCTCGCCTTTGGGATCGGCACCGCGTCCGGTTTGGCGGCGGGCTTGTGGCTAGGCCTGTCTCCCATGGCGAGCGCCATTTTGGATCCCTATATCAAAGCGGCGAACTCAATGCCGCGTGTGATTTTGGCTCCAATCTTCGCGATGTGGTTTGGTTTGGGCATCTGGTCCAAAGTCGCTCTTGCCGTGACACTGGTGTTTTTCATCGTATTTTTTAACGTGTATCAGGGCGTGCGTGAAGTCAGTCCGACTTTGTTGGATAACGCGCGGATGCTGGGTGCCGACCGTCGTCAGTTGTTGCGTCAGGTCTATTTGCCTTCCGCAACGAGCTGGGTGTTTTCAAGTTTGCACACGTCGGTTGGTTTGGCGTTCGTGGGCGCCGTAGTGGGCGAATACCTCGGGTCTGCTGCGGGTGTGGGCTATTTGATTCTGCAGGCCGAAGGCACGCTGGATGTGGATACGGTGTTTGCCGGAATCTTTGTCTTGACGGCGTGCGCGTTGGTGCTCGACACGATCGTTGCTGTCATTGAAAAACGTTTGATGAAGTGGCAGCCCAAGTCAGGCGAAACTGAAAAGCTCTAAGCCTGTTGCAGCGAGCGCTGTGGCGCTCTGTTCCTGAGCGTGACTCAAGAAAAACACCCCAAACGTTAGGACGGGAGTCCAGCCTTTGGGGTGCAGTTCACTTACAAGCCGCAAGTACGTTCGATTTAGCGAAGAGCCGCAATTAGTTGATCCAGCTTGCGCGCATCGGCGACAAAAGCGCGAATGCCTTCGGACAACTTTTCAGTTGCCATCGCATCTTCGTTAAGCAAGAACCTGAAGCTCTTCTCGCTGGCATCCACACGCGATATGTCGCTGCTCAACGCAGAGGCAGGATTCAGGCTAGGACTCAGCTGGCCTTCTGACGAAGACAGGCTTGAAAGCAAATCCGGACTAATCGTTAACAGATCGCATCCCGCCAGGGCCAAAATCTGTCCTGTGTTGCGAAAGCTCGCACCCATGATCTCGGTCGGGATGCCGAATTTTTTGTAATAGGTGTAGATGCGCGAGACCGATAGGACGCCAGGATCTTGCGCGCCGCTGTTTGCCGCCTCGTCCCAATTGGCGCCTTGCTGTTTTTTATGCCAGTCATAAATGCGACCGACAAAGGGCGAAATCAGCTGAACTTTGGCGTCGGCGCAGGCCACCGCTTGTGACAGCGAGAAAAGCAAGGTCAGGTTGCAGCGGATGCCTTCGGACTCAAGCTGGCGCGCGGCCTGGATGCCTTCCCAGGTGGCGGCAACTTTGATCAGGATGCGATCACGGTCAAAGCCTGCTTCGCGGTAAAGCCCAATCAGACGCCGTGCGCGCTCGATCGTCGCACGGGTGTCAAAGGACAGGCGCGCATCGACTTCGGTCGAAACACGCCCGGGGACGATCTTCAGGATTTCGCGACCAAAAGACACCAGCAGCAGATCGACAAGCTGGTCTGGACTGGCTTTCGGGTTGTCTTTGACGCAACGCTCAAGCAGGGGACGGTAGGCGTCCTGCTGGACCGCTTTGAGGATCAGCGACGGGTTGGTTGTCGCATCCGTCGGTTGGTAGCGTTTCATGCTCTCAAAGTCGCCTGTATCGGCGACAACGGTGGTGTGAACGCGTAAAGATTCTAGAAGACTGGCCATCGGGTTATACTTCCAAGGTTTGCTTACTGATTTTTATTGCCGGGGTTGATCGTGCTGCCAAATATATTTCCAGAGACTGCCGCAGGTAGTGCTAAAAATAGCCCCAGAACAGCCATTCTAGCCTTGGCTGATGGAACGATATTCAAAGGCCTGTCGATCGGCGCTCCCGGTCATACCGTCGCTGAGGTGGTTTTCAACACCGCGATGACAGGATACCAAGAAATCCTTACTGACCCAAGTTACAGTGGCCAGATGGTGACGCTGACTTATCCTCACATCGGAAACACCGGCGTGAACCCGGAAGACGTCGAGTCCTCCAAAGTGCATGCCGCCGGTTTGATCGTTCGAGATTGTCCCGCCCGCGTGTCGAATTTCCGCTCCACTCAGTCCTTGCCCGACTATCTTAAGGCAAATGGCATTGTCGCCATCGCCGATATCGATACCCGCAAGCTGACACGCATTTTGCGTGAAGGTGGCGCACAGGGCGGTTGTATTCTGGTGGGCGATGATGCCGAACAGGCACTCAAGCTTGCCCGCAGCTTCCCAGGCATGTCCGGTCAGGATCTGGCCAAGGTTGTGACCGCGCCCAAGTCTTCGACCTGGACCGAATCAACATGGCAACTGGGCAAGGGCTACGGCAAAACCGATAGCAAGAAGCCGCATGTCGTTGCCTATGACTTTGGCGTCAAGTCCAATATCCTTCGCCTGCTCGCCGAGCGTGGCTGCCACATCACCGTGGTGCCTGCCCAGACGACGGCTGACGAGGTCCTCAAGCTCAATCCAGATGGCGTGTTTCTGTCCAACGGCCCAGGGGATCCCGATCCCTGCGATTACGCAATTGCTGCGACAAAAGTGTTCCTGGAACGCAAGTTGCCTGTGTTCGGCATTTGTCTGGGACACCAAATCATGGGTCTGGCCATCGGTGCCAAGACCGTCAAAATGAAAACCGGCCACCACGGCTCAAACCATCCTGTGCAAGAACTGTCGTCCGGGCGCGTGTTTATCACCGCTCAGAACCACGGCTTCGCCGTGGATGCTGCGACCTTGCCCGCCAACGCGCGTGCGACCCATGTGTCGTTGTTCGATGGCACCTTGCAGGGTTTTGAGCTGACGGACCGTCCCGCGTTCTGTTTCCAGGGTCACCCTGAAGCAAGTCCTGGCCCACACGACATCGTCGTGCTGTTCGATAAATTCATGAGCCAGATGGCCGGTCAAAAATAAAGAGTCACCATGCCAAAGCGTACAGACCTAAAAAGTATTCTCATCATCGGCGCAGGCCCCATCATCATCGGGCAGGCCTGCGAATTCGACTATTCGGGCGCACAAGCGTGTAAGGCGCTCAAGGCCGAAGGCTATCGCACCATTCTGGTCAATAGCAACCCGGCGACGATCATGACCGATCCGGAGACGGCCGATGTGACCTACATCGAACCGATCACCTGGCAGGTTGTCGAAAAAATCATTGAAAAAGAGCGTCCTGATGCCGTTCTGCCCACAATGGGTGGTCAGACTGCACTGAATTGCGCCCTTGATCTGGATAAGCACGGCGTTCTGAAAAAGTTCGGCGTAGAGCTGATCGGTGCTAATGCACACGCCATCGAAAAAGCCGAAGACCGTCAGAAGTTCAAAGTCGCGATGGAAGCGATCGGGCTTGAGTCCGCCAAATCAGGTGTGGCCCATTCGCTCGAAGAGGCCTGGGAAGTTCAGCGCCGCATCGCGGCTGAAGTCGGCTCGTCCGGCTTTCCGACCGTGATTCGCCCCAGCTTTACCCTGGGCGGCAGTGGTGGCGGCATCGCCTACAACGCGGAAGAATTCGAAACGATTTGCCGCCGCGGTCTCGAAGCCTCCCCGACCAGTGAGTTGTTGATTGAAGAATCACTGCTGGGTTGGAAAGAATTCGAAATGGAAGTGGTGCGCGACACCGCCGACAATTGCATCATCGTTTGTTCGATCGAAAACCTCGATCCGATGGGCGTGCATACCGGTGACTCGATCACGGTCGCGCCAGCCCAGACGCTGACCGACAAAGAATATCAAATCATGCGTAACGCATCGATCGCGGTCTTGCGCGAAATCGGTGTGGATACGGGTGGTTCGAACGTGCAGTTCGCCTTGAATCCGCATAACGGTCGCATGATCGTCATCGAGATGAACCCGCGTGTATCGCGTTCTTCAGCACTGGCTTCAAAGGCAACCGGCTTTCCGATCGCTAAAGTGGCGGCGCGTCTGGCCGTGGGTTACACGCTTGATGAACTCAAGAACGAGATCACCGGCGGCGCGACCCCAGCCTCTTTCGAACCGACCATCGATTACGTTGTCACCAAAGTGCCACGTTTCGCTTTCGAAAAATTCCCGACAGCCGATGCGCGCCTGACGACGCAGATGAAATCCGTGGGCGAAGTGATGGCGATTGGCCGCACTTTCCAAGAATCCTTCCAGAAAGCGCTGCGCGGACTCGAAGTCGGCGTGGATGGCCTGAATCAGAAGACCACCGATCGCGAAAAAATCCAGATCGAGTTGGGCGAGCCCGGACCAGAGCGTATCTGGTACGTTGGCGATGCCTTTGCACAGGGCTTCTCGCTGGATGAAGTGCATCAGCTCACCAAGATCGATCCTTGGTTCTTGTCGCAGATCAAAGAGATTGTCGATATTGAGCTCGCGCTCGAGCAACGAACACTTGCCGATCTCGATGCCGAAACACTGTTCCAGTTAAAGCGCCGCGGTTTCTCCGATCGCCGTCTGGGCTTTTTGCTCGATACCGTTGAGGGCGAAGTGCGCAAGTTGCGCCATCAGTTCAACGTGCGTCCCGTGTTCAAGCGCGTTGATACCTGCGCTGCTGAATTCGCGACCAATACAGCCTACCTCTACTCGACGTACGAAGAAGAGTGCGAATCCAAACCAACGGACCGCAAGAAAATCATCGTGCTGGGCGGTGGACCGAACCGTATCGGCCAGGGTATTGAATTCGACTATTGCTGCGTTCACGCCGCACTCGCTTTGCGCGAAGATGGCTACGAAACCATCATGGTCAATTGCAACCCTGAAACCGTATCGACCGATTACGACACCTCCGATCGTCTGTACTTCGAGCCTTTGACGCTTGAAGATGTGCTCGAGATCGTGCACATCGAAAAACCAGTCGGCATGATCGTCCAGTACGGCGGCCAGACGCCTTTGAAGCTGGCGCGTGCCCTCGAAGCCAATGGTGTGCCGATCATCGGTACCAGCCCTGAGTCGATTGACGTTGCCGAAGATCGCGAGCGCTTCCAGAAACTGCTGACCAAACTGAATTTGCGTCAACCGCCTAACCGTACTGCCCGCACCGAAAGCGAAGCCTTGGCGCATGCCCAGGAAATCGGCTATCCGCTGGTGGTGCGTCCAAGCTATGTGCTGGGCGGTCGCGCCATGGAAATCGTCCATGAGCAGACCGACCTGGAGCGTTACATGCGCGAAGCCGTGAAAGTCAGTAATGACTCTCCCGTGCTGCTTGATCGCTTTTTGAACAATGCGATTGAAATCGATGTGGACTGCTTGTGCGATGGCCAGACCGTCTTTATCGGTGGCGTGATGGAGCACATCGAGCAAGCAGGCGTGCACTCGGGTGACTCGGCCTGCTGCTTGCCGCCTTATTCGCTGTCGGCCGAAATGACCGAAGAGATCAAGCGTCAGACTGCGCTGATGGCGCGTGCTCTGAACGTTAAGGGTCTGATGAACGTACAGTTCGCAGTCCAGAATGGCGATGTCTATGTGCTTGAGGTCAACCCGCGCGCTTCGCGGACGGTTCCTTTCGTTTCAAAGGCAACGGGCTTGCAACTGGCCAAGATCGCCGCACGTGCGATGGCGGGTCAGACCTTCGCTTCACAAGGCATCAAGGACGAAGTCGTTCCGCATTACTTCTCGGTGAAAGAAGCCGTCTTCCCGTTTGTGAAGTTCCCGGGCGTCGATACGATTCTCGGACCTGAGATGAAGTCGACCGGTGAAGTCATGGGGGTCGGTGTGACCTTCGGCGAGGCCTTCGTGAAATCGCAAATGGCAGCCAGCGTGAACCTGCCTGAAAGCGGAACAGCGTTCATCAGCGTGAAAAATCAGGACAAGCCCAAGGCGGTTGAAGTCGCACGCGGCTTGCATGCGCTGGGCTTCAAGGTTGTCGCTTCGCGCGGTACGGCGGCTGCCATTGAGCAAGCGGGTATCCCGGTTTCGATCGTCAATAAGGTTGCCGAAGGGCGTCCGCATATTGTCGATATGCTCAAGAACGGCGAGGTTTCGCTGGTGATCAACACGGTGGAAGAGCGTCGCAACGCCATTACGGACTCGCGCGCGATTCGCACGCAGGCTTTGGCAGCGCGCGTCACTTACTACACCACGATCGCCGGTGCGCGCGCCGCGGTTGAGGGCATGCAGTATCTGCGTGAAGGCCTTGGTATCAAGGTTTACTCGCTGCAAGACTTGCATCAGTCCCTCAAGCACTAAAAGAAGTTCGCGTCTCCAGTCATGTGTCCTTTTCAGGACATGACTGGAGCGTTAAATTGGCGCATAAAAATAAAAAATAGGCGCAACAGCATTCAAGAGACAATGATCGAAGCGGCATCGGTCGGCAATATTCAATTCCCGTCGATGCGCATTCTTTGAGGAAAAGCATGGCGACTCAATCCCCCCTTCCGTATGAAGGCCTGCGCGTGCTGGATATCAGCCAGGGTATCGCGGGACCTTATTGTGCCCATATTCTTTGGCAACAAGGCGCGGATGTCATCAAGGTTGAACCCCCTGCGGGCGACTGGATCCGTTTTGTCGGCGTCACCACCAGTGGCAAACAAAGTGCGCTGTCGATACAGTTCAATGCCGGTAAAAAAGGCTTGGCACTGGATGCACGCACGGATGCAGGCAAAAAAATCTTGCGCGAACTCGCGCTTGAGGCCGATGTCATCGTGCAAAATTTCAGACCTGGCGTGGCCGACCGCATGGGTGTTGGCTATGACGAATTGTCAAAGCTCAAGCCAGAGTTGGTGTATGTGTCTGTGAGCGGCTATGGTCCGGATGGTCCTTATGCTGATGCTCCGGCAACCGACTCGGTGATGCAGGCCGATAGCGGACTGATGTTTTCCAATCAGGATGAAAACGGTGTGCCTAGACGTTTCGGCGTGCTTGCCGCCGATGTCGTCACGGGTATGTATGCCTCGCAAGGGGCCGCAACAGCGCTGTATCAACGTCTGGCACGCAAAGTCGGGACGCATGTCCAGGTGAGCCTGTTCGAAGCCTGTGCGGCCTTCCAGGCGCCTTGCTTTATCGAAGAGGCGATCGCCGGCAAGCGTCGCTTTGGTGCGGTCAGCGCACCGAATGCCGTTTTCGCGACGTCTGATGGTGCGATCTCGATTGTTGTGCTCAATGATGATCAGTTTGGCAGACTCTGTCGCGCGCTTGGGCGTGAGGACTGGCAGTCGGATCCGCGGTTCTTGGATAATCCGCTGCGTTTTGCCAACCGCGAGGTGTTGCATGATGCGTTGCGCGCATTGACGCAAAAAAACACCACGGCCTATTGGTCTGAATTATTTAAAAAGCACGATGTTTTGCACGCCCCGGTGCGGGATTATCAAGGCGTCTTGAATCATCCGCAGGCGTTGCATCTCAATATGACGCAACAGCTCGAGCAGGCTGGCATCGGTACTTTGCCGTATATC
>JACCDU010415044.1_pt1 | contig 13644 bp, 29 predicted proteins | sample 7446081 | NCBI WGS metagenome assembly JACCDU01 (sample SAMN15323447, study PRJNA562643) | freshwater metagenome | isolation source: river surface water | place: USA:Blue River Watershed | collected 2017-08-17 | reverse complement strand
TTGCTACTGTTAATGACCAAGATGGGTCTATTAACTATGGTCCATTAATTGTAGAGACTGACCAGCCTTGCTATGACTTTGCTGCTCGCGACCACTTTGTGTGGTGCGCGACTTCTGTTGCTGGAAACCCTGGAGTTATCCGAGTAGACCTATCTACAGAAATTGAAACGCTCCGCTTTGCATGGGCTAATGACCTTTACTATGACGGAGTAACTGGATTCCATACAACCTCTTGCGCTTTTGCAGGAGACACAAATAGACTTATGTTTTCTACTGCCTTTAATGCTACTGATGGTTATATCTATGCAGAAGATGCAACAACTTTACGCACTACTGGTTACTTAACTACAGGCAACATTCGATACGGAACTCTTGAACCTAAAAACTTTAAGCGTTTACTAGCCCGTGGTAACTACACCTTTGGTTCTATGACTCTTAATACTGTAGATGCAAATGGAAATGAGTATGACCATATCTCTTACGACTCATCAGTACCGCCAGTAGAGGTGACAACCTCTAACCCAGCAACGGCACAGGAGTATGTAGCCTATAAGTTTGTCTTGTATCGTGATGGCACAGATAGCACTAAAGGCCCTAACTTCAAGGGCTACCAGGCAAAGGCAACCATTGCTACACCACGACAAAGACTTATTAGTTACTTTGTTTATTGCTTTGATGAAGAAACAGATAAGAATAATTCTCGTACTGGTTATTCAGGACGGGCGTATGACCGCATTCTTGCATTGGAATCCATTGAAGAAGACGGAGACATTGTTACATGGCAGGATTTGAATACTGGTGATAGTCGTCAGGTTCAGATTGAAGGCATCAGTTTAGTAAATACTACTCCACCAGATAAAAACTCCACAGGTTTTGGTGGCATATTGGAGATTGTGGTGAGGACAGTATAATGAATACGGCACAGTGGCTAGGTATAGCCATATCTATTTGCACTCTTGTTGCTGCTTTTGCTACATCTGTTAGATGGTTAGTTAAACATTACCTTTATGAACTCAGACCTAATGGAGGTGGGAGTGTCAAAGACCAAGTTAACCGTCTCGAAAGTCGCGTTGATGATATCTATCGCATTCTCTGCGAACGTACTGAGTAGTTGTGGTTATCAAGGTTGGGTTAGATACCCGTGCCAAGAGTTTGAAAATTGGGAAAAGCCTGAGTGCAACCCTCCGCAATGTGAAGTAACTGGTACTTGTTCCTCCGATTTATTACCTGAGGTATTTGATGAAACGCCCTGAAAGATATTCACCTGAAGAACTACACGCTAGATTGATTGTTAGCATCGGCATCATCTTGGCTATTGTATTTGCTGGCTCAGTTTTTTCTTTACTCTGGGCTTTAGTTTTTGTAACTCAACCAATGAAGCAAGCACCTAATGATGCAGCCTTTATTGATTTGGTTTCTACCCTGACTGTGTTCCTTACTGGAACTCTGGCAGGAATTGTATCTGCTAATGGACTTAAGAGTAAGAAGAAGGATGATGAACCAAAATGAAACTTGTAAAGAAAGCCACGCCTGCAGCCATTGCTGTCCTTCGACAGGCCACAGCGATTTCACCATTGCGTATGAAAGCCAGCGATGGACTCCTACCTTCCCAAGCGCATATCAAGCAGAGTCCAGTCAGTGACCACAACACTGGACTTGCTGTTGACTTGACGCATGACCCTAAGAATGGAATTGATTGTGCTGACATTTTTGAAAAACTTAAAGAGGATAAGCGTGTTAAGTATCTTATCTTCAAGGGCAAGATATGGTCTAAAGAAAAGGCTAAGCAAGGAAACAGACAGTACACTGGGAGTAATCCTCATAATAAGCATCTACATATTTCTATTAATGCCGCTTATTCTACAGATACTTCTCCGTGGTTCTGGTGGTTAAACCAACCAAAGATTGTTAGCCAGGTAGTAGCAAAGGTGCTACCAGTACCTGCAAAGAAAGCATATAAGACTGAAGTTTGTACCTGCTGCAAAGTGCACGGGACAAAATCCTAATCCCCTAGGAGGATACAATGGAACAATTCAAGCAACTATCACTAACATGGTTCCGTGCTGCAGCATCTGCTGCTGTTGCGCTTTACCTTGCTGGCGAGACAGACCTTAAAACTCTTGGTGCTGCTGCATTGGCTGGCTTTGCTGGTCCACTGCTTAAGTGGCTAGACCCATCTGCTACAGAGTTTGGTCGCGGCTCTAAGTAATCTAATTTAAGGGGCCTAGCAGCCCCATAAACACAAGAAACCCCCAGAACTGGTATCTCTACCAGCGCTGGGGGTCTTTTGTCATTTACGCAGTGTATTTAGGATGTCTTCAACCTTTACAAGGTAGCCCTTGCTAGGGTTGGGAGGTATGTTGCAGGTAATGGCTCTTCCCCTTGCCGTTACTACTTGCCTCAGTACCTCCGTTGGTACTAACAGAGTTGCCCCCTCCAGTACGAAAGCCCAGTATTCTGCTTTAGTACTGGACAATCCTGATAGATACCAATTCTCGTTGTTGTGTGACCAGCAAACTGTTTCGATGTATAGGTTGCCAGTATCTTTCCATTTCAAATCTGTCTTTACTTCTACTGTAGTACCACCTGTTAACAGTTGTTCTACTAGTCCTTCGCCTTCGTGACCTCTGGCTAAGTCTAAATCAAAGTCTGATAGTTTGCTCATGGATATCCTAAGTATAGCGGTATAGGTGTGATGTTTAGTTTTCTTCTCATTAATCTACGTTCATACTCTGTAGTACCGCCCCAATATCCAAAGACAGCGTGCTTAAGTGAGTAGTCTAAACACTGTTGTTTAACTTCACAATTGCTACAGATTTTCTTAAGCATTTTAACTTCTCTATATGTAGAACTACCATCTGGCACAAAGAACTCCTCTGAATCTACACTTCTGCAGTTAGGTGTTTCTTGCCATTCTGGGTATTCCATCTATCCTCCTGTTGAATAAAAACCTGAGCCATTAAACTTGATTGCTGGTGCTGACCATATACGCTGCATGGTTTCACCACAAGTAGGGCAGGCTGGTGGAATGTTTTCGTTAATCTCTATTACTTCTGTGCAACACTCACACTTAAAATCAAACAAAGGCATTAGATAGTGTCCTCGTTCTTTGGGTAAGGGAGTGTGACCATTGAGCCACAGTTAGTGCACTCTCCATCAAGGAAATAAAAGCATAGTTCACCTTGGTCAAACGCAACAAGCGCATGAAATACATCCCCTCCACAGACGCAAACATCGCCAATAGGTTCTCCTCGCAGGTCCATAGCGTGCGAGTAATCTGTTGGGTGTAGTAACTCTCTGATGTCTTTGACATTGTCATTCTCCTGATTCGTCATCGTCTGCCTCTACTAAAGTATCTTCTTCTATGTATGGCCTGTGCCCGCCGAGATTTCTGATTAGACTGCTGACTGCCCGCTGCACCTTCATGCGTGCACCATCTGCTGTTGTAGATAGTTCCTGTGCTAGGTCTGACCACTCTACATTTTCTGCTGAGTATTTAATACGAAGCACATTTTGTTTTGCATCTGACAATCTGTAGTAGGCAGTGGCTATATCTGAGCGTAGTACTAGCCAGTTATTGGTGTCATTACTTTCGCCTTTGGAAAACTTAAAGTTTAAGTCTTTGATGGCGGTTGGAATCTCATATGATTCTGCAATGATAGATGGTAGGAAGGCTTCGATAACTGATGAGTCATAGTAGTAAAGGTCAAGCAATTCATAGCCAATCTTTCTGGCTTTTTCTCGTTCGCAATACTTAATTGCTGCATTGCGTAGAGACCTGGCTATAAGTTTGTCTCTGTCTTTTTGTTCTAACTCTGACCACTCTTTGTATTTTTGTGGATGAGAAACGAACCACAGCCATAGTACCTGTTGGATATCTGATTGTTCAGTAATAGGGTACTTACGGTGGTACTCAGCAGCAAGGGCTATCACCATTGCCTCGTACTCATCTACATACATTGGTTATTTAACGCCTTCCCACTGTCCTCTTTGTACCAATAGTCCAATTATTGCATAGTTTGCTAGGTCAATAAATGAATCTTCGATAGATTCGTAGTTGGGCGTGTCGCTGTTTTTGTAGTAAAGATTCTCTAACCGAGCCATCTTGTCATGCATACGGACAAGCAATCCATTCATTGCCCCTCCTGGGGCATTGGAGATATTCAACGGACCGTAGTCTGCATGTTTACGTATCATAATAATACGCAGTTCTTTTAGGATATCTTCAAAGTCATTCGGGTCTTTCACTGAGTATCTCCTTTGTTTCTTTATCGAAGTTATGCATTGCCTCTGCTACTAGCAGTTCTTCAATAGTCTCGTTGCCACTACCTGATGCTGCTGCCACTATAACTGTGGCTATCATGGTAAGCATTTTGTGTGCCATATCTGGGTCTTTGTGAATCATCTCAGCCACATCTCGTAGTGCATTGAGCAGGTCTAACCCCTGCTTGTCTGATACTGGCAGCCCAAGGATACGTGGATTGTCTTTGATAAACTCCCATACATTATCCTCACTAGGAACTGAGGCATCTAGCGATTCGCTCATTGATGAAATCCACTCCTTCTTTATGCACGATACTGTTTACATCGTGGCCGTCTGGCATCTGAATAATATTAACATTACCTAACTCTTTACTTATCTTCTTACCAAACTCTAGCCCTGGACCATCACCATCTGCTAGTACAATTACTGTATCGAAGTCATCTAAGATTCTTGTATAAAAAGGTTTCCAATTGTTTGCACCTGGAATACCTACTGCTGGATGACTGGTCTTGGTGCTGACTGTTATGCAATCTATTTCTCCTTCTGTCACACAGATATAATCTGATGCAGTAAGTACTACTTGTGCATTAAACATACTGGTCTTTGCACCCGGCATACCCATGTACTTGGGGTCTGCTCCGTTCATTGCTCTGAACCTGATATCTACTACGCCTGATGGCGTGATGTATGGAATGGCTAGCCTATCCATGTACTGTTCATGTCCTGGCAGAGCGTCCTTTACTACTCCTAGATGAAAGCGTTGCGCCTCGTCTACCGAGAGATTGCGGGTTGCTAGATAGTCTGCTGCTAAATGTATCTGGTTTGCGTATTGGTGAGTCGCCTGCAAGAGAAATTGTCTGTGCGAACTTGATAGCCTCACGATATGTACCTCCTTGCTTTTGAATAATTAAATCGTATACATCTCCACCTACACCACAGCCATGGCATTTAAATCTGTTCTCATCAAAGTTTATACCTGCTGATGCATGACTGTCTTCGTGAAACGGACATTTTATTTTGCGCCAACCGCTGCCCTCTGGAGGCACGGTTGCGCCAATGTATCTTAAGTAATCTGCAATACTATGTTTCTCGTCCACGCATTGCGTCCTTTATTAAAGCCAACCATACTTTGGCTGGCATTGTGCAATACCATTCGTCAACATTCTTAGTTCCTTTTTTCTTGTGGAGGACAACGCCTGTCCAACCTTGGTCGTTAATCATTTCTACTTCTAGTTCTTTTAGCCAAGCACTAAGGTCTAACTTAATATGGTTCTTAACTTCAATCGTCACGCCATTGACTCCTGCTATGTCACCTCTGTCGAGGTGGCTGCCTGCTAGTCTGCGCTCTGCATATGGAAACCCATTTGCTTTTAACCAATTAACTGCTGGGATTTCTCCGCCTTGTGTACCTTTACGCTTGGCTGCACTACTCACACTATTCCCTCTTGTTGGTATCTGACTGCTACATCTTCTAAGTACATAGAGTCTGGGTTGAATGACAGACTAACATAGTTACTACCTGTTTGGTCTGCTCGTCCGTATCTGTTCTTAACTGGAGCAACACATAGGTATGTGTCATCTCCCTGTTTCATCTGACCAATTGTAAGAACCATTGCTGGAATCTGATTAACCATTCCCTGAACTGCACTGCGTGGCTGGCAGGGATAGCCATCGAATCCTTCTTTAGTGTGATGCAGTACTAAGACTGCTGCGTTTGTATCTCTGGCTAGGTACTTAAGTTCTTTCATGACGGCACGCATTGCACCGAACTCATCGTACCCATCCATTGCTACATCCATTAGATTGTCTACAACAATAAGGGTTGGACTCTTGCCCCACACTGTTTCAAAGGCTGAGACTTCATCATCTAAGTCTTTAAGTGTAGGGCTAGATTCAAACGACCAAAACAAATGATTGTTTAGTTGTAGTATCTCATGTGATTTTGCTGGATTGTTTTTAAGTAACTGCTCTGCTGCTGCTTGTGTCATCTTGCCTGTCATAGCAATCAAACGCATAGCCATTGTGTGTGCATTAGTATCTGCTGAAAAGTAAAGTGTAGGATGTTTTGTTTTAGCAGCGATAGCCAATGCAACTGATGACTTACCTGCACCTGGAGTGCCTGCAACTACAGTTACCTCTGCTCTACGCAGAATAATTCCCGCTCTTTCAAACGCCGCAAAAGCGGGTGGCAATGGTTCGCCACCCACCTCTGCTTTGTTTATAGAGCGTCTAAGTGTTTTCACTTAATCTGTTCTGGAACGAATGTGTTCCACTCTGGTGACTGAACCACAACATACTGGTTCTTACACTTATCGAAAGCACCCTTCGGTGCTGGACAAAAGTAACCCTTGTATGGCTTGCCGTCTTTACCCATACCTTGAATTGCTGTCATCTTTCCATGTGCGCATGCACGACCACCAATAGTAGATACTGGTGCTGGTGCTGGGTTTGCATATTCTTGGGCAGGAACTGATGTTCCCCCTAGTGTGTCAATGATATTGCCACCTAGTGCTGCTGCTACTGACTGAACTGACACTGCTGGTGCTGATGCACCACGCACTGCTGACTCTAGTTCCTGTGCTGCTGATGCGATTGCTGCAATTGAATGTGCAACAATGTTATCTAGTTCATCTCCGCTTTCTGCTCGGACTGTTACTAGACTACCTGCTGTTGTCTTTACTGTGATACTGATTGGTGCTTCGGTGCTAGGCACTATCTTCTCCTTGCTCAAATGGAGTGGCTAAACCCTTTTGGTCTCGCCACTTTCTTACTTTCATCGCAAACTGTACACCCTTCCATCCTTCTTTGATGTCAATCCATACAAGTTTGCATGTTCCTGTCCCTGCTGGGGCATGAACAATAATTGCTTTCTCTTTATTGATATCGCCCCACGTACCACGGGTTCCCGTATCAGTCATGTACGGGGACCCGTTAGCATAGATTGCTAACTGCATAGCGATATTGTTTGGGTGGTCAATGCGACCTGTTTTTAAGTCTGCAATAAATCTTTCGCCTTTATATTCAACAACTCTATCTGGTGTGCCTGCAATTTTATACTTGTCTAGCACTGTGAATTGCTCGATGTAAATCTTAGTAAGAATGCTTGTTGCCTGTTCATAGGCTTTGATGTCTGGCATCCACTGCTCTGGGAATATACCTAACTCTAAACCTAAGTCTAGTTTTTCTGTTAGTGCGTGGATTGCTGTACCAATAGTGGCTGCTTTACTAGCGCCTGCTACTTCCATTGCTTCTTCAATGTAAGCATTAACTAACTTATTGTTATCTCCTGCTACACCAATGGCTAACAATAAGTCTGGTCTACTTGTTAAACCTATTGCTGCCATGCGCATCTTCCATGCTGTTAATGCAGAGGCATCATCTAAACTGTTGGCAATAGTTGTTGCACGAGTATAAGCAACTGGCTTGCCACCTGTAGGTGGGACAACTAGTGGTCGTCCGTATCTATCTCTTTCAATTTCTGTTGGCATTACTCTCCCTGTTAATTAGTGTCCCGTGTTCGCAGATGGCGGGACCACCCATCCCCAAGTCTAGCACATAGTAGAAATGAAAAAACACCTATGCGCTAGATAGCGACGACTGATGGTAGTAGAGATGACTAGTCTCTTACTACTTCCAGAATACGTACATCTTGGTCTTCAACATCAAGGTCGTAGCCGCCCACCTCAATGTTGTCATTAATAATATCTTCTGCTTCCTCAGGGGAAGAAGCCTCAATGTTATTAATTGTAACTGTAATTTCTACAGTTGCTGACCAGGTTGTTCGTAGTTCATCTGAACCAATAGATGAAAGCAAAGCATTAACATCGTCACGGTTAACGCTTGCATCATCACCACCATCTTCAAATGCTTCAGTAAAGAAATCGTACACCTTGGAGCGGATGGCTGCAAGTTTTCTCCACGATTCTTGTGCTTCTGTTTGTATTGATTGTACTTTGTTTTTATGTAAAGTCTCACTCTTGATTAGTTCTTTGAGTGATTCTTCTGTGAAGTTGTAGGTTGTTCCGTCTACTGTGATTGGATTTAGGTACACGATTCTCCTTAGATTGAGAGTAGTTCTAGTGCTCGTAGTTTAATGCCATCATTCCGTCCTGCAAGAATAGAAATACTAGCATCTTTCTGAGAGTAGTGGTCGGCATATTCTACAACCGCTTGCCATAAACCAAACTCTGTATTGCGGATGTTCTCCTGTGTTGGGCTATCTGAGTAGATAGCAAATGCTTTCTGCCGTGCATTGAGGGCACGGGACTTAGCATTCTTTTCACCCTTGCTGAGTAGGTGCATAGGTGATTGCTCAATCTTGGTAGGCAATGCCCATACTTTCTTGAAGTATGCGGTTGCTCTAGAGATATCTGTCTCACGCTGGATGAGATGGTTAGCCAGGTCGCTATACATATCAATGCTTGAGTAGGTTAGGTCAAGTAAGTTTCGCATGTCAGATACTGATAGCACTGCGTTCTGGGTATGACGCAGGGTATAGGTATGTGCTTTGTTCTTGGCTCTAAAGATACGATTGATTTGGTTAGCACACCATAATCGCTCAATGATAGGGCGCACTACTACTGATGATGAACCATCATGACTAGTTTTGGCTAGCAAGAAGGCAGCATGTGGGTCGCCCTTGATTTCCATTTCTTTTGGTAATGACATGAGCATCCATACTTTTGCTCCGTCATCGTACTCACCTGCTGCTGCATAGCGAGCCTCGCCTGAATCAATCAATGCATCTAGTGAGCCAAAGACTTCAGAGTTCTGAAAGACTTTGTACTTACTACCCACTACACCAATGACTGATTCTTTTCCGCCATCTTTCTTTACTACTGCTTGCTTCTTGGGTACATGCATGAACTGTTCTGTGTGCATGTCTGACAGGCTGACTGTCCAATCAAGTCCTGCCTGTTGTGCTACTTGTGCTGCGCTTGTTGCTTCTACTGCTACGCCAGCCTTAAGCCAGGCTGAGCGGTTCTTCACTACATCTGCTGTAGTCATGTGTCCCTTTCTTTACCATGAAGCCTGATACTCGAAGGCCCATCCTTCAGGTACATCTTCAATGAGTTTGGTTACTATCTTTACAGTCTTTTCAAGACCATAAAAATACCATTCGTCATACTCTGTGCTGCCAAAGAAGAAGCCAGAGCCTGTTGGTAGTAATCTATCTGCTTGACTGTGGTCTGCCAATACTATTTCACATGCATTCTTTAAGTCAATTAAAGAACTGCGTGGTACATAGATTGGTTGGCACTCGTCCTTGCCGTCTGCTAATTCTTCAACGAACCAGTTGTGGATAGCATTAACCTTGCGCCAATATCCAACTTGAATAGATACTGAGGCAAAGGCTAAATCATCTGGGTCATACATCCAATCCGTAGCCCCCACAAGGGAGGCGAGGATTGTGTAATCAGCATTGAGTTTCTTATTGTGTGTTTCTGGTTCCCACTCAATAGATGCAATGCTCTTGCGAGCATACAAATACATATCCAATCCCATGATTAGATACCCATCCCTGCCTTGACCTTTGGGTGCAGTTCTTCAGTCATTGCTTTGAATGCATCTGCTGGCCAGTTTGAATTGAATACACGGCGAAGCAAGTTGGCTAGTGAATAAGTTGGATTATTTTCTAGCGCCTGTGATAGTACTTCTCTTGCTGATTCATCCTCAATTGAGTATAGATTTGCAGCCAAGACACTAGCAACTGGTGCAATGAACTCACCTGGAACTACATCCATAAAGTAAGCAAGGTATGTATTGACTGCTGCAATTGGACGCTCAGATGGTAGACCTAATACAAAGTCACGCAGTTGAATATCTTTATTCATTGCTGCTGTTACCTCTGCAATGTGGTCATCATCTGGTGCTGTACCTGAATCAATCTGTAAATAGATTGCATCTGTTAGGCGCTTACGTTGCTCTACTAGTTGTTCTTCTTTACCATTCTCATCTAGCAAGATGTTGTGGTAGTTTTGGATTTCTTCTGTTGTTACTGTCATTTGTTTTCCTTTTCTTTTGTATAGCGTTGGAGGGATTCCAACACATCTTGTTGTTGCTCTTGGGTTAGTGTTGCCCATAGGTAGCCAAGTAAATAATGAGCACTGAACTCCTCATCATAAAGTTTTTTGGCTAACTCTTTTGCTTCTTTTAATCCTGGTGTTCCGACTGTCATTTACTTATCCTTAATACCAACCATTGCTTCGCCAATGCGACCAAGCAACTGATGGTTTCTCGTATCTGTGCTGGATGTAAGCCAGCCCACGCTCAATCTGGAGCGGGGCTGGCGTTTGTGGGTCAAGGTTAAGTAACTGTGGGATACCGAAGGCTGAACTGTTTGGGTTGTCTGCTTTAGGATTCCAGGCTGATTCCTTTCCCCATAGTTTCATTAGTGCACGGTGCTCAGACAAGTTCCAGTCTGGGTACGCCATGCGCATGAACTGTTTTGCATATAACTTTAGAGCACGGGGAGTCCAATGGAACTCGCTCATCTCTGTAGGTTTTGGTTCCGTGTGTGGTTTGGCATGTACCACTGGCATGTGCCACGGTAGCATTGACAAGAAGGCTAGATACCATGCGGTAAACAGTGCGAATAGTTTTTTCATCTAACGACCCATCTGTAGAGGAGATAGAAAACTGTAATGAGGAATGCCCAGGACTGTAATGGTGTGAGAGGGAGGATTGATATGTCATTCATCATCATCCTCTGAGTTGCAGACATCGCATAAGGTTCCGCACTGACTACAGCAAGCATCTTTATTCATCTCCCCACATCCTATCTGGTTCTTGGTAGCCTTCATCTTCATCTTCTATGTCTTTGTCTAGTGCTATGTCATCTTCAAGCGGTGGTTCGTAGCCCATCTTTTCTTCCTTTCATTACATGTAACTGGTCTCCATACATACTGTGTCTGATAACTGCATCAATTGATATGCCGTATACCTCACACAATTTCAACAATCTTTTAACTGTTATAGGTCTATGGTTGCGTTCATAACTACCTAATGCTGCGACAGTAAACTCACCATTGCTTACGCGTTCTACATCTCTAAGGGTGTAGCCAGCAACTAGTCTTACTATCTTAAGCGTTGTCATTATGTCTAAGTAATCAGGGTTTAAGTTATTCATCATCTTCCTCGCATTCATCGCACTCTTTGCATAGTCCACAGTCATCACAAGTAAAGTTGTATTGCTCGCATACTTCACAGAATGGTGGTACGTATGGGCCTGTCATAATGTTTCCCCACACTTATCACAAGGTAATCCTGTTACCTCATCCAGTGCGTCATACTTTGTACCCTTCCAGCAATGCATACATATGATAACGAACTTCATTCGCATTCTTCCTTAATGTAATCTTCTAGCATTCCCCATAGTTCATTCTGTTCTTGGATACTTTGTTCCATTACATACTCACTGAAGTCCTCATCAAGTGCGTAGTAATTTACATTTCTAAATAGTTTTGTTGGGGCTATCATTACTCCTCCTCCACATAGATTCTACCTGTTGCCATCATTTCTTCCAAGATATTATTGGCTGCCTTGATGGATAGGATTGCAGCCTCCATTGATTCATTTAGTTGTGCGATTTCTTCTACGGTATAACTCATTTGCTTTCTACTATCTTGGTCCATGCACATGGGGTGCAGTAGTTTCTGGGCGCTGTTCTATCTCTATCTACAAGAATGTCCATGCCACATGCATGGCATTCATCTTCTTTGTATTTGCTTTGCACTGGGTAGTGGGCAAGGGTTATGAATTCTTTGTTTGCCATAGGTCTTCCTTTGCTATGTCTGGGTCATAGTAGAAGTTACTGCTTGGCATATAATAATCTATGCTGCGGGTCTTGCGTAGTTCTCTACGCAATCTAATGTTCTCTTTGGTCAGTGCTGCGTTTTGTCTGATAGCCAGGGTGATGACTACTACAGATGTAGTTAAAGCAATCATGATGGCTAACAGGGTCAATGAATCTAACAACATTTCTATCTCCTTCTATGTGAGCATTGGCTGATAGGAACTAGGCAGTCCCCACAATAAACTGTATTGTTTTCTGTATCTGACACGACTTGGACTCGCTTTCTACTGCTGTTGTACGGTATCCCTGCCACAAAAAAAGTGCAGGTGGTGAGAGCCGTAGCCCCCACCACCTGCGGATAGATTATACGAGAGATAACTTAGTTACTACCTGGTTTTCATACCACTTATCGTTCTTCTCAGAGAAGGTTGAAGTCATGTAGCCTTCAATGTTTACAGCGAATTCAGACTCGCTGGAATTGATAAGGTTCTCACGAACCCATGCTTGGATTGCAGGGTCTGTGATGGTGATTTGACGGCTTGCAGTGAACTTGCTAGCCATATCGCCGTTGGGTGTATATTCTAAGCGGCGGTCTACTACAGTTGCTTTGATAACATTATTGTAATCTTTCACTGCCTTGACAATTGAACCGCTGAATGTGAATGTGTTTGACATGTTATTTCCTTTTCTAGTAGTTGGTTGATTGGGCTAAGCACCCGTCACTCGTGACGGGGCTGCCCTAGATGGTGCAGGTTAGTTGCAGTTTGGGCACTTGGTGTGCTTGTTGTAGGTATAGTGACAGTCTTGGCAGATGACACTATTGGCAGGCATGTCGAATGATAGGTCGAATAGCCTGTCAGTGATGACGGTGATAGGGTCTAAGAACTCCTCTCGTGTATCCTCCCAAGTTTGGGTGGCATAGACGAAGTAGGGTTCAACCCTAGTAGTTGCACCTACCCAATCGTGCCCTGAACTTTCGGGCAGATTGTAGGATAGTTGCTTGCGGTACTGAAGATTGCCTTCGTCCACGATAGCATGGGCGATATTGCTATCACGGGCTGTGCGAGTGTCCTCACACTCCATACAGACTTCGTTCAGTATGTAGCAGTGATAGCAAGCATTTGTGACTGAGATGCCTAGAGACTCACTCATGGTGAGCACCAATTGGACAGTTGGTGTAGCACTGGGTCACAATCCCACACTCAGGACAAGCGTAGGATTTCTGGTCGTTCAGCATTCTATCAATCTCAGCCATTTCAAGTTCTCTTAGTCTATCGTCTAGATTGAACATGACTACCTTTCTGTAGTTAGTATCTCTAACTACACTTCCCACACTGCATGGCTGTCAAGCCCTGCTCTTTTCAAGGGCTTGATTGCCATGCTACTTACGGCCTGTCAGTATGGTGAACAGGCTAGCCAGTTAGGATTTTAATATTAACTGGGGCGCGGACTATTATTTTTAAGGGAGCGCCGAGATAGCCGTCTAGCAACAGCGCGTACTAACAGTACAGACTGAGCGGCAGCAAACAGTACTGGGGTCTAAATGACCCCAGACTGTTTAATGGCTTGTGGAAACAGTAGAGTA
>JACCDU011040592.1_pt1 | contig 13645 bp, 15 predicted proteins | sample 7446081 | NCBI WGS metagenome assembly JACCDU01 (sample SAMN15323447, study PRJNA562643) | freshwater metagenome | isolation source: river surface water | place: USA:Blue River Watershed | collected 2017-08-17 | reverse complement strand
CTGTTTGTCATTGGCGTTTTTATTACGTTGTTATCAACTTGGTTTGCCTTAAACAAGTATCTTCGTATGAAATTAGATGATCTTTATTAATTATGAAGGACCCTATCAAACACTTCGGCTTTGACCCTGCCAACTACAAATGGCTTTATATTGGCTTGGCCATCAACATCCTCGGCTTTTTATTAATGATTGGCGGCGGTTCTACTGATCCGCAAGTTTTCAAGGAAGACGAGCTTTTCAGTTCAATGCGCATTACATTGGCACCCATGCTTATTGTAGCGGGCTATATCGTGATTTTCTACGCGATCATGAAGCGCAACAAAAAAGACCAAACCGAAGCCTAACCAATGAGTTTTCTCGACGCGATTATCCTGGCCATCATCGAAGGCCTGACCGAATTTTTGCCTATTTCTTCTACTGGCCACATGATCATTGCCTCAACGCTCATGGGCAATGCTTCCGATGATTTCGTGAAGCTCTTCACGGTCGTGATCCAGTTTGGTGCCATCTTATCGGTTGTACTGGTGTACTTTCAGAAGTTCATCCAAAGTTTCCGTTTTTATTTGCTGTTGGCTGCAGCTTTCATTCCAACGGGTATCATCGGGCTCTTGGCCAAAAAACACATAGACGCGCTCCTCGAGAACGTTGCTGTGGTGGCCTGGATGCTCCTTATCGGCGGCATTGTGCTACTTTTTGTCGATAAACTTTTTGCCGCCAACGAAACACAATCTGAAGAAAAGCCCCTCGATTTCAAAACAGCTATCATCATTGGCACCATCCAAAGCTTGGCTATGGTACCGGGTGTTTCGCGTTCAGCAGCTACAATCATTGGTGGCCTGAGCCAAAAGCTCACGCGCAAGGCAGCAGCTGAATTTTCATTTTTCTTGGCTGTCCCGACTATGGCAGCCGCCACGCTCAAAAGCATGTACGACGAAAAAGAACTTCTTTTGCAGTCGAGCGGCCACGAATGGCTCTTGCTACTTGTGGGCAACGCCGTGGCTTTTGTTGTGGCTTACTTGGCCATCAAATCGTTCATCTCGTTTCTTCAGAAAAAAGGCTTTCGCGCTTTTGGTTGGTACCGCATTGCACTAGGCGCCTTTTTGCTCATCCTGATGGCAATGGGTGTTGAACTTCAAATGGCAGGCTAATGCTAGATATTCAAGACGGCCTCACCATTTTAGTAGACAAACCCTACACCTGGACCTCCTTTGATGTCGTCAACAAAATCCGTTGGAATCTCAAAAAAAAGCTAGGCGTTAAAAACGTGAAAGTAGGCCACGCCGGCACGCTAGATCCGTTGGCAACAGGCTTGCTCGTGCTTTGTTTGGGCAAGCACACCAAACTCATTGAAGGCCTCACCAGCGATGGCAAAACCTACACCGGCACCTTTTTACTTGGCAAAACAACAGCTTCTTTCGATCTAGAAACCGAATACAATCAAGATTTTGCTACCGCCCACATCGATGCCGCACTGCTCGAAAGTGTGCGCGCTTCTTTTATGGGTGTACAAATGCAAACGCCGCCGATTTACTCCGCCAAGCAGGTCGATGGCAAGCGCGCCTATGATTTTGCCAGAGCAGGAAAAGAAGTCGAACTCAAGCAGAGCCAAATCGAAATCTCTGATTTCAAGATCAATGCCGAGCGCTTCCCCGAAATAGACTTTGAAATCTCTTGCAGTAAAGGCACTTACATCCGCAGCATTGCCAGTGATTTTGGCACACGCCTGAACTCCGGAGCTACGCTCATTGCTTTGCGCCGCACGCAATCTGGACAGTTTGATATCGCTAATGCGAAAAGTGTGGAGCAGTGGATTGACTTGATCCAGCAAGATGAAGTTTACATTCCGTAAAACGCCAAAGGCTAGCTACTCTTTAATGTGTTTTAGTTTTTCTTGAACGTCGCGGATGAGGCGATTGTAGTTATTTATTTTTTCTTGGTATCCATTTGCTTCGGCGCGATGTAGTCTTTTTTGAAGGTAGTGTAAGCGTCGTCCTAATTTGTATTTGTCCCATTTGTATAAGATGCGTTTCATGGTGCAATGTTTAAAATGAATACTATTGATAGGCCTTTGTGGCCTCCCTTAAATTTAGCCAATATTTAATTTACATCAAACTAATTTTCTATTGGTTGGTTACTTTTTTGTTTGTATCTTTGCAACCCTGAAAGTCGAAAAGAATGCCTCGGTGGCGGAACTGGTAGACGCGCTGGATTCAAAATCCTGTTCTTTCGGGAGTGCCGGTTCGATCCCGGCCCGAGGTACAAAAGCCCTAGAGTTTTCTAGGGCTTTTTTGTTGTGAAACATCATCCTACATTCGAATATGCTCATAGACAAAACTCAGCAAACAATATTTAAGTATTTTTCAGGATCAATGAATTAAAATTATGGCAAAACAACTTTTTATCAATTTAGTGGTAACTGACCTTATCAAATCAATGGACTTTTACAGCGCACTCGGATTTACAAACAATCCGCAATTTTCGGACGAAACAGCAAAATGTATGGTTTGGAGTGAAACTATTTTCTTGATGATCATGACAGAAGAAAAGTTCAAGACGTTCGCAACAAAGCCAATTGCCGACACAAAAAATAATTTAGCCGCACTTTTTTCATTGTCGATGGACAGTATGGAAGACGTGCATAAATGTATGGCCCAGGGTCTCGCTGCGGGCGGAATAGAACCGACTGAAATGAGAGATTATGGTTTTATGCAACAACGAACGATAGAAGATTTTGACGGTCATACTTGGGAAGTGTTTTATATGGACATGACACAATTTCCAGGGGAATAAGCCCAAATTTGTCGGATAAAACCGATACAAACCCGTTTTTTTTGGATTTAGGCCGCTTTTATCCGATATGGATTTTCTTCATATCATTCTACTTATCATCCAACATATTGATCACGCCACCTTTGCCGTCGGTAATGATCGTTTTGGTATTCGGCGAGGTGGAAAGCTTCATAAAGGCCTGAATTTGGTTCATTTTCAAGACATTTGGCGTGAGGCTGGAGTTGAGCATGTCATTGGCAGCTTTGTTGGCTTTGGCTTCTGCTTGAATCATCGCGTTTTTCTTGGCGTCTTCCGCCTCAATGAGTTGGCGATCCATTTCTTTTAAACACCGGCAAGATGAGGTTTTCTTCGTAATTAAGCCCAGTTTCTTTATTGATTATAGGGTTGTTGCGGGTAAATTTTACGACACAATACTCATTAAAATGATGTTTGATTTCACCAAGTTTTTCATAAAGACTAGTTTTATTTTTGAAATTAAAGTTCACAAATATGTGAATAACAATATTTTTTTATTAATTTTGAATAATCCAAGACGGAGATAGTTTTCGTTCAAAAATACTTGATGGAATTATATACCTCTGGTCATACCTCGGAGAAAAAACGCCGATTACAACCATTACTCTTAGTCTCCATGAAAAATCAAGAAACACCGCTACCATTTAAAGCTACACATCCGGGTATATTAATATTTGATGAGCTTAAATTTCGTTCGATAAGTCAGGTAGAATTGGCAGCAAGAATGGGTGTGCAAAAATCGCTACTCAACGAGCTTATTAAAGGAAAGCGTGCGGTAAACGCAGAGATAGCGCTATTACTTGAGCAAATATTAGAAATTCCTGCCGAATATTGGATGAAATTACAAGCGCAGTATGAATTGGATCATGCACGAATTCAACAAAAAACAATAGATCGTTTGGCACATGCAGCCAATTGGAAAAAACCAAACGCCACTCCTACAAACTAATCCTTTCGTTCTTTCTCAAAAAACCTCCCATGAGAAAGATTTTACGCCACGCCGTCTGCTTCACTTCTTTTGCGCTGCTCCACTCAACTGCAGCGCTTACACAAATCGTCAATTATGTGACGCTAGATCACAACAACGTGAGTTGTATTCTTTCTGACGAAGGTGGATTTTTTTCTGACCTTGCCATTGGGAATGCCGGTTATGAGGTGCCAAAAGGGAGTGGGTTGGGTACCATTTTTGGCGGTAGCTTTTTGATCAGTGCGCAAGATCCGATGGGTCAGGTTTATTTTTCAGGAACGCACACGAGTGCACCGAGCAATCATCATGAAATACATTCAGGCCCGATTGCAGATCCGTTTTTCTATGGTTCTATCTCTTATTCAAGCGCTTATCAAAATGCCTTATGGAAGGTAAGTTTGGAAGAGATAGATCTGCATCAACAAAATTATCAGGATCCTGGCTATACTATTCCAAATGCGATTCTCAAATGGCCAGGAAATGGCGATGCTTCAATGGGTGTTGCGCAGCAGTTGGCACCATATATAGATCTGAATCAAAACGGCATATACGAGCCAGCACTTGGAGATTACCCAGACATCCGCGGAGATGAAGCAGTTTATGTCATCATGAACGACGAATCTTATTTGCCCGATGGCAACCAATTGAGAATTGAATTACATGCTATGTTCTATCAATATAGTGCGGGCAATTACCTGAACAACACGACTTACTTGAACCTTCGGGTGATCAATAGAAGTAATATCAATTACAACAACTACTTACAGAGTATTTTTATGGACTTTGATTTAGGAAACTTTTCTGATGACCAGATGGGCTGTTCTGCTGAAAAAAATCTATTATTTGCCTACAATGGTGATGATCACGATGAGTTAGATTTAGGGGAGGGCTATGGTTTGAATCCGCCTTGTCAGGGCTTGGTGAGTTTATCACATCCCTTGAAGAGCGGTGTCGTTTTCAATACGGGCCAAGACTATTTTGCAAATGGCGACTACTCCTTTTGGCTCTTGCAAAATAGCCAATGGACAGACACCACACCTTGGGTAAATCCTTTGACCAATCAAGTAACCGATTTCACTTTGCCCGACAATCCAAATAATCCCAACGGTTGGAGTGAAGAAGCGCTCAATCATCCTTCTGGAGACAGACGCGGCATGGTCACGATCTATGAACCATCCTTTCGGCCAGGTACCGCAATTTGTTCGGATTATGCATTCCTTTATAGCCGCGTTGGTTCGCGTTTACAAAATGTCCAAGACGTTTGGAATATAGCCACAAGTCTACAAGCGCTATACAACTCCTCGGAGCAATTTGTTTGCCAAGGCAATTCAGGTGTAGGCCTTCCCGATATAAAATCACAAGAAAAGGGTCTTCGAATTTCTCCGAATCCGGCAAGTGAAATCATCAGGATACAAAGTAAATTTCAAACGCCCTATGAATTGGCAATCTATAATGCAATGGGGCAAATGTTGATTGAGAAGCAGATGCAAGGGCTTTCGAATGAAACCATTTCCGTGGAAGCGCTTCCAAAAGGTTGTTATTTGATCAAGGCATCAAATGGGCAAGAAATATATGCTGAGAAGTTGATGGTGGAGTAGGGGATTTGAGCTAATTGAACATTTGAGCTTAGGTATTGTTAGAAGAGAAATTTCTCCCATGAAAACAACCCTATTCAGTCTCCTCTTCACTTTTTATTCACTGTTTACCTTCGCGCAAACCAATGTTTCCGGCGGTATCTACCAAAATACAACTTGGACTTTGAGCGGTAGTCCTTATGTGGTCAATAGTTCTATTGTTGTTTTTCCAGGTAAAACCTTAACGATTGAACCAGGCGTCGAAATTCAAATCAATAACCAGAATAACAATAATATTTACATCGAGACGCGCGGCACCATCAATTGTATCGGTACAGATGCGCAGCCGATTAAAATTCATGCGCTTTACGACACCTTAAGCACAGTAGCTTGGCAAGGTTTTGTTTGTACGAGTTCGCAAGGAGGCGTTCTCAATGCAGATCGCATCGAGATTTCAAATGCCTATTTCCCTTTATCTTACGAAACCATTCCCGCCACACTTTCTTACACTAATAGCAAATTCATCCGCTGTTTTCAGGCGGTTACTGTAGGCACCAACCTTAATTTGTCTGCTTGCGAATTCATCGATAATGAAGTAGGTGTTTATGGTTGGGCCAATTTCAATATCAACAATTGCCTTTTCCAAGACAATACCACTTCGCTTTACATTTACGCCAGCGCTTTTGCCATGAGCAATTGCAGTTTCATCGACAATCAAATTGGGGCTTCCTTTTTGGCAAATGCAGTAGATTCCATTGTGATTTCAAATTGTGAATTCCTGAACAACGGTTTGGCGCTCAATTACCCAAACAACGGAAGAGTTGAGAATTGTGTGTTCTCTGACAACGGTGCGGCTATCCAACAGGCCTATTACTGCGAAATCGTGAACAACGAATTTTTCTACAACGAGCTTGCTATTGAAGCGTGTGTAGATGCTGACATCCACAATAACCAAATCAATAACAACATCGGCGGCCTGCTCATTTCAAATGTGTCGAGTACACAAGACAGCCCCGCCATCTACGACAACGAAATTTGTGGTAACATCAACTACAATGTCGACAACAACACCAACATGAACTATTCGCTCTTTAGCAATTGCTTCTGTGACTTCGACTCCGCTCAAATCGAAGCCTACCTGATCGACGGCTACGACGACATCACCAAAGGCCTGATCAACTATCAAATTTATGATTCAAGCTGCACAGTGCTACTTGGCAACGTCGTTAAGTTTGGTGCAGGTGTGGGGTTAGAAGAAGCTGCGTTTGAATTTCAATTTGAAAATCCTATTCACGAACAACTACAAATGCTTGCTCCAACTGAAGTGCAGGAAATTGCACTTCAAAATACGAGCGGCCAAACCTTCTATTTCAGTGCAAGCGCATACAATTCCTTTGATCTTTCGCGCTTGGAGCCAGGCTACTACTTTATCGTCAAACTAGGCGAACAACGTGTCTCCAAAGCGCTTGTAAAATATTGATTACCGCTTAAAGCTTTAAGCCTATACTCAGGTAAAAAGTTCTTGGTGTTCCTGGTAAAATACCTGGGCCTGGATAACCACCCGCACGTCTGGTTGCATATGTTTCATTCGTTAGGTTGTTGATCCCCGCTCTGAACTGATACAGCTCTTTGAATGCATAAGTCAAATTGAAGTCAAGGAGTTGGTAAGCAGGAAGCTGACCTGTTGTAAAGGTAGCATTTGTTTCAACGGTGTTCAGTGCGTCTGTGAATACGGCAGCCACGTAATTGTATTGAAGTGTAGCGGAAAAGCCTTTGAATTTGACGCTCAGGCCAGTGCGTAAGATGTGTTCTGGGGCATTTTCTACACGCTTTCCTGCCTGATTTTTAGACGGATCGTTGCTTGTTGCGGGGTTGTCCCAGCGGGTGTAGCGCGCATCTACGTAGGCATAATTTGTGAACACACTGACGCCTAAAGCATTGAACTTCCCAAGCAGACGCATGACATCTAATTCTGCAAAACTCTCCACGCCCTGGCTCACAGAAGCGCCAATGTTCGTTTTGTAGGGCGCATTATTGAGCGTAATGGTTCCGATGCGGTTATTGTAAAACAACCTGAACACACCAATATCAAATTTGAGTAAGTGCTGCTTGATGCTGCCTCTGAAACCAAAATCGGCGTTATACCCGCTTGCATCTTTGAGGTTGGGGTCAATGACGTCAGCGGTTGCAGCAGGCGTGAGCTCCGAAAATGTTACCGGTCTGTAGCCCTGGCTAAAGTTTCCGTAAAGATTGCTTTGAGGGTTCACTGTATATTCGGCACCAATTCCCAAAAGTAAAATCTGACGAGTCCGTGCATCATTTATTTGACCCGTTGCGCTTGTGTTGATATAACCTTCAATTGTCGATACAATCCATTCATAGCGGATACCAGGTGTAAGCGCAAATTTTTCAGTGATTTGAAAGAGGTTTTCCACAAAAGCAGCTGCGTTCATCGTACCGAGTTCGAAACTTTTGCCGAAGTCCAAGCCATTTTGCTGACTGATGATGTCTAGCGAATAACCTGAGCCCGTACTCCCAATTCCCTTTTGATCGCGTAGGGTTAGCCCTTTGTAGATGCGCAGACCTCCCGAAAGTGCAGACATGTGCTTCAAAAATTGATACTGGTGTACTCCGCGTAGTTCGGCTCCGATATTTTGAAACACATCGCGGTCTATTTGGCGTGGGTTGTAGGCCCCCGTATTTTCATTGATGGTATCAGCTACAGTGACTGCAGCGGTAAAACCAATGCTATTTCTTTGGGCAAGAATTCCAAATGCCTTGAAGGTGAATTGCGTGTGGGCGTTGGCTTTGTATTGAAGAGTGAGTGCAGCGGTATTCCAAGGCGTACTGAACCAATTGCGTGCACGCCCAGACTGACGCGCATCTGTCGCGAACTGCGCATCGGTGAGCCCGCCCGCTTGCTGACTCAAGTAATTCATGTGGGTGTATTCACCGTTCAACTGCCATTTGCTATTAAAAGCATATGTAAAGTTTAGTGCCGCAGTTTGCGTTTTGTAGCTGCTGTTTGCACGCCAGCTATCGGCACTTCTGTGGTGTAAATAGGCGTAGTATTTGAATTTGTTGAGTTGCCCGCCAATGGCGTTATAAGAATTGAATAAACCATATGAGCCTAGCGTTTGACTGCTTTCCATGCTCAGGGGTTTGTTGCCAAGTTGTTTTTTTGATACATAATTCAAGAGCCCGCCAAACTGAGGTCCGTATTGTAAAGCGCCTGCACCGCGAACGACCTCAATGCGTTCCATGGCTTCTGTTGGTGGGGTAAAATAGGCCTCTGGATAACCAAATACTTCAGAGCTAATATCCGCACCATTCTGGCGCACATTGAATTCCCATGAACGATTCGGGCTAAGACCTCGGGTAGCAATGCTTGTCTGGATACCCGAGCCATCGTTTTCCCAAATGCTGAGACCGGGCACTTTTGCAAAAATCTGTCTAGAACTGTTCGTCGATAAATCGGCAGTGCTCGCTCCTATTGAAATCACTTCATTTTTCTTTCCAGAGAAGATGTCCGTACCGGAAATAGCAGGCATTCTAAATAAATCCCCCTTCTGATTCAAGCCCTCCAATAAAATGACCTCAGGCGTGGTGGTTACACGCGCTGTATCTTGTGAAAAAACGTAAATAGAATGGATAAAAATGCTGAAGAATAGGATGGGTAAGGACTTGCTCATTTGCTAAAATTTGATGCTGCAAAGTAAGCGAGGATCTTCCGGTCTTGAAATACCACAAAAGCGGTATTTAGAATTAATCTAAATAAAAAAATAGATATGCAATGAAACTGAATGGCATAATTGGAATGCTGATGACGTTAGCCAAGCTCAAATGACCTAGCTTTACCGTCGGTCCAAATGGTCAATTGCTTTTTTGTGAACTGCAGGCTGTCATAATAGGTATCCAAGGGCCTTTCAGGGTTTAAGGGATAGCTGATCAAGTTCTTTTTTCGACTCAATAGATTTTCAAGTACCAGTTTGACCTGACCATTCAAAACGGTATCTACATACAATACGTTATTCGAAATTGAATCTGTCCATTCGATGTATTTGTCAATATAGATGTAATCTTTGAGTTGCTTGCCGAGCGGTATAAACAGATTGCGCGCAAACGGACCAGACCACCATGTTGAAATGCAAATAAGATCTCTATTTACCCAAGTTACTTCAGGGGTTTTAAAAGGAATGTGCAGCGCGTTCAAATCAAGGGTCAACGATTCATTATTTCTTGAAATATGAATCGAGAAATTTTTGAATTCATAATTCGTGATGTCAATGCGCAAACCATCTTTGTTATACTCATTAACGGTCCAGGAATTTGATTCTGCCTGTTTTGAAGGAGGGGTAGTGCAGGCTGGATACATAAATACGGTTCCTTGCCCTGCCTTTCTAGAATTGCATGTCAGTATGAATTTACATTCACTTTTCGAAAGCCAATAGCGTTCGTCGCTGCCGTCAGTTGAGCAATAAACGAGTTCAAACGCGGGTCTGTGCTGAGAAATACCGCTTTTAATTTCCTTTTCAATTATTTTTTTGTCGGGTGTCAGGAAGTAAAAACGGTCCCGATTTGTGGGCAGGTCGCTTGTTTTATAAACCCAATGCACCTCATTTTTCTGTTGATCAAGAAATGCTTCTATCTCTTCTTTGAAGTAGGGAACACTTTCATTTCCTCGAATGAGTATGACGCTGTCCCATTCAAAATCTGTAATCGTTGCAAGGTCAAAAGTGTCAGCTCCGTTTTGAATGACGTTTAATTGTCCTTGGTCAATTTTTTCGTAAAAGCGCCTTTCAAAATTGTCACAACTTGCCAAGAAAGTCAATGCAGTTAACGCCAGTATGTATATGGGAAGCTTTTTCAAGAGTTGGTTTTTCATGGTATCGTTTCTTTAAAATAACTGCTAGCTTGAGGCTATACGAAACTAGGCAAAAAATGAAATTATTTTTAACTTCGGCATACTCATGTTCGCAAGTTACTTTTATATCACACTCATCTTCATCACTTTTTCCTTTTGGACGACGGCACAAGAATCTTGGAAACAAGATGTACACAACTGGAATACCGAGCATCTAAAAGGAAAAGTTAGTATAGTTGAGGAGAAAAGTTTTATTGGAAAGGAGCAAAATGGGACCTATACGGTGGTGAAACCTGGATGGGAACATACTTGGGAAGATGATTCAAAATCGTATTTTGACTCCGTTGGAAACTTGGTCAAAGTTGATTTTTACCGCTCCGGCAGCAAGTTTCGTACAGAATATTATATGTATCAAAACACAAAACTTATCGAGCGATTTCGTTTGTATCACCACAGTTTCTACGAGTATGATGCACTTGGTAGGGTCAAGCTTGAACGTTATAAATTCATCACTAGCAAAGTAACTACACCTTTCACCAACTTTACTTATTTCTACGATCGAGTAGGAAACTTAACCGTGAAAAAAGAAACGGATTCCTTGAATACATTAATAGGTATTGATTCCATATTTTATGATCAGCAGAATCGGCCCGTCAAGATATTGTCGTATTACGAAGGTGTGATAGACTTCCAACTGCTTACATATGATTCAAACGGTCATATCCAAGAACATATTTTTGGTGACAATGAAGAAGGATTAGCAGAAAAATTGAACTATACTTATGAAAATGAGCAGCTGAAAATAGAGTTTTGGACCGTTTACGCAGACAACGAGCCTGATGGCGTAATCATCACTTATTTTGAAGATAACAATCCAGTGAAGGTGCTCGAGCAAGATGCGGATGGAGAGATCACCAACACAAAAACATCAAGCTACGAATTTGATCAGCACGGAAATTGGATCAAACAAACGGTTAAAAATTCAGACGACAATAGCGTGTATATCGTTACAAGAAGCATCACTTATTATTGAGTTGAGAGAAGCGGACACGAGTATACTTTACTTCGTTTCGGATGGACCTTGGGGGAGGGCTTTACTTTGATTAGGGAAAGATCAAATTTCTAACTTCCTGGAAGGGTATGAATGTTATTTTCTTGCGCCAAGCGCTGTCGTTGTTTTCTTGATGAACCCTTCTTTATCATTTTTAACGTCCTCTATTAATGCTTTTATTTCGGGAGTTATGGTCAAATGTTTTTCAGCCCAAAGGTGCATTTCAACAATCATCGGGAGTAGGTCAACTGCCTTTTGAGTGAGTTTATATAAAACTTTTGCCTTGCTGTCAGGATGCTCTGTTCGTAAGATTAGCTGGCTTTCTTCAAGGGTTTGTAATCGTGCTGCCAAAATATTTGTTGAGATGCCTTCAGCTGATTTGAGAAATTCACCATAAGTGGTTTTCCCGAAGAACATCAAGTCTCTGATAATTATAAGTGACCATTTGTCACCAAATAAATCCAGTGAACAACTAATGGGACATTCTGATCGCTGTACGGGTTTTTCCATAGTTCAAATAAAAGCACTTGCAAAACAAAAGTAATATCTATATTTGCACTTGCATAATGCAAGCAAAAATACACAAATAGAAATTGCGTTTGCCGAAAATTTAAAATTATGAAAGCATATATCCTTGAAAAATACGGCAAGAAACAAATTTTGTCTTTGTCTACTTTACCTGAACCAACTCTGAAGCCAGCTGAAGTATTGGTCGAGGTGCACGGATCTGCAATCAATGTACTGGATTCACTGATTCGTAACGGAGAGTTCAAGTTATTTCTACCTTATAAAACACCATTCGTTTTGGGTCATGATTTTGCTGGCACTATCATAAAAGTAGGTTCCGATGTGCAGCGCTTTAAAATTGGCGATAAGGTCTATTCCCGTCCTTCTGATTTCAGTATTGGCACTTTTGCCGAACAAATTGCTGTAAAAGAAAAAGATTTAGCAATCATCCCTTCCAATATTTCTATGGAAGAAGCAGCGGGTATCCCATTGGTAGGTTTAACCTCATGGCAGGCACTTGTACAAATAGCAAATGTTCAGCCTGGTCAAAAAGTTTTTATCCAAGCAGGTTCAGGGGGCGTTGGTACATTTGCCATTCAGCTCGCAAAACATCTAGGAGCATATGTGGCAACGACTACAAGTTCTGCAAATATTGACTTGGTTAGGAGCTTGGGTGCCGATGAAGTGATTGACTATAAAAAGGATGACTTTTCAGTAATACTCAAAGATTTTGATGTTGTTTTACACAGCAATAAAGATGTGAAGGTTTTGGAAAAATCATTAGCAATATTGAAGCCAGGCGGAACTTTAATTTCCTTGACAGGCCCACCAACAGAGATCTTAATGCATCAGTTCAATCTGGCATTTTATTTTAAATTTATCCTGAATTTACTGAGTGCATCGGTAAGACGAAAGGCGAAGAAGCTAAACGTAAATTACCATTTTTTATTCATGAAAGCAGATGGTGTTGCTTTGGCAGAAATCACAAAACTTATCGAAGCTGGAAAAATCAAACCTGTGGTCGATCGTGTATTTAGTTTTAAACAAATAAATGAAGCGATGGCTTATGTTGAAACAGGTAGGTCAAAAGGGAAGGTAATTGTGAAAATCAACTAGAAACGAAAAAAGCCAGTCGAATTCGATTGGCCTTACTTATTAGCGGGGACAGGTCTATCCTTCACTTCGTTGCGGATGGACCTTGGGGGAGGGCTTTACAAGGAAAACCAAGTCGCAACGCAACTTCTTTTTTTATTGACTTACCCTTCATTCAAGGGATCATAACCAAAAGTTGGGGAGGAATTGCTAATTAATGCTGATTTTTGCCAAAAAGAGGATTTGGAAACATCAGTGGAATTATTGAAATTAATCCTACCGGATATTTTGGTAGATTACTTTGATTTGAAGGGCACCAAACAGCAAGGAGAGACTTTGCATTTGTATTTTGAAGAACAGGCCAAAGCGCCAATGGAACATGCAAATAGAGTATTGGTTTCCAAGGGTTTTCATGATGAGATTACAGTGCAGGACTTTCCTTTGAGGGGTAAGAGTGTTTTTCTACACATTAAACGCCGTCGCTGGACAGACAAAGACACCAATGAAATCGTTCAGCGAGATTGGACACTTGTTGCTAAGGGCAGCCGCATGACCGAGGAGTTTGCGGCTTTTTTAATAGAGATTAGTCGATTCTAAGGCGCATAGCTGCGAGACAATTGCTTCTTTTTACGGAGTAAATGGACGGCGCCTACAACGACAATATAGAGATTACTTGAGTGAGTTCAAGCAGTGGGACCAACTTTCTCACGCTGAACAGCACCTAGTTTTTGCTGAGAATATCGGCAAGCATCTTTCCATAGATGAGACCGCGTTGTCGCATGGCG
>JACCDU010007528.1_pt1 | contig 13657 bp, 19 predicted proteins | sample 7446081 | NCBI WGS metagenome assembly JACCDU01 (sample SAMN15323447, study PRJNA562643) | freshwater metagenome | isolation source: river surface water | place: USA:Blue River Watershed | collected 2017-08-17 | reverse complement strand
CCGCCAAAAGGCTCCCAATCGAGCCCGCGACGGTTTCAATGGTGCCGCTGTCCAACTCAATGCCCTTGGCAATGAGGTAGCCCGACGCAATGCCGAGCAGGTGACGAACGATGGAGGTGATGACGGATGCGTTCATTCTTTGATGGGATTTACAGCCGATTCTAACACCTGAATAGCCTGCTTCAGCAGCTCGTGGTCTTGCCGGGTGCCCCGAAACTCGGAACACACCTGATTGATGATGTTTAATGCCTGTTTGGCATCCATAAATGAGGGCTAACCCCCACCAGACAGAAGTCAATCCTAACGATAGGCGCGGGTCTTTGCCGCCACCTTAGCAGGCTGCTTGGAGAACTGCTTCCCTGCCCGCATCGCCTTACGCTTGGCCGCATTTGTAGCCGCACGCTCCGAAGGACTAAGGGAAGCCCAAGCCTTCTCGGGCAGATAGCGCTCCCCTGTCTTGAGGGAGGGCTTCCCGCTGTACGTGCGCCACTTCTGACGCGTCCAATCCACCAAAGAACGCTGCTGAGGCTTCAAGACTTGTATCCCCCGCCAGCTTCCTTGTATTCCCTAGCCAAGAACTGGCTCTTGCGGGCGCTCCACTCGCCCGGCCTACCACCCTTGGAGCCAGCCAGAATACGGCGATAGATGTTCTTACGCAGGCCGGGGCGTGTGTACACCCCGGCGCTGTTCACCGTAGACTTCTGAGGCATTACAGCGGCGTCAGGCCAGCGTTCTGGGCCAGCACCTTGTAGAAGCCAACGTCGTCAGTCCAAGCAGCGGTCTGCGCCTCGGTGGCGTTCACGAGCTGGGCGGCAACCTCCGCACCGGCAGCGTCAAGGAGCTGGCAGTCGGCAACGGCGGGACCGTTCTGATAGTTCACGTAACGCGGGGCGAACTTGGTGGCGGTCTTGGTGCCAGCAGGGGTCCAGACACTCACGGGGGCGATGGAGATGACGGTATTCATAGGGAAAGATTAGAGGGCGACGGCGGGAATCTTGTAGGAGGTGCCGGTGGAGTCCTTGATGACGATGTAGCCGGTGGCGGTAGGAGCACCAGCGACGTAGGCATTGCCGACTTGGAAAGAACCACCGATCTTAACCGTGCTTGTTGCGCCACCAAGTAGCACATTCCCGCCAAGATCATTGATCCGAATCTCCCGGTAATCACCGGAATCGCCTGCGGCGAGTTGAATGTAGCGGCTTCCAGCGGTCGCAGATGGGAATCCCTTGACCCCAAAAGCAAGATTGTCGGCACCAAACGTCGCAACCATTCCAGCCGCACTCAACGTGCCGTTACTCGCACCCGTGTTGTTGATAAACAACCGGCCACCCATATTTAGGTTAAGGGCGAGACCTAAACCACCTGAGACAACAAGACCGCCGGTGGTATTACTGGTCGACTCCGTAGCGGACCCCACGTAAAGCTCCTTCGCCACCCCCACGCCCCCGCTCACCACCAGCGCACCGGAGGAGGTAGAGGTGGAGGCGGTGGTGCTATTGGTCTTAAATGTGCCACCACAAATAATGTTAGCCGTACCAGTAGGATTAGCTAAAACAGTTAGCGCCCCGGTTGGATCGGTGAGCAAGAAATCATTCGTAGATCCAGCTTTCGCGGCAACGACTAAACCAGATGTTGCATCGTGGTAAATCTTGCCAGCAGCAAATGAACCGCCATTGATCTGAACTCCGCTCGTAGCGGTAGCCAGACCCGTCACCGTCAGCGTCCCGCCCACCGTGGCGTTGCCGCCAAATGTCGGATTGAAGGCGGACAGCTTCCGCGTGCCCGTGCCGCCGTCGATGGGCAAGAAATCGCCCGTAAGGCTAGCCGGGGCTTCCGTCGTAAGGTCCTTGATGCGAATGTCTGCCATGTTAGGTGAGGGCTATGAAGGGATTGGCCGCGCTGTCCACCAGCCGATCTCCGGCTGACGTAATGAGCGTAAACTGCACATCCGGCACATTGATGTACGGCTGCCCAATGATGAGCTCAGACCAGAAAGCCTTATCCGCCACAATAGGGGTAATTCCCCGATAGAGGCTATCAGACTTCGCCAGCAAACTGGTCTCAAAAACGGTCACAGGTAGTTCAGCTCCTGAATCTCAGCCACCACGTCCGTACCCGCCGCACGGATCGCCTTGGCCGCAATGGCCGTCTGCCGGGGCCAATAGGCCGTCGCCCCGTCGTTGTAGAGGAACCCCTTGGTTGTCGTCGGATTGGTCGCGCCATCCAACGTCACCCGCGCCGCCGCCCCATTGAACTGCACCAGAACGTGCGTCGTGGAGGCATTGAGGGTGAAGTCAATGACCGCCTCTGCCGTCGAACTAATCGTGTTCTGGGCGTGCGTCGTGCTGTTCTGGGGAATCGCCTGCGAGGGCGTGTTGACGATGCGGGCGTTGGCCATGGCTTAGCGGGTTGAGGAGTGGCGTGATTGCGTGGTCTGGTGAGAACGGATGCGCTTCCCAGCCGTATTGAAGTTACGCTGGTTCATCACGTCCTCCAATTCTAGCACAAGAAGGGACTCGGCATACCCCTCTTCAGCGGCAGCCTTGTCGTTCTGCCCATCATACCGCAGAAAATCGGCAAAGGCAGCGTGGGCGGCGTAATGGAAGAACTCCAGCGGGACGAGGGAGTTGGTGGTGGAGTTGTAGGGCCCATCCCACCGCTTCTTGTAGTCCACGTACACCGTGTCCAGCCCGTCAGGCGGGGACACAATGTCAGCCCCGTCCGCCGTCACGTTGTACGTCAGCTCCGTCACGCTGTACGTGCCATACGGGGCCTCGTCGTAGATGCGGAGAAAGCTGCCAATCGGGTTGAGGGTGGCCTGCGTAAAGGGCACCACCCCGCCGCTCACCGCCCGGGCCTCACCCAGCACCAGATAGCGGGGCCAGTAGTTGATCCGCCGGTAGGCATTGTAGATGCGCCGGTTGATGAACTGGTTGACTAGGGAGTTTTCCTCAGTCGTCAGGGCGGTGTTGCCTGACAGGGCCTTCACCAACTCCAGCAGGTTGCTGTAAGTGTCGGTAGTCATTACACCTTATTGGGACAAAGATGAGGGAACTTCTTCTGGTGGTAGCGAATGAACTCCTTGCTATTCACTTCATGCCGTCCATACTTGTTCAGCAAGCGGAAGTATTCGTCAGCGGGGTAGAACGCCACGGCCTTACCAAGCCCCGGAATCGTCTTATGGCCCTTCCAGCGCTGCGCTTCGTGGGCGGCAAGGACCTCCTCCTTCTTCTCGTTCACCTTAATGAGCTCAAAGCCCGTGCGAATCTCGCGGATCAGGGCGTCCTTCACAGCCCCTTCCCCGGGCAGCTTGGTGATGATGTGCATAAAAAAGGAGGCGCACCCACCTAGGATGCGCCCCCATTCTATCAGCCGAGTGTGGTCTTAGCTGAACTTCGCCAGATCAATGATCCGCAGGCCGATGACGATCTCACCAGCGGTCAGGGAGGCGACAGCCGAATCCGTGACCTTGATGTAGATGTCCGCCGCCGAGGCCGACTGCTTCACCGCCTGCGTGAGGCCGGAGGTGTTCGTCGCGGTGCCCAGCGTGAACTGGTCGCCGTTGTTGAACACCGGCACCGTCATCGCGTCCACGTCGAGCGCATTGATGAACTCGTCCGGGTCAGCCAGCGTGGTGCCAACGTCGATGACCAGCGTGCTGGAGCCCGCGATGTCCACCGTGTTGGCAACACCGACCAGCTCCACCGCACCGTGCGCCGGAATCTGGGCAATGACCCGGGTGCCGCCGTTGCCGATGGCGATCAGATCGTTGTAGTCCAGACGAACGTAGTCGGTGAAGACGCTACCCTCATTAACAGTAACTTTAGCCATTGTGATGTCTCCTTGGTTGGGGTTTAGCTGAGGACGGTGATCTTGCCGTGAGCGGCAGGATGCGCCACCTTGAGGGTGCCGGTCCAGTCCACGTAGCCACGCTCGCCACCGCCGAGGTTCGGCAGGCGGGTCGAGCCGAGCGGGATGAGCTCACCCACCGCGTAGAAGTCGGGGTTGATGAGGTAGCCGGTGTCCTTGTTGGTGGTGTCCGGCGCGGTGTCCGGGTTCATGTCCACGATGGTGACGATGCCGTGATCCGACTGGTACTGGCCAACCGCCAGCTTGATGAGGCCGGACGAGCTGTTGGCATTGTACTGGCGGAGGGCGCCGGTGGTGGCGTCCGCACGAGCGAAGTCAGTCACCACCCGGCGCAGCGCGGTGTCGGCCAGCAGCGTGAGGCTGTTGGTCGAACCGTTCTGGCGGTAGATGGAGGTGATGAGGTTGTTCAGCACCGTCTCGCTGAAGGTGCCCGAGGCGTGGATGGAGCCAGCCGGGGTGCGGTAGTCCGCAGGGACATCCGCCGGACCAGCCGAGTCAATCCAGTCACCGAGGCCGCGCATCGTGTAGGCCGTGCCGCCACCGTTCTCAGCCGCACGATCCTGCGTGCCGAGGAGGACGGTTTCAACGTCACGCTTCAGCTCCTTGACGGCCTTCATCTCCGCACGGGCGATGTCCTGCGGGCCAACCGAGGAGACGGCCTGCTGGAGATCGGACACGCGGAAGGACCGGCGCCGCTTGTGGACGTAGTTGCCGAGGCGGGCCACGGACTCGAACTTGTCGTCGAAGTCGGTGACATCAGCGCCTTCGCTCACCGCCGTGGTGACGGGAGCGGACAGCTTGTCCACGCCCCACTCAACGAAGGTGGCGTTGCACTTGAACTTGTCAGCGGAGCTGAGGAACGGCGTTTCGCTGGGAGCCAGCGTGCTAATGGCATCGTGGAGGTCCTCACGGTTGAGGGCCGCGCTGCCGGGCGAGGTGGTATCGTAGGTGTTGGAGAACGACATAACTAATTAGGATTTGCGTTTCGAGAGTTGAGCTGCACGGAGGGCGATGAAGTCGTTGGCGCTTCCTGTTTGTTTGTATCGGCTTTCAATGTCCTTGAGTTGCCGGTCGAAGCGGTTTTCAGGACGCTCCGGGGCAGCCGCCGTGGAGGCGGGGGACGAGGGGGGATTGAGGGCAACTGCCTTGGACTTGTTGTCGATTGGCAGCTCGCGGCGTCCGTAGATGGAGTTGGCAGCGTGGGCCACCAGATACTCAATCTGCGGGGCAATTTCAGGCACAAGACGCTTGGCCTGTTGCAGGCGGGGGTCATTGACCATCGCCTCATACCGCTTCCTTACGTCGTTGTCCTCGCCATCCAGCCAAGACAGCTCGGTTTTGGCCAAGGTCTTGAACTGCTGTTCCATTCCCTGACGCTGTGCTCGAAGCTGGAGCTCCTTGTACTGCGCCGGGATGTACTTGGTCTGGCGACGACGGGCGTTTCGGAGCATCTCGCGCACCTGCACCTTGGTCCACTCCTTGCCATCTTCCGCTGTGTAAACAACGTCGTTGGGCCCAAAGTCCTCCGCCTTGAAAAGGATGTCCTCCGCCGACTCGACGAAGCTGTCCACCTCTTCCTTCTGTTTCTGAAGGTCTTCGATGGTAGCAATCGACTCGTAGGGGTTGTCCTCAACCTTGGCGTCAGGGAGCTGCTGCCGGGCCTGCACAATGGCAGACTCCAGCGCGGCTGCCTTCTCCTCGGCTAGCTTGCGCTTGGCCGTGAGCTCAGCAATCCGCTTGAGCAGCCCGCTCTTGCCCTTCTGGGCAAGTTCAGCGATCTCCTCATCCGTGAGGTCCTCAATTTCCTTTGAAAGAACTTCCTTCTGGGGAGCGGCCTCGGCCTTGGGTTCGCCCTCCTGTGAGGGGGCCTCCTTGGCTTCGGGCTCCTTCGGAGGAACCGATTCAGGCTCTTGGGGAGCAGCGGGGGGCTGCTTGCCCGTAAGCTTGGCAATGCGGGAGGACAGGAAGTCCTTATCCGTCATTGGCTTGTTGGTTTCCACGGCAGGTTTAGCGTCCCCCGCGTCGGACGTTACGACTTCTGACATATTTCATCCGCCATCTTTGCGCCTTGGCGACTGCGATGGGGCGGATGCTAGCATAGCTTTTCCGTACTTGACTTAATTGGTCATCCACCGCCATTTTGCGCCTGCCCAATGGGGTAAGGCATAACCCATCGCTGGTCTGGACGCGGACGTTCTGCCGAGGCCTCGCCGTACAGGCGGGGACGGCCACCTCGGGGATTGAGCGAAGATGCGGGTTGGAGCCCCGCTTGGGCATCCATTTATGAGCCCTAAGTCCCTAGAAATCCTTCAGAACAACGAGCACTTCCTTGAGTTTTTGGACTCCCTGCACGCCGCCCGCGAGCATTGGATCGCCAACCTTGAAGACCGGCCAACGGAAATGCTCCAGCAGATCGCTGGGCGCATTTGCACCCTGAACGACATACTGGAGCGGTCCAACTACAAGGTCGCTAAGGAACGCTGGGAAGCGCTCAGGCGCTAAGGCCCTGAGTGCTCACCTCGCCCATCTGGGCGGGGGCCGTACCAATCCGCCCAATCTGGGCGTTCTGCATCTGCTGCATCTGGAATTGGTACTGCTGCATGTACTTGTTGAGCCGGTCTTGGAACGGCTTGTCCTGCTGGAAGCGCTGACCAACGTCCGGCTGCTGCAAATACTGCTGGATGGTCTGCATGGCCACCTGAGCGCCATTCGGACGGGCCCCCACCTCGATGCCAGCGTAAATCTTGGACAGGTCGTCAGTCACTTGCTTGACGATCTGCTGCTGGGCCTCCTCGGCAGGCTGGAGAACGGCATCGGCCAGCACCGGATTGACGGCTGAGGCCATCACTTCCAGCATCCGGTCCATATTGATGCGGCCATTCCGGTCAAATTGGACCAAGCTCACAAACTGATTGAGCTGGGTTTCGAGGTTTTCGGGGTCGGCAGCCAGCACATCGTAGTTGACCACGATGTCGAAGTTCTCATTCGGGTCGCCACGACTAAAACGCTGGGGATCGGACACGCCCGTGACGCGGAAGAACACCTGCTCAGGGCCAAAACGCTGATAGCACTTGAAGGCCAGCCGGATGACATCCCGAACGTGGTGCAAAAACTTGTCCACGAAGTGCTGCTGACGGATGCGGGACATCGGATTCTCGTGATCCAAGCCCATCATCGTGTTCGCCTGCTGGAGCATCGTCTGTTCCAGCTCCACGCTGCCCGGGTTGTACGGGGGCGTAGGCCCAAACTGAATCTCACCCATCCGCCGATAGGGGATGCGAGCCGCCGGACCGTAGTCCGTGGGGGGCTGACCCGTCACGGGGTAGAGCAGGGGCGGGATGGTCGCCATACTGTTGCGGTCGGAACGGCTGTCCCGCTCGCCCTTGATGGCCCATTGCAGGCCACGCAGCATCTCCGGCACCGTCGCCAGCTCGTACAGGCGCTTGTTGTCCTCAAACAGCTTGGTGACGACAAAGGGATAGTCGTCATAGCCGTTCAAAAGTTCAAACTTGGCATACTTGGGCTCACCATCCCGGCCCGTCCACTTTTGGTTGAACACCGTGCAGTAGATGCCCTGCGAGCCGTCCTCCCGCTTCACCATCCGCTGGTAGGCGTAGATGACCTCGTACAGCTCGTTGGTCATCTGCTGGGCCGAGCGATTGGTCTCCGTGTTGGTACGGGGGTCGGTGAGGTCGATGGAGACCGGCTGCTGGGCCAGCACATTGTCCACCCAGTCGGAGTCCCAGCCCTCCGTCGCCACCTTGTTTTCAAGCTGCTGAGCCGACATCAGAACGCGCAGGAAGCAATACGGCGCCTTCTGGTAGTCGGTGGTGTAGGCCGGGAAGAACACGTCCCCGTCAGGGGCTAGGGCCGTCACCAAGGGGCCATTCACCGACTGACGCACCACGGAAAGCTCCGTCGTGCCCGTCTTACGCAGCTCCTTCACCGCCACCTTGGCCTGCTTCTCCGTCACGCCCTTGAACTGCTGGGTGAGCAGGATGGCAATCTGGTCGTCGGACTTGCCCTCAATGATGAGGCTGGCCAAGTCGGGGCTGGCCTGAGCAATCTGCGCCAGCTCCACCCGCTGCCGGAACGTGCGGTCTTCCTTCTGCCACCCCACGTAGCTCACCATAATGCCACGTTCAAAGAGGTAGTTGGCCCCCAGCTCCATCTGACGCTTGAAGTCAGGGATGTACGCCGCAACCATCCACTTCAGGAAGGCCGAGGTCACCCGCGCCCGCTGGAGGTCGCCCAGCTCTACCGGGTAGGCTCGGATGTTTGCCCGCGACAGCGCCGACATACACAGCGCAACGTAAGTGTTGATAAACTGGTCAATGAGGGGCACTTCCGTGTCCGAGGCTCCTTCAAAGGGGAAGGCGTCCGGGCCCCACTTACGCAGGTCTTTTGCTTTGTTCGGCCAGATGTTGCGTCGGTAGTCATAGCTGTCGCGGGTGGACGACAGATACCACGCCAAATCGTTCACCGTGCGGTCGTAGGCATTCTTCAGCGCAAGCACGTCGGGCTTGGCGCTTACATACGTCAAGGCCTCTTGAGTGTCATTTTCCATAGGAATACCTGCGCTTAATGTCTACGATGATGCGATTAGAGAAACCCTTGCCCACCCCAAGCTTGTCGCCCAGCCGCTCAGGAGAGACGGGCTGGTAGCAGGCTGACAACGCTCGCGTCAGGATTTCAAAGCCGAGCAGGCGATCCACCTGCTCAGCCTGCCACTCAGGGCAAAGTGACAGGTCACTTTCCTCCGAGGGCTTCGTGCCGGTAGGTTTTGCCGCCATTGGCGTCTTCGATGACATCTACGTTGATTAGCTTGCCCACCAGCCTATCACACCAGCTCGGTTTGACGGCCACCAACACCTTGTCGCCCAAGCCCTTCTCGGGGATGCAATACAGCCAATGCGGGTTGGGGGCAGCCTTCAGGGCCCGCATCACCAGCCGCTTGGGCACCGCCAATGGCACGGCCACGGCAAGGCGCACCTTGTCGGCACCCTCTTCCGTGAAGTATTGCCGTCCCTTCACCAGCTTCCAGTCCTTGTCGGACAGCTTCTCGTCCCTAATCTTGGCTAGCTGGAACTTGGTGATTTTCAGTTCCTCGGCCAAGTCGGCAAATGGAATGTCAGTAGTAGGCATTTTTAGGTCTGGTAGTGGTCATCTGACCGGGGGCTATGTAACGAATGTCGGCCACGGCGGCGTAGCGCAGAACGTCAATCGGGTCCTTCCACGCCTCATCCAACCCGCCTTCCGCCGTGTACTCCTGAAAGGCTTGGATGATGTTCTCGCAGCGGTCTGAGATGTACAGGTGTGGGCGATTGAGGGCGTCCATCGGGGCCTTCCGGTTGTAGGCCAGCTTCGTCTGGATGGCCTGCAAGCCTTCCTCGATGTCCAAACCCGGGGCAGGCATAAACACCAGCCCAGCATCCTCAAGGTCAGCCATAACGGACGATACGCCGGTTTGCGTCTGATATTTGGCTGCACCAAGGCGGGGGTCAATCAGCCGCTCAAAGATGACATCCCCCGTCTCGGCCTCCATCCCGGTGATGAGGTCAACGTAGTCACGTATCCCGTAACCAAGGCCTTTCGAGCCCTCCCCGCCCACCCACTTGCCACCCTGCCACTTGGCCCAGTCACCCACGTTGATGTCCGGCCACTCCCGGTACACCCACCACGTATCCGACTCATCCACCGCCACCCACGCCATAAACCAGTTCTTCCGGCCAGCAGGGTCGAGGATGAGGTATTTGGTTGTACCCTTTAAATTAATCGACTTGTGCTCCACCACGTTCACCTCCCGGCTGAAGTTGGGGAAGCGGGTGGACAGCGACTTCGTGGCTATGCCGTAGGCGCGGGTGAGGATTTCCGGCTCCGGCCGGTTCGCAAGGTCCTTGGCGATACGGTCGTAACCACCGAAGGGGTTGTCCCTACTGTGGAAGTAGATGATGCCTGCATCCCGGTTCCTTGAGCGCTGCAGGTATGGGACGCTCCGCCCACCGAGAAGCTCGGCTGGCTTGCTTTGGAACGTCTCCGCACCTTGCACGTAGTCTCGGACGACTTCGGTGTATCCGTCGATAGGTGTGAAAGTAACGACCAGCTTGCTGTTGCGAGTAGCGAGGCGAAAACGAAGAGTCCCAAGGAGCTCCGGGCCGACGAGATATTCGTCACACCAAGCCCCAATGTTAAGCCAGCTAGGACTCCGGCTACCAAGCTCAGCACCTTCAAGGATTGTGTCGTTGTTAAGGAATTGGGCATAGGTTTTGAAGATGATGGAGCTCTTGCTGCCGGGAAGGATGAGGCTGCTCTTGGAGAACCCGTTCTTACGGGTGTAGGACACGTTCTCCTCCGTCCCCAAGACCTTGGTCTTAAACTCCTCCGGCAGGGCGTCGTACACCGCACTTTGCTGCTGCCGGATGGACACATCCGCATTCTGGGCAAAGCACATGATGACGGACCCCGGGTTCTCCACCGCCGCCTTCACCACGGCATGGGCCGCCCAGCTCGTCTTCCCGCTCCGATTGCCCCCGCTCACCAGCAGCTCGGAATGCACCGTCAGCAGCTCCTCCGCATCCTTCCAATGGGGCAGCTTCCAGCCATACCTGTACGGGTCCCGCTTGCTGTTCGCAATGGCCGAATGATAGACCTCGTGCAGCTTGAGGACATCCTCTGGCTTCATTGCCGCCAGCTCCTCGTTGGAGGGCGGCTTCAGCACCTCGTGCGGCTCCCAACTAAGCGCCATAATGGAACTTCCGCATTCCCGTCGTAACGGAAAACCCACCCTCTGCGCCAAAGCAACCAAAGGACACCCGCAGCGTAAGGTCCGCAGGCGCCTCCATCTTCAGGTGCTCCGCCTCCCAGTTGTGCCTACGGCGCACCTGAAGCCTCACAAATGGGATGATGTCGAACTCGTACAGGTAGCGCTTGTACGTCCAATGGTAGTAGCTGTGCCCCCAGATGGCCCTGCGAGCACTCCACTTCCATTCCTTCTGGGCCATCAGGAAGCCCTCGTTCAGCGGCCTATCAGGGTCACTAAGCACCTTGGCCCGCGCATCCACCCACTCTTGGTCAGTCATTGTTAAAGGAAAGCCTCGTTTTCTTTAATGCCCGGAAACGCAGTTAAAGGGAACCATAGTTTCCATTTTCTGGATGTTGAAAAATCGCCCCAGCCTTTTCAGCTAGGCTCCACCGGCTTGGCCACCACCTCAATGCTGCTCTCCTTCAGCTTGGCCTTAGCCTCCTCAATCGCCTTCATCGCATCCTCCAAGCTAGGGGCACTACTCTTGTGCTCCACCGTCACCCTGTTCCCCTCCGTCGCCATAAAGAACTTGTCCGCATAGATGCCATAGCTCATCGCCAAATCACGTAAGTTGGTGCGGGCCAACATACTATCGTCCTCTGCCAGCATCCTCATCTTCTCCTGCTGGAGCAGCCGAGCCCCCTCAATCAGCTCCATCGCATCCTGCGCCACAATCTCCTTCCGCTTGTCCAACAACGACTTGTGCCGGGCCCTGAGCCCTACCAATGTGTACCAATCACACCCCTCCTCCCGCACAATGCTCTTCCAGCTCCTGCCCTCCGCCATCATCTCCAACAACCTAGCCGCCCGCTCCGGGTCCCTCGCCTCAAGGCTACGTCGATTCTCAGCCGCAGCCACCAACGACCGCGCCAAGTCCTTCTTCACCTTCAAGCCTTCTGTCATACCCCAATCTGGGGACTATTCCCCACCCCATGTCAATCTGGGACATCTGGCCCCATAATAGGACTTTTTTTAAAAATCTTCTGTTTCCATGTAACTTTTCACCTGTTTCCCCCGTCCCTTAATACCATTAAGCCCCCCTGATTCTCACAGGAGGACGTTTGTAAAAAAGTTTAAAGGTCGGTTGGACCCAATCGTTGTACGACACCCGGCCCGCTTTAGACCCCCTCCCCCCCCATAGAAATGGTACAGGGAGCTACTGCGAAGCGCTGTTCTCCTGTAACCCCACTTGAAGAGCCTGTGGCTCTCTGATTCCTCCCCGAGCGAAGCGAGGGGCGACCCCAGAAAACGGGTGGAACCACTCCCCTTCCCTGCTGTGGGCGGAGGCCCCCTGCTTTACTGGGGCGGTGCGGTGCATCGTGGAGGGGCGCGATGGTTCAGGGGATGCTCTGGGGATAAGATGGGCGAGCGGAAGCGCCCGCGTAGCGGGCGCCGCGCTATACGAACCGGTTGCCACGGTCCGCCTGGATGCCTGGGTGTGATAGTGACTCGGCCGGTGGGCGTGGAAAAGCCCCGGCGAGCGTTGGCTCGGCCGGGGCTGTGTTGTCGGTGGGGCTTGGCTAGGGCGTTGGCGGCTTGGGCGGGTCGTCGTCGTCTGGTGGTAGGTGTCCCTTGTGCATGCCCGTCAGGACAAGGATAAGGGCGAGGGCGAAGGCGGCGGTGGCCATCAGGGCGCCCAGCAGGAAGTCAAGGGTGCGGCTCATTGGGTGACAATGTCGCGGAGGCTGGCGGTGCGGTGGTGGCGGCGGCTGGTGTGCTCGCTGAGGGTGGCGGGCCAGTCGCTGGTGAATTGGGGTTGGTATTCGGTGCGGGGCTTGGGTGGTGCTTTGGTGATGGTTGAGACGGTGAGTGGTCGGTGGGGCTTGCGGGTGTCGAAGGACACGGCGACGTTGTCTTTGACTGCTACCGGGCAAGCGGTGGTGGCAATGGCCACGGCTTCGGTGGTGGTGCCGAAAGCCCAGCCATGCCCGGGGATTTTGGCGGAGTAAAGGCCTGCTTGGTCGTCGCGGGCGATGGTCAAGCGCTTGGCGGCGAGGTCGAGGTGAGCGAAGGCGAAGTAGCCTCTGATTGCGGCTAGGCCGGCGGTGGATTTGGCCAGCAGTGCCCGGAGGATAAGCTCGCTGTCGCAGCTGGTCGACTCGTTCTTGTACTCGTCGGAAGACACTACGCCATTGTGAATCAGGGCGTGACCGGGGGCGAGCATTGGGTGGGTGTTGTCGAGGTTCTTCCCACAGGTGGCGGTTCGGCCGTGAATCAGAAGCGGGCCGCCGTTGCTTGCTTCGCGTAGGTGCTCGGCGTGGTGCCATCCATCGCACCAATCGGGTTGGCGGTCGGTGAGCGTTGGGGCGCTGCTGCGGATATGGGCGAGTCGGCCGGAAGCGCTGATCCAAGCGGCGCCGAATCCGTCACGCTCGCGGCTGCGGTCAAAATACCGCCAAGCGGTGCGGATGAGGTGGTTGCGTTGGGCCGGGTTGTGTCCGGTGAGAATGAGGACTTTGCACATGGTGGGGGTCTCCTTACTCGGCTTCGGTGGTGGTGGTCGGGGTGGTCGTGGCGTAAAGGGCCGGGTTGAGCTGCTGGTGGCGGCCGCGCCAATATGCCCGCTCGTAGTCGGTGAGCGGGAGCTGGTCGAGGGTGGCCAGACAGGACGTGGCGGGCTTGGGCTTGCGGGCCACTGCGCGGATGGTCTCCAGCAAGCGGACCCAAGCGAGGGTTTTGGTGTAGTCGATCGTCCCGCTGTGCAGGCGAATCTCAATCGTGCGGTGGGTCTGCCACGCGCAGACGTTCACGGCGCGGTAACGGTCACGGTTGCTCACTCCGAATTTGCAATAGGAGTTCTCTCGGCGGCTGGCGGGGACAAGCTCGCGCAGGGCAACGAGCCAAGCATCAATCAACTTGGCGGTGCGGATGGTCTGCCACGTGATCTTGTGTTGCATTGTGTTGGGTCGCGTAGTCACGCCGTGTCGCGGCGGTCCATACCCGGACGGGGTGAGGCGGGATGCCTCGAAAGTGGGAGGCGGCTTG
>JACCDU010263127.1_pt1 | contig 13658 bp, 8 predicted proteins | sample 7446081 | NCBI WGS metagenome assembly JACCDU01 (sample SAMN15323447, study PRJNA562643) | freshwater metagenome | isolation source: river surface water | place: USA:Blue River Watershed | collected 2017-08-17 | reverse complement strand
CTCCATTTACAACTACTTTGCTATTGGTAGGAATTTCTTTGAGCAAAGTAATTTCACTGTAACCTACATCGGTAGTACCTTTACGAACTGGAATTTTTTCAAAAGTTGTTCCTTCTTCTTTGTGTTTAGGTTCTTCTTTTTCACTATGCTGATGTCCGCTTTCATCGTGTTTGTGTTCGGCTGTTTCAGCTTCGCTGTGGTGTTCTTCTTCGCTATGAGCATCGGTAACAATAAAAATATAGTCCTGCCCTTCGTGGTTTACAATGGCGTTGGTAGGCACGGCATCAACGGTGGCATTTTCTAAACTTACCAATGCTGTTATGCTCATTCCGTCAATCAATCCTTGTTTGTTGCCTTTTACCATTGCGTGAACAGCAACAGCTTTGGTGTTTTGCTCAAAGGTGTTACTAATGGCGTAAACATCTGCATCATATTCTTTGCCAGGATTATTGGTAAGGGTAAAATGTATTGTTTGCCCAACTTTTAGTTTTTGCAAATCTTTTTCATACACATACAAATCCAAATGCAGTTGGCTGTTGTCCACTATTTCGGCAATGGGGTTGTTTGCATCTACATAGCTGCCGATGTTTACCATTACATTGCTTATTGTGCCGTTTATGGGGCTTGAAATATTTACAACTGATTGGATATTTTCGCTTGTGAGTGAAGCGGTTTTGATACCAATAAGTTCTAACTGCTTTTGCAAACTCGCTTTTCGGGCTTTCAAAGTTTTCAGTTCTGCATCGGCTGACTGCAAATTTTTCAATGCTCCTGCATTGCCTTGTTGCAATTCTTTTTGTCGGGCAAATTCCAATTGTGCCAACTCTGTTTTTGAAGAAACACTTAAAAATTCCTCTTGCATTGTGATAAAAGAATTGTTTGAAATGGTGGCAATGGTTTGTCCTTTGCTCACCGAATTACCTGTTTGAATCAAAATAGATTTTATTACACCGCCCAATGATGCTGTGGCGTTTGCCATGTTTTGATTTGGCACTTTTAATAATCCATTAGCTTTTAACGAAGCGGTTAATTGTTTTTTCTCGATGCTGCCCAACTCTATTTTTATAGATTTCATTTGCTCGGCTGTAAGCATTGCCGTGTTGGTGTTTTCGTGTTCATCGTGATGCTCTGTTTCTTCTTCCTTCGTTTCGGTTTTATTGCTAGTGCAGGATGCAAATACGATGGATATTGCAATGGCTGCTATGAAGATTAATTTTTTCATTTTTCTAAAATTTATTTGTTGATTAAGAAATTGATGTTGATGATTGATTGATTGATTTGATTGATGGATTGCAGATAACTTAACTGCACATCGGTAGCTGTTTGTAATGCTTGTAAATACTCAATGTAACCAATGTCGCCACTTTTAAAGCCAACCTTTGCTGTGCTGATAATTATTTCGGCATTGGGCAAAGCAGTTGATTTGTAATAGTTGTATTGCGACAAATTCTGGTTGTATTGCTGAAAGGCATTTTGCAACTGGTTTTGTAAAATCAGTTTTCCGTTGTCTGCTTCTTTCTGTAAAGCTTGTTGTTTATAATTAAGCGATTTTATTTTAGAAGCAGTATTGAAAAAAGTAAGTGGAACACTTACCCCTACATTAAAACCTTGAAAGCGTTTGCTACCGTCAAAATTTACATCTGCTCCATTGATGTTTTGCACTCCGATTAACGACTGGTTGAAATAACCCACATTAAAATCGGGCAATGTAGAAGCCGTTTCTAACTTTTTGTTTTGTTCTGCAATTACTGATTGCTGATACAATACTTTAAGCGATGGATTATTTGCAATTAGGGTTGTGTCAAACGAACTGCTTAAAACAAGCGGTTGCCAATTTTCATTTACGGTTATTGTAAAATCTTCGCTTGTATTCATTAGTGTTTTAAGGGAATTGTAAGCCGTTGCAAAATCTGTTTCGTTTTGTTTGAGCAACTGTGAAAGTTGTCCCCGCTTGGTTTCGGCTGTGGTTTTCTCCAACAAATTTGTTTCACCTGTTTTGTATCGCAATGCTGCTGCACTCACAAAATCATTATACAAACTATCTAAGTCTTGCAGTTGCTTTTTAGTTGTTTGCAAATACTGCAACTGATAAAACCAATATTGAACCTGTGCTTTTATTTTGTTGACTGTGGCTTGCTGTTGCAATTGGCTACCTTGCAATTCTGCTTTATACAAACTTGATTTTGCGGAATAGTAAGTAGGGAATGGAATACTTTGCGAAACCTGAAAAGCCTTGTCCTGATTAATGCTGTTGTATTGCCCAAACTGGAAATTGACATTTGTTTTAGGTAATTCAAACACTGATTTTTTCAAGATGGTAGAAGATTGTACATTTAGTTGTTGCGATTGTAATTCCAAATTATTTTTCAATGCTGTGGTTATTGCATCATCAACAGAAATGCTCTTTGTTGTTGGCGATTGTGCATTGGCAGCATTAAAAGAAAGCAAAGCAAAAACTAAAATGCTTGCCGTTGAAATATTGATTTTTCTTTTAGATGAAAATAGAACATACAACAAAGGCAAAACAAATAGAGTTAAGAAAGTTGCTGTAAGCAAACCGCCTATTACAACGGTTGCCAATGGTTTTTGCACTTCTGCTCCTGCACCGTGTGAAAGTGCCATTGGTAAAAATCCCAATGATGCAACGGTGGCAGTCATTAACACAGGTCGCAAACGGATTTTAGTTCCTTCTTTTATGCGTTGGATTATGTCTGTCATTCCATCTTTTTCCAACTGGTTGAAAGTTCCAATCAGCACTATTCCATTTAAGACTGCTACACCGAACAATGCAATAAAGCCAATACCTGCCGAAATGCTGAAAGGCATATCACGAATGAGCAAAGCGAATACACCACCAATTGCACTCATTGGAATGGCGGTATAAATTAGAGCTGCCTGTTTTACTGAACTGAATGTGAAATAGAGCAACATAAAAATGAGTGCTAAAGCTACTGGCAAAGCAATCATTAGTCGCTTGGATGCTGCTTGTAGGTTTTCAAATGTTCCTCCATAGGTGTAATAATAACCTTCCGGTAATTTTACTTTTTCATTCAGTTCTTTTTGTATGTCGGTAACTACACTTTCTACATCTCTGCCTTTGATGTTGAAGCCCACCACTATTCTACGTTTGCCATCTTCACGGCTAATTTGTGCAGGCCCCAATTCCATTTTGATTTCTGCAACTTGGGATAATGGAATTTGCGTTCCGTTGGTAGTTGGGATATACAAATGGCTCACATCGTCAATGTTGTTGCGGTGTGTGCTGTCAAGACGAACTACTAATTCAAATTTGCGTTCATTTTCATACACAACTCCTGCACTTCCTCCAGCAAAAGAAGTAGAAACAATGTGGTTGATGTCCTCAATATTCAACCCGTAATTGGCAATTTGAGAACGATTGTATTTGATCACGATTTGCGGAAGTCCTGCAACACGTTCAACACTTGGTTCTGTTGCACCGTCCACACTTTGCACAACGGCATTTACTTTATTGGCATAGTTTAAAAGTGTGTCCATATTTTCACCAAATATTTTTACTGCAACGTCTTGGCGAATACCTGTCATAAGTTCGTTGAACCGCATTTGTATGGGTTGGTTCTTTTCAAAGAATACCCCAGGGATTGTGTTTAATCTTTCTTCAAACTCTTCTGCCAACTCATCATACGAAATATCACGTTTCCATTCGCTTTGAGGTTTTAGAATTATCATTATATCTGTTGCTTCAGGAGGCATTGGGTCTGTTGGAACTTCGGCTGCTCCTGTTTTTCCAACCACCATTTTTACCTCGTCAAATTCTTTGATAAGTCTTGATGCTTGCATTGAGGTTTCTAAACTTTGTGAAAGTGATGTGCCTTGCGGTAATATGCAATGAAAAGCAAAATCGCCTTCCTGTAAGGTTGGGATAAATTCACCGCCCATTCTTGAAAACAGAAACACGGAAACCACAAATACGGCAACTGTTACACCTACAATTACTTTTTTGAAACGGATTGCTTTTTCCAAAAGTGGTGCATAAATGCGTTGGAAGAAGTTCATCATTCTATCGCTCAATGTTTTCTTGTGCGAAACGTTTTTAGAAAGGAACGCTGCACACATCATTGGAATATAGGTAAGTGATAAAATCAACGCCCCAATAATGGCGAAAGAAACCGTTTGAGCCATTGGGCTAAACATTTTGCCCTCGATACCTACCAAGGTAAGAATTGGAATGTAAACAATAAGGATAATTATTTCTCCAAAAGCGGCACTGCTTCGGATTTTAGATGCGGAAACGAAAACTTCATTATCCATTTCTGATTGTGAAAGTTTGCCGATGGCTTTTCGCATTCCTAAATGGTGCAAAGTGGCTTCTACAATAATTACTGCACCGTCCACAATTAGACCAAAGTCAATTGCTCCTAAGCTCATTAGGTTGGCACTTACGCCAAATACATTCATTAAGCCCAAAGCAAACAACATTGATAAAGGAATGGCAGAAGCTACAATCAACCCTGCACGAAGATTTCCAAGAAACAGAACTAAAACGAAGATTACTATTAAAGCTCCTTCAATCAGGTTTTTTTCTACCGTTGAAATTGCACGGTTTACCAAATCAGTTCTATCTAAATAGGGTTCTATTACTACATCTTTTGGTAATGATTTTTGAATGGTTGACATTTTATCTTTAATACGGCTTACAACATCAGCACTATTTGCACCTTTTAGCATCATTACTACACCGCCTACTGCATCTACTTCACCGTTGTAAGTCATTGCACCATATCGCACGGCACTGCCTAAATGCACTTCGGCAACATCTTTTATTAAAATAGGAATGCCGTTTGGATTTGTTTTTACCACAATGTTTTTGATGTCGTCAAACGAACCAATCAAACCCACACCACGAATAAAATAAGCGTTTGGTTTTTTGTCAATGTATGCCCCACCAGTGTTTTCGTTGTTCTTTTCTAAAGCAACAAAAATTTCGGGAATGGTTATTCCCATTGCAATAAGTCGGTCGGGATTTACGGCAACTTCGTATTGTTTGAGTTGTCCGCCAAAGCTGTTTACTTCCGCAATTCCTGCCGTTCCGTAAAGTTGTCTGGCTACAATCCAGTCCTGCATTGTCCGCAAATCCATAGCGGTGTATTTGCTTTCGCTTCCCTTTTTTGGGTGAATAATGTATTGATACACTTCGCCTAAACCTGTGCTAACAGGTGCTAATTCGGGTGTGCCAACACCTTTGGGGATTTTAGCTTCCGCTTCCTTTAACCTTTCATTAATGAGTTGTCGGGCAAAGTAGATGTCCACTTTGTCGTCAAACACAACGGTAATTACAGAAAGTCCGAAACGGGAAATGCTCCGCAACTCTTCCAAGTCGGGAAGGTTAGCAATGCTTTGTTCAATGGGATAAGTTACCAATTGTTCAACCTCTTGTCCTGCAAGGGTTGGGCAAACCGTAATGATTTGCACTTGGTTGTTGGTAATGTCGGGAACTGCATCTATGGGCAGTTTTGTTGCACTCCACACTCCCCAAACAATGAGTGCAAGTGTCATCAATGCGATGATGAATTTGTTCTTTATGCTGAACGCAATTATTTTGTCTAACATTTTTTTAATCAGTTTAATGAATGAATACACGATTACTTGCGGTGCGTTAGCACCGTAAGTAGTTTTGTTTTGTTCCGCTGAAAGCGGAACATCAGAAATTCATTAACTGATTTTTGGCGGTTGCCAAATAGACAAATACACTTCTGAAACGAAGGAAGCGTTGTAAACTGGGAATTTTTCTAATGAAACAGGAACGTGAAGCGATAAGCTGTAATGCGAAAATGGACTGCTAAAAGATTGTCCGCAGCAAGCACACATACAAAAAGGTGAGCAATTCTCTGTGTCGCTGTCGTGGTCTGAATGGTCGGTAGTTGCAAATGTTGATTGGTCGGCACTCATATAATTACAGTCGTCCTTGTCGCTGCACGGCATACAGGACAAAGCCAAAATGTAAAAACTGAATATGAGTGTAAAGACTTTCACGGGGTCAAAAATAAGAAGAAATATTGTTGGGTGTGCAGAAAATTGTCGGGTGGTGGTAGTGCGGTTGGGCAAAATAAAATGTGCTGCAAATTGGGTCGGCTTGTGGGTGGCTTTGCAGCCCTTTTTATTTTGCGAAGGGATAGCCAAACGGCTTTGCCGAAATTTGCATTGTCGGTCGGTTTATGTCTGTCGGTTAATGGTCGCACTGTCGGGTCTTAGGGTTGCTGATAACGTTTTGCAGCTACCCGAAGGTGGCGATTTCGAAGCACTTCACTGTCAACCAAGCACAAACTTTGATAGAAGCACAAAGCTTGATTTAACCACTGAACCGCCACTTTTGGGTAGGTGCTGTTATAGGCTGGCGTTCTTGTCTGTCGTGGGTTACAACCATTTTTGTGTCGTCTGTTTGTGTCATTTGTCGAGTGCTTTTTTGTCGGGCTTGTGTGTCGGGTGTTTTATTTTTTTTTGAAGCGTTGGAAATTTTTTAAAAACAATTTTCTTTTGGGTCGGCTTTGCAAGCTCTATTAAAAACTTGGGTCGTGTGTTGGCTTGTGCGGTTTTTAATTGTGCTTGCAAATCGCGTTGGCTTTAATAATTAAATGTCAGTCCTACTCCAAATCCCATATCACTGTCGTAATGTGTTCTGAAACCTAAATTTTTACTTGCGATATAATTCAGTCCAAACATATATTCTCTGTCCGTATTTACCATAAATGCAGCCCTGAACCTTTTTGAAAGCGGAATGTCTTCACGTCTTAATTGTACTCTTACATTTCCATCGTGATAGACTTCTGTTTGTAAAATTACAAGCATTGGTAAAGTATAAGCCACTCCTAAGCTAAACTGTGTCCGATTATCTTTGGTGTTTGTTTGTCCGAAAAGATTTCTTTCAGGTTCTTCGTGTTTTCTGTAACGCCAATCAAAACCAATAAAAGGCATTAGCCATTGATTTCTGCCTATGTACCGTCCTATGTGGGTTTCTGTTTCGTAACCGTGTCTGTCGTGATAACCTAATCGCCATTCTGTGCCAAAATTCCAACGTGTATTTTGCAACATAGTCATACCATCATTGCCATTGGTGGCAAAGTCGTTTTGGAACATAAAATGTAGTTCGTTGCTTTCCCGTTGTAATTTTTTGTAAGCCCATTTTTTATCAGGCAGAAAGGGGTTAGGTTCTTGGTTCTTTGTGCTAAAAACTCGGTTCATTCCTGCCATCATATGGTAGAGAATATGACAATGAAAAAACCAATCGCCATCTAAATTGGCTTCAAATTCTATAACATTGGTTTCCATTGGCATTATGTCCAACACATTTTTAAGTGGTGCATAATCACCTTGTCCGTTTATAACCCTAAAATCGTGTCCGTGCAAGTGCATTGGGTGTCGCATCATTGAGTTGTTGTAGAGTGTTATTCTTACAATTTCACCTTTCTTTATCAAAATTTTATCAGTTTCTGCAAGCACTCGGTTGTCCATACTCCACACATAGCGGTTCATATTTCCTGTCAATTCAAACCTTAATTCTCTGATAGGTGCATCTTTTGACAATGTGGTTTTAGTGGGTGATTTTAGCATTGTGTAGTTTAAGGTAACAATGTCATTGCTTGGCATTGTATGATTAGTATGGTCGGAATGTAGAGAATTTTTTGGCTTGTTTTCTCCTGTAATTTCAGGGTACATTACCGTATTCATATCCATTTGTTGCAAGGACATATCCATACCCATATCGTTCATTGTTCCGTCCATCTTCATCATATCGTTCATCATCTTCATTCCTTCAAAATATTTCAGTTTGGGCAATGGACTTACCAACTGTTTAATACCTGAACCTATATAAATGGATGCCGATTTGGTGCGGTCTTCGGGTGTTGCCAAAAATTCATAAAAGGTATTTTCTGCTGGAATAGTAACGATTACATCATACGTTTCTGAAACTCCTATAATTAGTCTATCTACCACAACAGGCTCAACATCATTGCCATCATTGGCAACTACTGTAATTTTTCCACCTGCGTACGTGAGCCAAAAATAAGATGATGCACCACCGTTTGAAATTCGCAATCTTACTTTATCGCCTGCTTTAAATTGGGAAAGTTGGCTTTCTGATGTTCCGTTAATCAAGAATTTGTCATAATAGACATCACTCACATCCATTGCTAACATTCGTTTCCATTCGTTGGTCAATTTTGTCTTGAAATGACCCGCTTTTATGGCTTCTCCATAACTCTGAACGGTGTTTTTCTTGATGGCAAACCAATCATTGGCATTGTGCAACATACGGTGAACATTGTCAGGGTTATAGTCTGTCCATTCGCTTAAAATAATTGGAACAGTCGGCAAATTGTCAATCCCTTTTCTGAAAGTAGGGTCGTCTGTTCTTTTAAGAAGAACCATTGAGCCGTACATTCCAATTTGTTCTTGTAGTCCGCTATGACTATGATACCAATGTGTTCCGTTTTGAATTATCGGGAAACGATAAATGTGCGTGGTATTAGGTTCTATCGGCATTTGGGTCAGATACGGAACGCCATCTTCTTTATTGGGCAAATACAGACCGTGCCAATGCAAAGATGTACTTTCTTTAAGCCTGTTATGTACGTGAATTTCTGCTGTGTCGCCTTCTGTAAACGTAAGTGTAGGCATTGGAATTTGTCCGTTTACGGCAATGGCTCGTTTTTCTTTACCTGTAAAATTTACGATAGTGTCTTTTACATAAAGGTCATATCGGACTACTTTTTGGGCGATAGCGTTTGTAGTAACCAATAGTAAAACAACTATCGGCAACAGTTTTTTATAAATATTTTTTTGATTATCCATTTAAGAAATTTCATTTTTTGTTGCGTTGAAATAGGAAAATGTGCCAATTGCTGTATTGATAGATTTTGTTACCAAAACATTGTCAAAACCTGCTTTTGTAATAAAATCGGGCATCAATCCTTTTACATTATCATTCGTGGTTTTGAAACCATCTAACAATTGAACCAATCTAAAAGTAAATCGCATTAACTTGTTCTGTGCTTTTCCCCAATCGGCAATAATGAGTTTACCGTTAGGTTTCAAAACCCGATGCAACTCTTTAAGACAATTCAATTTTGTTTCAGCATCTAATTGATGAAAAACCAAACAACTGTAAACTTTATCAAAAGTGTTATCGGTAAAAGGCAAAATACCACCATCGTATAAATGCAATGGAATTTCAATATTATTTTTTGCCAATTTATGTTCGGCAATCGCCTTTACTTTGGGGTCTATATCCAATCCTTCTAATTTTGCCTTTGGATTTTCCTTGTGAACTAAAAGCAAGTTTTGTCCTTTACCAAAGCCAAATTCTAAAATATGTTCATTTTCTTTCGAGTTAATTTCTTCCACCAAAAGCCTTCTGAACTTTTTTTCGGGCATAGTGATTTTAATTGCCAAATCATAATAGGCAGTTAAAAAATCGTAACCTAATGCGGGAATGTATTTTTTATTTTCCATCAGTTTTTTTTTTCAAATTGAAGAATGTGTAATATAAATTAAAGTATATTCCATTTGGTGCAGTGCGAAGCATTGAACTATATAACTCTTGACGATATGCCAAATCAATACGAGCTTGACTATTGAAAATAAACTGTATTGCCGGAACAATATCAACAAATGTCCTTCCATTTTCATTAATGGTTTGTCCTACAAACTCTACCATTAAGTTTATGTTGGTTTGTTTAAAACTGATGTACTTTTTAGGGTACATCAATCTGCCAAATGAAAGCGTATAATTTGTTGCGTTGTCGCCAAAATTATTTGGAAAATCATATTGTGGTTTGTTGTCGAATGCTTTTTCATAACTTACAGATGTACTAATTGCCAATTTTTTGACCAGCTTTGTAGCTATTATTCCTGTCTCAAACCCTGTATTATGTCCTAATATTTCTACCTGTTCTTGATGAATATCGGCTCTGTTAAAACTATATCTACCATAAGCAGCCAATCTGAAATGACTGTTTAAATCATCCATAGAATAAAACCTATATTTAGCCATAAGACTACCCCCTTCGGCATATAATTGATTGTTTCTATTACTTATAAACGCTGAACCACGAAACATAAGGTTTTTAGATAAACCATACGTTACTTCTGGCATCAAATGATAGTTATAGCCTTTTTCAAACTTCTCTTTAAACGAAGATTGCATTATGTTAACAGCAAGTGAGTTTGCAGGGACATTACTAGCAGGGTCAGTTACAACAAACAATTCTTGACCGTGTGTTTTCTGAAAGCCTAACAGAACGATAATGATTATAATCCATCTCATTAATTTAATATTTTAATGTGAAAATCATTTTCATTATTAGTCGAATAAGTAGCAATGTCTTTGTATGTCTTAGATAGTTTTTTAAATTCTTTTTCTGTTACATAACCTTTATCTAAAACTTGAAACTTTATTTCTGCTTGTTTTTTGGGCTTGCCATCAATGAGTATATAAATACTTTGGTCAAGAATTTTAGGTAATGCCGTAACTATAAACACCCCAATAAAAAAACCCGCTTTTTCTACTTTTTCTTTAAATGTCTTTGGGTTTATTGTGTTCCCTTTTTTTAAGAAAACAATAAACGTGTTTGTATTTAAATCAGTTTCTACACTATCAACTTCTGAAATTGACTCTAATTGTTTAAATATTGCATTGGAACACATTGAACAGGTTAAACCTGTTGCACGAAGTTCTATTTTTGATATTTGTGCGTTACTCACTGTAGCACTTATCAAGAGGATTAAAGTGAATATTAATCTTATTTTATTGAATTTATTATTTTTCATTTTGATTGCTAGTAATTGAATAAAATGATTGTCCACTTTCCTACTACCCTGTCCCGTTTGTCATGTTGAGGAACGAAGCATCTCTGAGATTCCTCACTCACTCGGAATGATAAAATCCATCGACTGTATTACTGACTTGTAGAGCTTTAGGGTCGCTTTGCGGACAATCATTTTGAATAATTATTGTTTTTGAAATTTTGATGAGTAATACTTGCTGCCTGACCGGAACCATACATGATAAATGCCCTGACTTAGCTGAGAAACATGAATAGTGTTGCCAGAAAAATTATCCTGCTTTTGAACCACTTTTCCGCTCATGTCGGTAATCCTGTATGAAACCAATTCATTTTCTGGCAATTCAAATTGCAGGAACGAAGAAGTTGGGTTAGGAAATACCGTGATGCTTTGTGTCAAAACAAGATTGTCGTTAATCCCTGTAGTAAAGCCGGACGGGACGACCAAAAACTGTCCCATCATGCCATCGTCTTCGTGCATTAGGATATGACAGTGGAAAGGATAAGGTGTTATTGTATCAGAGAATGTTTCAAATTTGGTAATAAACCGAACCGTTTCGTTGGGCTTAACCAACACTACATCTTTTCTCCCTCTTTCATGAACCGGAGGCAAATTTCCATCTCTGTCTAAAACATAAAACTGCACATCATGTATATGGAAAGGATGCGCAACCATGGTGTTGTTGGTGAGTTCCCATACCTCTGTATTGTCAATTGGTATGTAGAAATCAATCCGCTCCATATCAAACAATTGATTGTTGAAGTAAAAAGGGCCGTCCATTGCCATCATATCAATGGCTGTCATATCTACAGTTCGGGTAATGTTTGATTGTGAACTGGGGATAGGTGAAACTGTAACCAATGAAGCCGGAATAGCTGTAACCGGATTGATAGTTTGATTGCCAACAATAAGTTGTAAAACATTAAAGTCAACCCCGTTCAAAGGGCTATCCATAGGCGGATTACCGGGTGGCATTGGCATGGTGGGACCGCCCTGCACACCCATTGGTAATTCAGAGCCGTAGCTCATCAGATAAATATTTTGACCATTCATGGAAGAAAGGTCAAGCAAAATTTCATAGCGTTCGCCCGGTGAAACCCTTATGCGTGTGGCATTAACAGGCGCATTGAGTAAACCACCATCACTGCCAATAATTTTGAACGGCATATTTCCTGTAAAGCCAAAATTGAATGTGCGCTCTCCGGCAGCATTTAACAAACGAAGGCGCACCACTTGAGCCGGAACATTGAGATACGCTGAATAACCATAATTGGCACGGACACCGTTTACAAACACGGTGCTGTCCTGCATTCCGAAAGGCATGAATTGATTATTGCTATCCAATTGTGCCGATTGAACTACAATCGGGAAATCGTCCACCCCGTATGTTCTTGGTAAATTAAGTTGCGCTTCATCGTTATCTCTTACGATTATCATTCCGGCTGCACCCTTAATGGCATGTTCTGCGGTTTTACCATGAAAATGCGGGTGATACCAATAAGTTGATGCCTTATCCAAAACAGTAAATTGAGGGTTCCAATTCATACCATCCATAATCATGGTGTGTGGATTTCCATCATTAGTTGGTGAAACATGCAAGCCGTGCCAGTGCACATTGGTTGTATCGCCAATTTGATTATTGACGGTGATGCTCACATTTTGTCCGTTGTTTAAAATCAAAGTAGGCCCCAAATAGGAGTATTGATTGAAAGCAAGAGTTTGAGTTTTCTGTCCTTGGAAAAACTGAACGCTGTCTTGGTGCATGGTCAAATTAATATTGCTGCCTGAGAGTGTATCAGGAATTGGGATAGGCGTTTGTGCATTGGCGGATATTGCCAATGCACAAAACAATACGATGTTTGAAACTATTGATTTCATTGTTTAATGAATTTTTGGGTTACAGTTCCTTTTTGGGTAAGCGTATTCAGAAAGTAGTTGCCAACAGGCAGTTGGCTTATGCCTATATTCTGAACCGAAGATCCATCTGCTTTTTGCGATAAAATTAATTTGCCGTGCAGGTCGATAATTTCAAACGACAGTGCAGTTGATTTTAAACCCGATACATCTATTTTAAGGTTATTGGCAGAAGGATTTGGATAGATTGAAAATACACCGGTTACTTCTGTGTTTGCTATCCCAGCTATTATGCCTGTAAAATCAAGGTTGTCCAAATACAAATAGCTGCTTGCTTCCGGATTAGCCCCGCTGGCACTTAACAGCATAATACAAGTATCCGGCATATCCGGCATCATATAAGTGAAGGGCAAACTGAAATTTCCCCAAGACATTTGCATACCGTTTAAGTCCTGCATAATGTAACCAACAGTATCACGCATATTCATAGAAGTATTCCATTTGGTGAGGTAAACATGGATGTAGCCAATATCATTAGCAGAGTTACCCATGAACTGCCATTTGCCCGAAAGTGCATCCGGACGCATGTTGTAAGGGAAACCGGACATGGGCATGAAGGAACCCATGTCTAACATACCACTTGTAGCTACGCCAGGCATAACGCCCATGCCCGTAACATTTTCAGACGTTAGCTTTAAATAATAGTTTCCTGCTGTGCCGCCACGGGTTGTCGTGTAAACACCCGCACCAGCAGTCATGTCATTTAAGGTTTCCCATCCATCTGGCACGTTATAACCATTTGGGTTAGACCAGTTTTCAAAATTTCCGTTAGGAACTGATTGTGCTTTGGAAATCACTGCTGTGAACATCAAAGCGATTGCGAGAAATGTTTGTTTTTTCATTTTATTACTTTTTTAAGATTTGTTATTTTATTGTTTCTACAGTTTTTCCACAAGAGAGCATTTGTGAACCATAGTATGGAT
>JACCDU011170188.1_pt1 | contig 13667 bp, 16 predicted proteins | sample 7446081 | NCBI WGS metagenome assembly JACCDU01 (sample SAMN15323447, study PRJNA562643) | freshwater metagenome | isolation source: river surface water | place: USA:Blue River Watershed | collected 2017-08-17 | reverse complement strand
CTCATGGAGCGCATTGATTGCGGTGACGCTGGTGGTAACCCCGCGACGTCGCCACACGTCGGGCTTGACTTCGCCTCAGCCAATCACGATCCCGCCACCTTCACCTGCCCCGCTGATCTACGCCTCGACCGCCCCGCAAGCACGCCGCATGTGGCGTTCGGAATCGGGCCGCATGCCTGCGTGGGCGCCCCGCTCGCGCGCATGGAGGCACATGCGGTACTCACCGCACTCTTGGAGGCCGCGCCGAGCGGATGGCAAATCGTTCACTGTGAAGCGCAGTACCGAACAGTGGACGGTAGGGAGGTTCCCGCAAGCTTCCAGCGCCTGGTGATCGCTGCCCGCTAGCTCAGAGAGCTACGCGTGCAACCCGAACTGCACCGCGGCGAGTTCGGCATAGAGGCCGCCCTTCGCGCGCAGCTCCTCATGACGGCCGCGCTCGACGATTGCACCATGGTCCAAGACAATGATCTGATCCGCCGAAGCTACCGTGCTCAGCCGGTGCGCTACGGCGATGGTGGTGCGGCCCGCCATGGCGCGCTCAAGCGCCTGCTGCACATGTCGTTCAGAGACAGAGTCGAGTGCCGAGGTCGCCTCGTCGAGCAGCAGAATGGGTGGGTCTTTCAGTAGTACGCGCGCGATCGCCAAGCGCTGACGTTCGCCGCCAGAGAGTTTGTAGCCGCGCTCACCCACTACGGTGTTGAGACCTTGCGGCAACTCGTTGATGCGCTCAGTAAGCGACGCTCCGTCGAGCGCTGCGAGGATCTGTGCATCTGTTGCCTCTGGTCGCGCATAGAGCAGGTTGTCGCGAATGGTGGCGTGAAGCAGATGCGTCTCTTGCGTCACCACGCCAATCATCTCGCCGAGTGAGCGAAGCTTGATCTCGCGCACATCGACGCCGTCAAGTTGCACGGAGCCGGTACCTGTGTCCCAGAAGCGTGGGATGAGGCTCAAGATCGTGCTCTTCCCTGAGCCCGATGGACCCACGAGAGCGGTGAGGCTCCCCGGCTCGGCGGTGAAAGAGATGTCCGTCAAGCCAAAGCTGTCCCGGCGATGGCGGCCGGCGCCGGCTGAAGGCTGCGGGTAGCGGAAGCTCACCTCATGCAGCGACACCTGACCGCGCACACCAGCACGGGTCAGCGATTTCGCGTTTGGCGCGTCCACGATCTCGGGGACCAGATCGAGGTAGGCAAAGATGCGCTCAAAGAGAGCGAGGCTCCCCCCGATCTCAACCTGCAAGCCAAGGAGCGATGCGAGGGGGAAGAAGAGGCGGCTCTGCAGCGTGGTGAACGCCACGATGTCACCAATCGTTGGCGCATCTGGGGCGCCAGCGACCGCGAGAGAGCCAGCGGCAAAGTAGACAAGTGCTGGGATGCCGCTAAAGACAACCTGCACAACGACGCCAACCCATCGGCCTGTGAGTGCCTGGCGCAACTGCAACGTGGCAAGCTCCGCCGACCGTTCGGTAAACCGTTCTGCACCAGACTCTGATCGGCCGAATGACTTGGCGAGTAGCGCGCCACCAACCGAGAGATGTTCTTCAGCAATTGAGGTGAGGTCCGCGAGTGCGGTCTGCACCTCACCGCTCGCCTTACGACGCGCAGCAGACGCCTTTGATGACAGGAAAAGGAAGAGTGGCGCTACGGCCACGCTCACAACAGTAAGCCGCCAATCAATCAGCGTCATCGCCACCAACGTCGAGACCACGATTGCAATGCTCGAGGCGAGGTTCGCCGCCGCGTCACTGACTACTGACTGCACCCCTGAGACATCGTTGGTGAGGCGGCTCTGAATCTCACCGGTGCGCGTCTCCGAGAAGAAACGGATCGGCATGGACTGCACATGGGTGAAGAGGGCGTTGCGCAGGTCGCGCATCACGAACTGGCCAACAGAGGCGGTGAGCCACGCCTGGGCGAGCCCGATTCCGCCGTTGATGATCGGCACGACCACCATCAGCGCGGCGTAGAGCGCCAGCAGGCCGAGGTCGCGCTGCGGAATCGCCTCGTCAATGAGGAGCTTCAGCAGGTACGGGTTCGCGAGCCCCAGGATGCTCGATCCAGCGATGGCGAGCCCAATGACGCCGAGGCGTCCACGGTATGGTCCGAAGAATTTCGCCGCTCGTCGCAGTAGCGGTAGCGCTGCTCCAGCAGGCTTCGTTGGGCCGGTGTCGTCGCCACCGAACATATGGCCACCACGACCTGAACCCATGCCGCCGCTCATGCGCGCTCCGCGCAGAGCGGCATCAGCAAGAGGGGTGTGTGCTGTGTGGGCATGGCGGGATTCTATCCCCCCGAGCGCTAGATCCCCGAACCCTCGGCTGCCAGCTCGTCGGTGCGCACGCGCGCCTGCGACAACTGGCTCCCCGCGGGAACGCTCTTCGTCAGCCATACGTTGCCGCCAATCGTGGAGCCGCGTCCGACCGTGATGCGACCAAGCACCGTAGCGCCGGAGTAGATCACCACGTCGTCTTCAATGATCGGGTGGCGCGGCTGACCCTTTACCAGGTTGCCATCGTCACCCTTGGGGAAGCTCTTGGAGCCGAGTGTCACCCCTTGGTAGAGGCGCACGCCGCTGCCGATGATCGCCGTCTCACCGATCACGACACCGGTGCCATGGTCGATGAAGAATCGCTCGCCGATTGTGGCGCCCGGGTGAATGTCGATCCCTGTCGCAGAGTGCGCCGCCTCCGATGCGATACGCGGAAGCAGTGGCACCTGCAACGTATAGAGAAGGTGCGCCATGCGGTGATCAATCATCGCGCGTACGCCTGGGTACCCGTGCAGGATCTCTGATCGGCTGCGTGCCGCAGGATCTCCCGCAAACGCCGCGGCGATATCCCCCTCGATCAGCGTGCGAATGGTGGGGAGCTCGGCAGCGAACGCGTTCGTCACGCGATCGACCTGATCTGGAGCGAGCCCCTCACCTGGTCGCTCGGCGGCGAAGAGCACGGTGCATCGTCGGATCTGCTCGCGCAGTCCTGCAAGTGCCGACGCAAGGTGCGCCGCCACTGCCGCCTCGCCATCGGCGGCAACGCCGAGCTCGCGCGGAAAGAGTGCGGCACGCAACTCGGCCAACACGCGCGTGATCTCGCCGCGCGATGGTCGGTCGCCTGCCGCCACCGCGCCACCCGCAAGAGCAGCGTCGGCGGCGGTCAGCGCCCGACTGATTTCGGTCGAGTCAGCACTCACAGGGCGATGCCGCTTGCATCAAAGAGCCCCTCGTAGAGCGCAGTGCTCAGGTAGCGCTCGCCTGAATCTGGAAGCACGACGACAATCGTCTTCCCCGCGTTCTCTGGCAGATGCGCCAACTTCAGCGCAACGTGTGCGGCAGCGCCGCACGAGATACCAACGAGGATCCCCTCTTCGCGCGCAATGCGACGCGCCATGGCGATCGCCTCTTCGTTCGTCACGGACTCAACTTGGTCAATGAGTGAGATGTCGAGAATGTCGGGAACAAAGCCCGGCCCGATTCCCTGAATCTTGTGTGGTGCAGGCTGATTCGGCTGACCCGCCATGCGCTGCGCAATAACTGGACTGGTGGCCGGCTCAACGGCAACGATCTGCACCGCCTTACCGCGACCCTTCTTCAAATAGCGAGCAACGCCGGTGATAGTGCCGCCAGTGCCGCTCCCTGCAACGAAGATGTCGACGTTGCCTTCGGTGTCATCCCAGATCTCTGGGCCGGTGGTTGATTCGTGGATTGCAGGGCCAGCTGGATTCTTGAACTGCTGCAACAGCACGTAGCGCGCAGGATCCGATGCGGCGATCTCCTCCGCCTTGGCGATTGCTCCTGGCATCCCCTTTGCACCTTCGGTCAAGACCAGCGTTGCGCCGTAGGCAACGATCAACTTTCGTCGCTCAATGCTGACGGTGTCGGGCATGGTGAGGGTGACCTTGTAGCCGCGCGCCGCGCCAACCATCGCCAAGGCGATGCCGGTGTTGCCGCTCGTTGGCTCAACAATCTCAACGCCTGGCTTCAGTACGCCGCGCTTCTCGGCGTCGAGCACCATGGCGGTGCCGAGTCGGCACTTTACGGAGTAAGCAGGGTTGCGCCCCTCAACCTTGGCGAGCACCGTTGCGGCGGCGCCGTCGGTGACGCGGTTCAAGCGCACCAGTGGGGTGCGGCCAATGGTGATGGCGTTGTCGGAAAAGATTCCTGGGTTATGAACGGTCATATCGGGTACCTCCAGCTACATGGTGGGTTGTGGACTACATCCGCCGCCCCCTCTGCCGTTTGGTCCCTGGTTGCGATCGCCTCAGCGCGCGCAGGACGGCTCGAAGGAGAGCGACGGGCATCGACAGATGCTCGGCTCGCCAGCGGCTTGGGCAATAAGATCTGCTGCGGTCATGTGGGCAGTGTATCGCCTGCCCGCCCAGTCAGTTACTGCAACGCCTTGCAGTCGCTAGATGCGGCGCGTGACTCCGTCGATGAAGCCGATGATGCCGCTCTTTGCGAACGAGGGTCGGACCCAGACGCGCCAAGTAGCCCCAAGGATCTTGAGCAGAACGTAGGTGGCGAGCGCGCCAGCGGCCCGCGCAAGAACGTCGTGCACGTCTACCCGGTAGGGCGGCACCGGGTTGGAGAAGTAGTTCGAGAGCGCCTGGCTGATCTCCAGCCCCACGGCCATGATGCCGATGACGGCGAAGGCCGCGCGTCGCGCATCGCCGTAGAGGGCCAGGGTGGCAAGGAAGAAGGTCGCCGCACCCATGCCCACCTGCACGAGCAACCACTGGGTTTGCAGGAGTGCTGGGTCAAAGTTGACGATGGGGATCAGCCGAATGACATCGGTGCCAAGCGGGGCGCGCGACCAATCGGAGTTGGGGAAGCCGATCGGCGCCCATACATAGGCGACCAGGGCCGCGAAGGCGATCATGCTCACGGTGGTGCCGCGGGTGCTGCGAATGCGCTGCGTGCGCTGCACGTACAGCACAACAGCGAAGCTAATCAGCCCCCCGAATAGACCCGTCCAATCCCACTGCGCAAGCATCGCCATATCTTACTGAAAAGTTTTCAATGGGGCGAGTCCCCGCGTGCTACTCCCCTTCGTAGGCTCGGCGGAGATCCTCAATGATCAGCTTCCCCATGGACAACATTGCCTGCTGGGCACGGGCTGCACCCTCCGCATCTGGGCCGCCGAGGTAGCGCCCCATTTCTTGGGGAATCACCTGCCAGGAAAGTCCGAAACGGTCCTTCAACCAGCCACACTGCCCAGGCTCCCCGCCCCCTGCGGTCAGCCCGGCCCAGTAGTGATCAATCTCCGCCTGGTCGGCGCACGCAATCTGAAATGAAACTGCGGGCGTGAACTGGTACATCGGCCCGCCGTTGATGGCAGAGAACGGTGCTCCGTCCAACGTGAATCGCACCCCCATTGCACTCCCTGGTGTGCCCATCACCTCATCGATGGTGCTGTTGGGAAACACCGAGACATAGAGGTTCGCCGCCTCTTCGGCGGTGCCATCAAACCAGAGGAACGGGGTCGTCGCTGGCATTCGCTAGCCGCGGCGCTTGCGCGACGTTGTGAGTGGGTTCTCTGGGTAGGCCGGGTACTCGTCGGTGAGCTGCACCAGATACGCATTCACGCTGGTGGTGTAGCGCAAGTACGAAGCATTGACCTCCCAGAGGCGTCGAGGGTAGCGACCGTTGATCCAGATGCCCACCCAGGCGAAGAACATGAGGAAGCCGACCAGCACGGCAAAGAGGCTCGACAGAATGAGGTGCGGGATCACGAGCAGCCACTTCAAGAAGAGGCCATTCAGGAGCCGCGAGGATGTTTTCGGATAGACGAGGGAGAGCTCAACGGTTGCGGTTCGCTTCGCTGGAGCCTTGCGCTTGGTTGCCATGAAACCTCCCTCAGTAAGAGCACGAACGGCTCTGTTACGAGAAGTATATGGCTTTACGCAAGGCACCTTGCACGCGATACGATACGGCGATGACAAATCGGCAGCGACTTCGAGCATTCCTGCAGAGCGAGACCACCGGTGGTGCGCTGCTGATTGGCGCTGCGCTCATTGGACTACTCCTCGCGAATGGTCCGCTCTCTGATGCGTTCCGTGCAATCGCGACAACGAAGATTAGTATCGACGCGCTCCATTTGAATCTCACGATTCAGGAGTGGACCGCAGACGCCCTCCTCGCCATCTTCTTCTTTGTCATTGGCTGTGAGCTCAAGCACGAACTTGTCGTTGGCACACTCTCAAAGCCGCGCCAGGCGGCGCTCCCCGTTGCAGCCGCACTTGGCGGAATGATTGTTCCAGCGCTTCTCTATCTCGCCATTAACCGTAGTAGTTCCGCTGATGCCGTAAGCGGCTGGGGGATTCCTATGGCCACTGACATTGCCTTCGCTCTCGCAGTGCTGGCGGTTCTCGGTCGCGGACTCCCTTCAGGCGTGCGTACGTTCCTGCTCACACTGGCCATCGTCGACGATCTCGGTGCGATCTTGGTGATTGCCCTCTTCTACTCGGCCGGCCTCAGCGTTGAGTGGATTGCAATCGCGGCGCTCCTCTTGGCGGCCTTTGCTCTGGCCCAACGGCAGCGCATCACTTCACCGCTCATCTATGTGCCCCTCGCGCTCGCCGTTTGGTATGCGGTACATGAGGCAGGGATCCATGCAACGATCGCCGGCGTCGCGCTGGGCCTACTCATGCGTGTCAAGAAAGATCCTGGCGAGACCGACGCGCCAGTTGACCGAGCGACCGCGCGTTTCCATCCAATCAGCGCGGGGATCGCTGTGCCACTTTTTGCCCTCTTCGCCGCGGCGGTTGACCTTCGCTCAATTGACCTTGGTGTCGTAATCAACTCGCCGATTCTGCTGGGCGTACTAGTTGGACTCGTTGTCGGGAAGCCGGTGGGGATTCTCCTTGCAGCACGACTCGCTACGGCGCTGGGAGCCAGGCTCGCAGCGGGAGTGCAGTGGATTGACATCGCCGTCATCGGTGCACTCGCCGGAATCGGATTCACCGTGTCGCTCCTCATTAGCGAACTTGCGTTTACATCCGAGGAGTCTTTAGGCGCCGCGAAGCTCGGGGTATTACTGGCATCAATTGGTGCTGTCGCGGTTTCTGGCGTGCTCCTTGCGGTGCGAAAAGCTCAACAGGCGAACGGCTAACGCCTCGATCCTTCGCTCTTGTCGCCGAAGTAGCGAATGATCGCAAATGCCATCGCCAACACCTGCTCATCAACATTGCTGATTGTTTCCGCCGCCGGAATCTGCCTTGCCACATGCAGTAGTGGACCCGCCTTCCAAATGGCGTGACCGCTCACCATCCAAGAGACGGCACCGGCGGCGTATCCAAGCTCTGGGCGTCGCGCAACATCTGCAGGGGTCGCCACGTGATCCCATCCTGCCCCGTCAACTACGCCACCGACAGCAGTCGTCAAGAGCGACACGTTCTGCATCAGCGACCTGGCGATGCGATCGCGCTGCTCGCTCGTGAAATCTTCGATCTTTCCGTTCGTAACGAGGTGCATGATGGAGCTATGGGAGACCGTCCAATCAATTTGAAACCTGATCGCAGCGGCAAAGTGCTCGCGCGGTGCATGGCCAAACTGCTCCCACACTTTCACAAAGCCGCGACCATACTCCTCGTACGAGGTCACAGCTGCCTCTCGAATCAACCCTTCACGAGATTTGAAGTGATAGTTGACGAGGTTCGGCTTAATGCCAAGTTGCTTGCACACCGTGAGGGGGGTAAAGGTTTCGGCGCCAGACACCGTGAGTTCGGCAATGGTCGCCTGCAAAATAGCGTCGCGCGCTGAAATCTTTTCGGTTGGCATTGCGGGAGACTAGCATCTAGTACGATCAGATCCTTATGGATGTGAACGCCACCCTTGACCGCCAACTCACGCACATGGCGTGGGCCAATACTGAAATGTTTTCAGTCCTTGTGGCACTGCCTGAGGCTGCCTACGCCCATACCTCGCCCGGCTCCGAGTGGAGTGTGGGCGCCATCGCCCACCACCTCACCTCCGCCGCCGAGAACTACGCCCAGCGCCTTCACGGCGAACCACGGGCTGAGAAGCGCGAGCTTCCAGCTACTGCCAGCGATATTCAAGCACTCGCCGCCGCCCTCGCCGTGGCCGATACCAAGTTGCGAGCCGGAGCGCAGTTGCCAGGCGACGAGATCATCACCTGGATCTCGTACGGCGGCGAAGAGATCTCCGTACCCCGCTGGGTGCTCGTCAACCAGGCCGTGCACCACGCCACGGAGCATCGCGCCCAGATCGCTGGCGCACTCGCCGCGAACGGCAACGCCTCGCTCGATCTAGATGCGCTCGACGTCTGGACGTACAACGACGGCCTACAAGGTTGAGCACGCTCAGTCAGCGCCACAACAAGGCGCTCCTGATCATCGACGTGCAGGTCGGGGTGGTCGGTGCCGCCCACCAGCGCGATGCCGTGATCACCAACATTCGAACGCTCCTCGCCGCGGCGCGCGCATCTGGCACGCCCGTGATTTGGGTGGCGCACTCCGAACCGCAGATGCCTATCGGCAGCGACGCATGGCAGTACGTGCCTGAGCTCGTTCGGCTTGAGAACGAGCCGCTCGTGCACAAACTCTACGGCGACTCATTCGAGGGGACTGATCTCGAGGCAGCCCTTACTGCCGCAAAGGTTGGCCACCTCGTCGTCGTTGGCGCGCAGACCGATGCCTGCATTCGCTCAACGATTCACGGCGCCTTTACCCGTGGCTACGACGTAACGCTAGTCAGCGACGCCCACACCACCGAAGATATGAGCGAGTGGGGCGCGCCGCCTCCCGACGTGATTATCAAACACACCAACATGTACTGGGGCTTTCAGTCGGCGCCAGGGCGAACGGCGATGGTGCTACCGACCGCTGAGGTTTCGTTTAGCGCGTAGCTGTCCCGGTTGATTTTGTACGCGCGTTCACCGCGCCCGTAACGAGCAGCGCCGTCACGACACCGCCCACCAAGCAGAGCACGCCGGCCGCGACAAAGGTGCCACGCATCCCAACGAGCGCAGCGGCCGCACCGGCTCCCGCCATAGAAAGGAGGCTCGCCCCTTCGGTAACACCACTGAGAACGGCTCCGACGCGACCACGAACCGCATCAGTGGTGTTGTTCATGAAGATAGTCGAGGCGACGATGTTGATCGGTGACTGGGCGAATCCGAGCGCGAAGAAGAGCGCGACGAACTGCCAGAGTTCGGTGACCCCACCCCACAGAAGCAACAGTGCACCGCAGGCAATGAGTTCCCCCCAGAGCGCCCGCTCCGCCGTGATCTTGGCGACGAGTGCGGGTGCGAGTGCCGAGCCGATCAACATGGAGATGAGCATTGACCCCTCAATCGCGCCCGCAAGCGCGAGAGGTGCCTGGAGCTCCTTGTAGACGAATGGGACGAAGAGCACGTTGATCGCGCCAACGCCCAGCATCACGATCGCCGGCCCAACGGTGATCGCAATCAGCATGCGCGAGGCACGAACCACGGCGAGCCCTTCGCGGATTCCGAGCCCCTTACGTTCAGCAAGAACCTCCGCCGACACCTCGGGCCTCCCCACGTTCCTTGAGATCAAGAACAGTGCCAAGCCCGCCACCAGGAAGCTCACCGAATCAATCGCAAAGAGCAGATCGCGATTACCACTGAGGCCGAGCACGATGCCCGCGAACGAGACACCGAGTACGTTGGTCACGATCAGTAGCGTTTGCCGCAACGAGCCGATGTTCACGCGACGATCCTCGGGGACGAGGCGCGCGATGACCGCAGAGTTTGCCGGCGAGAAGAATGATCCGGCTATCCCTTGCAACAGGGTGAGCACTGCGATTGCTGGGAATGCGACTTCGCCAAGTTTTGAGGCGGGGATGATCAGCAGCACGAGCACCGCACGAATAAGGTTCGCCCCGATCATCAGCTGGCGTCGATTGAATCGATCCGCAACGCCGCCTGCCACGAATCCGATCGTCACAGATGGAAGTGCCGCCAGTACCGCCGTGAGGCCAAGTGCTGCAGTCGAGCCGGTGAGATCGAGCACCAGCAGCTGCACGGCGAGCACCGTTGCCGCCGAACCAAAGTCTGAGATGAAATCCGCCACCAGCAACGTGCGGAGGTCTGGGATGCGGAGTAGCGAGAGCATCCCAGTCACGCGGGCTGCTTCTTCCGCGAAGCTTGAGAGGTGCTGCTCTTGCCTGCGTGCTTGTGTGGCAGGCGCGCCGTGATCCACGTGAAGATCAGAATTGACGCCACCCCGAGTAGTACCTCTTGCAGCACTGGAATTCGCTCCATCGTCCAGAAAGAGACAGAGGGGATCGCGGAGCCGACATACCCCACGAGGAGGGCTGCAGAGATGTTGTTTGCCGCATGCGCACCGATCGCTAGCTCAAGTGTTCGGTCGCGGAGTGTGACCCACGCCCAGCCGAAGCCGATTGCCACGTACCCAATAATGCGAATTAGGTCTTCACCGGCAACCTCAGGATTGGCGAGATGTGGCAGAGCAAACAACATGCCGTTTAGCGTGGCGAGTACCCAGCGTCGGCGTCGGCCATTGTCAGACCACTGCAAGAGCCAACCGCGGAAGAACAGCTCTTCGGCCGTCGTCTGGATTGGCAGCAAGAGTAAGGCGACCACGATGTAGGGGAGTGCGCCGACGGGGTTGAACGTCCAGCGAACTACCCCTGGATTAGCAAGTTCGAGGAGCAGCAGCCCGCCGAGCCCGATGGCCAGCCAGATCGCAAATCCTGCAAACGTTCTTTGGATCGAGAAGGTGCCCGTGAGGGTAAACATTCGCATCACGCGCTCTTTTAGGATGTAGCGGTATGCGAACAGGTTTGCAAAGAAGAAGGGCACAAAGCTGACTAGGAACGCGAAGAGAATCATGGCGGAAAGCTCTGGAGCAATCGGCGCAAGACCGAATCCTCCTGGAGGAACGAGTGCATCAAATGGAATGCCCATCCAAAGCACTGCGCCGACTAGCAAGATTGAGCCCAACACCTGCCAGATCAGCACGATGACGACCGCGCCAACAATCCATCGCCACAGTGCGGGGCGCCCGCTGCTGGAGTCCCCCTTCAGTCGTGCGCGAACCCCTTGCCACTTTCCATCAATCCACGCGTTAAATCGTCGTGCCCACTGGAATCGTCGGCCAAGGAGTCGTGTTGCTACCAAAAGCAGCGGGACGCCGATCTCAGGGGTGATGGGGAGCAAGATGCCGCCGAGCGGAAGCAGGAGGAATCCAGAGAGAAGGGCGAGTGGCAACGGCATTCGCTGAATGATTGACGGTTGCGTCTTCATCTTCTCACTCACGATGTTTTTCCTTTCTTCTTCTCCTTGCGCACGAAGATCTTCTCGACTGGTAGTCCAAAGATCTCAGATAATCGGAAGGCCAGGGCAAGCGAGGGGTTGTACTCGCCACGCTCCAGATAGCCAATCGTTTGCGAGTTGACCCCAACGCGCTCCGCGAGCTCGACACGGCTCAACTTGGCCTTCTCGCGTAGCTCGGCGATGCGGTTGGGAATCGGCGCATCCTCGCTCGACTTTCTGCCGGTCATGAGCGCTTCGCCGCCTTCTTTTTGGTGCGAGTTCGGCCGAGCTTGCGATCTGCCTTGCGCAGCTCGGCCAGTGCGGCCTTCTCGCTCTTAGGCAGATCCTTACGAATTTCGGCGATCTCCCTCTTGATCTCTCGCTTTGCCGTTTTCCAGGCATCGCGCGTCTCTTCACTGACCTCGTCGGGGATGGGATCGGTCCATGCATGCACCAGGCTCGGCAGCACCCAGAGGAACATGGCGGCCGTCGCCGCAATTCCAAGAGCGGTATCGGTTGGGATCTGATCCAGGTTGACTTCGAGTTCGGCGATGAACTTCGCAATGAATCCTGCAAGGAAGATTCCGACAAGGATGCTGCCCACGATCCGATAGGAGGTTAGGTAGAGGGTGTCGCGAACCCCGCGCTCGCGTTCATCAAGCTGGATGTCTGGCTGTTGCGCAAGAGAACGCTTGTATGTGACCGCCGCAACCGTCAGCACGGCCAAAAGGAGGAGTGCCGGGAGCGACGAAATCTGAAGCACGGCCCCGTCCACGACGATTGCCCCTGGCAGCGTCGCGATGTACAAGAGTGCGGTGGCGAACCAGAGCGCTACGAGACTCTTTCCTGCAAGGATGCGTGGCCGCTTCCAGGGAGTATTGACCTCGATCGGCGCGCTATTTGTCCAATCGGCGACTCTTGATCCGAATGCCACATTGGTGATGAAGCTCAACAGCACAATAAACGTGACCGTGGCGAATGGAACCCACTGCTCAAGCATGATGCTCTCCTGCACTACCCAGCCCAGTGGGCTGTTGTATTAGTACAATAGCACGGGTGTTGTAGGAATACAACACCCACAGTGGGGAGCTGGTTTGCTTACCCCTTGCGCTCGCGCGCCGTCTCAGTTCTCGGCGTTACCGACGTCACCCCTACCGCACCGCCGAGACCGAAGTTGGCAGGCATGTCGACATAGAGCGACTCCACCTCGCCAGGGCGAATCACGTAGGTCTCGTGATAAATGCCCACCGCACCGGTGCCACTGGTCGCTCGCTTGTAGAAGGCGGTCCACGCCGGTCGGTGCTTGCGCTCGCTGTTGGCGGCATACGCTTCAAGTGCTTCAAACGACTTCCAGTACTGAACGACCGTAATCGTTCGGCCCGCCATTTCAGTGCGGGCGCTGAGGAAGCCGAGCTCAGGGTTTTTGTACAACTCGACAATCATTGGCCCCATTGCGAGGACTGACGGAAGCCACTCCCACACGCGCCAGAGCGTATTGATGCGCATGCCGATCAGGAAGAGCACAAGCGGCTCCTTGATGTCGGCCATAGTGCGGACTGGGATGTGCTTTTCCATGGCTACAGCGTATCAATGACGAGCAGCAGTGCCACGCCAACAAGGAAAAAGGCGAAGCTCCTCCGCAGGGTTGGCGCGGGGATACGGCTCGCGAGCGGCGCAACAACGACCGACGTTGCAATGGCAACGACGCCGACGGTTGCAACTGGGCCGGTTTGAAGAGCGCCCCACTCGTCTGCTCGCAGGAGCAGCGCGACGACGGAGTTCATCGTGATCGCCACGAGCGACGCGCCAGAGGCCTCACGCACCGTGAGGCCCGCGCCAAGAACGAGCGCAGGCACAATCATGAAGCCGCCACCGATGCCGAAGAGGCCAGTGAGCACTCCAACTCCCGACGCGATGAGAAACATCGCTACGGCGCCGCTCCGCGTTTTACTGGCAAGTTTCACTGGGCGCCACATGGAGACGGCAGCTGCCAAGACAACGAGTGTGAACAGATAGGTAATGAGGCGGTCGTCAACAATGGACGCCAATCGCGCACCAAGGATTGTGCCGATCAGCCCCGTGGCGCTAAAGGTCACCCCAGCCCGAACGTGAATTGATTCACTAGCGCGTCGTCGCAAGAGGCTCGCAGCTGCAGCGCTGCCAACGACCACCGCCCCCGCAAGACTCGCGCCGCTCATAGGGAGGCCAAGTACCGCGATAAATCCTGGAACCGCCAAAATCGAACCGCCCGCTCCAAGTAAACCGAGGAGTGCGCCGATTGCTGCCCCAAGTGCGAGGAGGGCGGCGAAGGTCACCGCTGACTACTCGCTCGGCGCCTGGTCTGAAGGTGCAGCGGGGCTGTGATCTGCAGAGCCTCGAGCGATCAGTAGCCCAGCGGTATGAACCGCTGCGCTAT
>JACCDU010140151.1_pt1 | contig 13684 bp, 10 predicted proteins | sample 7446081 | NCBI WGS metagenome assembly JACCDU01 (sample SAMN15323447, study PRJNA562643) | freshwater metagenome | isolation source: river surface water | place: USA:Blue River Watershed | collected 2017-08-17 | reverse complement strand
CCTCTCCTACCGGAACAGTAGTTTCAAGTCATGCCCCACTCGTTGTGACGGTGACAAGTAATACGACCTCTATTTGTACCGTGCCAAGCAGCTCTGTATCTGGCGCAACTATTACCTTGCTCCGAGTCGGTATCTGTGAGCTTAAGGCAAGCCAAGCCGGAGATGGCACAACTTATGGCCCTGCATCTGACGTCATCGAGACCTTTACGGTCCTTGCTGCGCCACTTGTAATCACAGCTTCATCACCTACAGGAATTAAGGTAGGCGATGCGGTGCCAACAATTTCTGCGAGTTACTCTGGCTTTGTTAATTCAGAGAACAGTTCTGTCCTCACCACTCAGCCAACGTGTGTTACTTCATACACAACCTCATCTACTGCAGGCGCAACAGAAACTACTTCCTGCTCAGGTGCAGCCGCAACAAATTACTCAATTACATATGTAGCTGGGTCTATTACTGTAGGCGCTGCGAATAACAGTAATAACAACAATTCAGCACCAGCTCCAGTTGTGAAACAGAAAACCACTATCAATTGGGGGAATCCATCCCCGATCGTTGCTGGTACACCTTTATCCGGGACTCAGCTCAATGCGATCTTCAGCGTGCCGGGCACATGCGTCTACACGCCTGCAGCCGGAACGGTTTTACCGGAAGGCGCACATACTCTTTCAGTAACGTGTACACCAAATGATGGCGTGAACTTTGAGCCACTGACTACCACAGTCACAATCCAGGTAAAGGCTGCAAAGAAGAAGCCATCAATTATCTGGTTTAACCCATCACCAATTAATAATCCAACTCCACTCAGTGGGACACAGCTAAACGCTCGTCCGAGTATTCCTGGAAATCTTGAATACTCACCTGCGAGCGGGACGGTTCTCGAGCCGGGCTCTCATGTTCTGACAGTCAAACTCAAGCCAAATGATCCCGATTACGAGGAACTTGAAGCAAAGGTCACCATTCTGGTGCGAACCAAACCGGTAGACCCTAAAAATCCAACTCCTAGCAATCCGGGGAATAATGCAGAACCTTCAAAACCCGAGGTAAAGGATCCTGTTGCGCCTACCAAGCCGGCTAAGGAGGCGGGTCCAGCTGCAATTCCTGCAGCTAAAAATGCCCCTGTTCTGCAAACAGCAGGTAAAGCAGCTGAAGTCATCACTGTAATTCCAAACCAAGAGCAGACGGGAATTATTGTCTCTGCACCAGATTGGTCGTTAGCAATTAGCTCAACCACCAAATTTGTCCAGGGCAATACCGCAGATTCTTCTGCTCGTGTTGTCATTGAAAAGGGCAATACGGTAACCACGAGCGGCACCGGATTTAAACCATTTAGCCAGGTAGATGTATTTGTCTACTCAACGCCAACATGGCTCGGCGCAGTAATTACTGATGCCTTCGGTAACTTCACCACCACGCTGCCGATGCCGAAGGCGCTGCCTGAAGGAGATCACACCTTCCAGGCAGAAGGTTTGACGCCAGATAATCTCGAGCGCACTGCAGCTGTTCCAATTACCTTGGTTCCCGCGGTTGTAACGGTTAAGCCAGGTGAACTTCGTTTTGAAGTCTATTTTGGAATGAATTCAGTCGTAATCACCAAAGCAGAAGCAGCGAAGATTGCGCGCAATGTAAAGAGTGCGCTATCGAAAGCTGCATCGAATGCAAAGATTACAGTCCAGGTTGTTGGTTGGGTTCAACCAAACCCAAAGCCGGGAGATATTAGGTATCTCTCTACCAATCGCGCAAAGAACGTTGCAGCACTGATGAAGAAGTTGGGCCTCAAGGGAAGTTACTCACTTAACTTCCCAGGTCTTGAGAAAGATAATCTTCCTTCGTCTCGCCATGCATCAGTCGTAATCAAATGGAGCATCACTAAATCTGCTTCGGCATAAATTGAAATAAATAAGAAAACCCCGTCTCATCGCGAGGCGGGGTTTTCTTGTTTAAGAATTAGATTTATGAAGCCTCTGAGATTCGTGCAACTCCACGACGAGATAGGATCGATGCGCGATCATCTTCTGAAAGTCCGCCCCAGATTCCATATGGCTCTGCGACGGCGAGAGCCTGTTCGCGACACTTCTGTAGTACCGGGCATGATGCACAGACAGCCTTGGCGGCGTTCTCGCGGTTACGACGACGTGGGCCACGCTCTCCGTCGGGATGGAAGAACATCTCTGGATCCATTCCTCGGCAAGCGCCTTGATATTGCCAATCCCACTCGTCAGCAATAGGACGTAAGGCCTCTGATCGCTCTGCGAATGTATTCATATCAAGCTCCTTATTAGAACTTCTCGTGGACTGAGTTGAAGGGTACAACCGTTTCATAGGTTGTTCAAGGGGCTAACGCTCCAAAAGTTGTTCAATTTGATATTTAGCCCCAAATGTCCGAATTTCAAGTGGTGAGTTGGGCCACTCTGAGCCATCCTTGCGCCATGGCTAATCTCGAGGAAGAGCTCTTAACGGTTGCGGCCGTAGCAAGGCGCCTCGGGGTAGCACCGGCGACCCTTCGGACCTGGGATCGCCGTTATGGCCTTGGGCCATCGACCCACGAGGCGGGCGAACATCGCAAGTACTGCCCAGAGGATCTCGCAAAATTGATGATGATGCGCCGCCTCATTAGCGCAGGAGTAACGCCAGCTGATGCCGCCGATAAGGCGAAGAAGAGCAACGGTGCCATCAAGCTAGAAAATATTGTTCGTGAATTTGAAGTGCGCGAAGATGTTGTCGCTGCAATTAATAAAGCCCTGCAAGCATTTGATGTTGATTTTGTGGAAGAAGCGCTTCGCTCAGAGTTCGATGAACATGGCGTTGAAATTACCTGGCATGAAATTATCGTTCCATCGCTGATTGAAATTGGTGAGGCGTGGCAGGCATCTGGTGAAGGCATTGAGATCGAACATGCTTTCACCGAACTCCTCAAGAAGATTTTGCGCGATAGATCAATGCCAATCGAGAACCCGGTCAATGGCCACCCAGTAGTGATTGCAGCTGTGGGAGAAGAGGCGCATTCACTGCCATTACACGCCCTGGAAGCTCTACTCAGTGAGATGAATATCAAGACTCACTTCCTTGGCGCTCGCACACCTTTTGAGGCAGTGGCAGCAACTGTTACGCGCCTTGCCCCGCCTGCGCTCTTCCTCTGGGCCTTATTCCCACAGAATGCCAACCCTGATTTCTATCGCAACTTGCCAGCGGTACGACCAGCACCGCGCATCGTCCTCGGTGGCCCCGGCTGGGACCCAGCTGCATGTTCAGATGCCACCCTTGTCATGGGCTTAGGCAACGCTTCAGCGGAAATCAAGCGGGCGGTCGGCCTCTAAAGAGCCGATAGAATTACCTCTCGGCGAGCCCATAAAATGGCGACAGGGGAGTTCACATGTCCATCGATTCAGAGAAGGTCGCGCTCCTTGGCCTGACATATGACGACGTCCTCCTTCTGCCAGATGCCTCAGAGGTAGTTCCATCAGAGGTCAACACCTCAACCTGGCTCACGCGCAATATCTCGCTCGCTGTTCCACTCGTCTCATCAGCGATGGATACCGTTACCGAATCAGCTATGGCGATTGCGATGGCAAAGGCTGGCGGCGTTGGAATCATCCATCGAAATCTTCCGATCGAAGAGCAGGTTGCTCACGTCAAACTTGTAAAGAACGTTGGCCTAGCTGGTGCAGCTGTTGGCGTTGGCGACGATGGATTCGCCCGTGCACAAGCGCTGATCGATGCCGGCGTAGATGTCGTTGTAGTTGATACCGCACATGGCCATCACCGTGCAGTTCTTGATTCAATTGCACGCATCAAGAAATTCTCTCCCACCACCGAAATCATTGGCGGAAATATTGCAACTCGCGCCGGCGCCCAAGCTCTCATCAATGCCGGAGCAGATGCAGTAAAGGTTGGTGTCGGCCCAGGTTCTATCTGCACAACTCGAGTTGTTGCAGGTGTCGGTGTTCCACAGATCACCGCAATCATGGAGGCAGCTAAGGCTTGCAATAAGGCCGGCATTCCTCTGATTGCAGATGGCGGACTTCAATATTCAGGTGACATTGTTAAGGCAATTGTCGCTGGTGCACACACTGTGATGCTCGGTTCACTTCTTGCAGGATGTGAAGAATCTCCTGGCGAACTCTTTGAGATTGATGGCCGCAAGTACAAGGGCTACCGTGGAATGGGTTCACTCGGTGCGATGCAATCTCGCGGTGAGAAGAAGTCATATTCGAAAGATCGTTACATGCAAGATGACGTTCTCTCAGAAGACAAGTTAGTTCCAGAAGGCATTGAAGGAAAGGTTGCCTATAAGGGCACCGTCGCAAACGTTGTACACCAACTCGTTGGCGGACTTCGCAGCGGAATGGGATATGCCGGCGCTCCTGATATTGAAACCCTTCGCCGTGAAGGTCGACTTATTCAAATCACATCTGCCGGTCTTAAAGAGAGCCACCCACACGATGTTCTCGATGTTGCTGATGCACCAAACTATGGAAAGAAGGCATAAGTGGAGATCGAAATCGCACCAGGCAAGCGCGCACGCCAAGCCTTCTCTTTTGATGACATTGCAATCGTTCCAAGCCGTCGTACCCGTACGCCAGAAGAGGTAAGTCTGGCTTGGCAGATCGATGCCTATAAGTTTGGTCTTCCTCTTCTTGCTGCGCCAATGGATTCAGTTGTCTCACCTGATACCGCGATTGCAATCGGAAAGCTCGGCGGTCTCGGTGTTCTTAATCTTGAGGGTCTATGGACACGGTATGACGATCCACGAATTCCGCTCGGTGAGATCGCATCCATGCCTGAAAAGCATGCAACAAAGCGCATGCAAGAGATCTATGCGGCACCAATTCGCCCAGAGCTCATCCGTGATCGCATTCAGCAGATTCGCGATGCTGGTGTCACGGTTGCGGCATCTCTGTCGCCACAGCGCACCGTCGAACTCCATGATGCTGTCATCAAGGCTGGCGTCGATATCTTCGTCATTCGTGGAACCACAGTTTCGGCAGAGCACGTTGGTGCAGAAGGTGAAGCACTCAACCTTAAGAAGTTTATCTACGAACTCGACGTTCCAGTCATTGTTGGTGGCGTTGCTACAACAACAGGCGCGCTTCACTTGATGCGCGCTGGCGCCGCTGGTGTTCTCGTCGGTTTTGGCGGGGGAGCGGCACATACAACTCGTACCGTTACTGGAATCGAAGTTCCAATGGCTACCGCTGTTGCAGATGTTGCTGCGGCTCGTCGCGAATACTTAGATGAATCTGGTGGACGTTATGTCCACGTTATTGCAGATGGCGCAGTCGGCCGCTCTGGCGATATCGCAAAGGCAATTGCTTGTGGCGCAGATGCAGTCATGATGGGATCTGCCCTGGCGAAGGCGGTTGAGTCTCCTGGACTTGGTTGGCATTGGGGTTCAGAGGCGTATCACCCAGAACTTCCACGTGGTCGTCGCTTCAACGTTGGCACAGTTGGCTCACTGGAAGAAGTCATTCTCGGACCTTCACACTCTTCAGCTGGAGATATGAATCTCTTCGGCGCTCTACGTCGTGCAATGGCTACATGTGGATATTCAGATGTGAAGTCATTCCAGCGCGTAGATGTAGTGATGCACCATGGCAAGTAGTTCTTCAACACAAGCAGCACATGGCGTTCTCGTCGTCGACTTTGGCGCGCAATACGCACAATTGATTGCTCGTCGCGTCCGCGAAGCCCACGTCTTCTCTGAAATTGTTCCATCATCAATTACCGCCGCAGAAGTTGCGGCAAAGAACCCAGAGGCAATCATCTTGTCTGGTGGTCCTTCATCGGTCTATGCAGATCACGCACCTAAAGTTGATCCTGCGATCTTCGCACTAGGAATTCCTACCTTCGGAATCTGTTATGGATTCCAAACGATGGCGGCAGCGCTCGCTGGTGTAGTTGCGCAGACAGGTAAGTCAGAGTTTGGCCGTACGCCGCTTGATGTAAAGCCTGGCTCAAAGTTATTTGCCGGACTTCCTGCCCAGCAATCTGTCTGGATGTCTCATGGTGATGCTGTCTCTGAAGTTCCTTGTGGTTTCTCTATCTCTGCATCAACTGCTGATACACCTATCGCTGCCTTTGAAGATGCATCAGGAAAGATTGCGGGAGTTCAATTCCACCCAGAGGTATTGCACTCAGAGCACGGCCAGGCGATTTTGCAGAATTGGTTAATCAATATTGCAGGCTGCAAGCCAACGTGGACAACATCAAATATTGCAGAGGTTGAAATCGCTAAGGCGAAGGAAGTCATCGGCGATAAGAAGGTTATCTGCGGGCTCTCAGGTGGAGTTGATTCAGCAGTTGCAGCGGCGATTATTCAACGCGCAGTCGGTAACCAGCTCACATGTGTCTTTGTCGATCATGGCCTTTTGCGCAGTGGTGAATCCGAACAAGTTCAACGTGACTTCGTTGCATCGACAGGTGTAAATCTCGTTGTCGTTGATGCAGTTGATCAATTCCTCAACGCCCTCGCAGGTGTCACTGACCCAGAAGAGAAGCGCAAGATTATTGGCCGCGAATTCATTCGCTCATTTGAGAAAGCTGCTCGTGATATCGCAGCGGGCGGAGATGTTGAGTTCTTAGTACAAGGCACCTTGTATCCAGATGTTGTTGAATCAGGTGGCGGTAGCGGAACTGCAAATATTAAATCTCACCATAATGTCGGTGGCCTTCCAGACGATCTCCAATTTAAATTAGTCGAACCACTTCGTACACTCTTTAAAGATGAGGTCCGTCAAGTTGGGCTCGAGCTCGGACTCCCTGGTGAAATTGTTTGGCGCCAACCATTCCCGGGTCCCGGCCTTGGTATCCGCATCATCGGCGAAGTCACTCGCGAACGTCTCGATATCTTGCGCGAGGCAGACGTGATTGCTCGTGCTGAGCTATCTGCTGCCGGACTTGATCGCAGTATCTGGCAATGCCCAGTTGTCTTATTGGCAGATGTTCGCAGCGTGGGCGTACAAGGTGATGGCCGTACCTATGGCCATCCAATAGTTTTGCGCCCAGTATCTTCAGAAGATGCGATGACAGCAGATTGGTCACGAGTTCCTTACGAAGTTCTTGAGAAGATCTCTACCCGAATTACCAATGAGGTGCGCGAGGTTAATCGCGTCGTACTCGATGTGACAAGTAAGCCACCTGGAACAATTGAGTGGGAATAATAAGTAGAAAATGGAAGCAATAATGAAGAAGATCTCTGCCCTCGTCGCTGCAATCGTGCTTACCGCAACGCTTGCCCCTGCAACTTTTGCTGCTGAGAAGCCAACAACAGTTCCAGGCTGCAAGAAATCAACTGCAAAGGGACATACTCCCGCAAAGGTGAAGCAGCCAACAGCGCCGGCAAAGAAGCTTGCTAAAACTCTAACCTTCACTACTAACTGTGGAGACATTGTTATTTCACTTAATCCAAAGGCGCCACAGACAGTCACCAATATGAGCGCACTTGCAAATGCTGGTTACTTCAACAAGTCTCTCTGCCACCGCCTCACAACTGAAGGACTCTTTGTTCTTCAATGTGGTGATCCAACTGCATCAGGTAGTGGATCTCCAACAGGTTGGAAGGGTTATGCAAACGAGAACCTTCCTAAGGCAGGTGCAAAGAATTACCCAGCAGGCACAGTTGCCATGGCTAACTCAGGTCCTGGAACAAATGGTTCACAGTTCTTCTTGGTCTATGCCGATACTCAGCTCGGTCCTGATTACACAATCTGGGGCAAGATCACCAAAGGCCTAGATCTCGTAAAGAAGATCGGCGCAGTGGGCGCCTATCAGATGCAAGGTGAGCAGGCTTTCTATGCTGGAGATGGTTATCCAATCCAGATGGTCGAGATCGTTAAAGCTTCAGCAAAGTAATTTCTGAGCTTTAGTTTCGGTGATTCAAAGCATTGGCTTGTGAATCAGTTAGTGTTGACGATCTTAAAAGCCTCAGCGATACGACCTTCAGGTAGTTCGCCAACGCCAGCATTGCGCTGACCCCATTCGCGGAGCATCTCTTCGAGATTCTCCATATGGCCTGTCTGTGACGCATGCTCTTTAAGGGCTGCGATCTTAAAGTGGAATGTATCGCTGATATAAACAAAGTGATCGGGATGAGTATGTCCCTGCATCCAGACTTCCTTTACCTTCCAAGGTTGAAGGCCTTCCTGCTCTAGTAAATCGGTAAAGGCAAAGGGATTACGCGCATCAGGATAGACAGCTTGGATAGTCGCCTCGCCCGCGGCAAGGTGATCTGGATGGCTGGCGCCGATGCGATCCCAATTGCGTTCTGGTGATTGGCACAAGATTCGATCAGGCTGAACGCGACGAATCTGTCGGACAATATCTTTGCGGAGCGCGATGGTTGGCTCGAGGTGGCCGTCAACATAGTTGAGAAAAGTGACATCTGAAACTCCGAGGACTGCACATGCTGCGCGCTGTTCGCGCTGGCGGACTGCCGGCATCTCTTCCTTCGAATAACCGGAGTTCTCGCCACCTTGATCACCATTAGTGCAGAGGACATAACTAACCTCAATGCCTTTAGCTACCCATTGCGCGATAGTTCCTGATGCGCCAAAGTCGGAATCATCCGGGTGGGCGTTGACTACAAGGACTCGCTTGATTTCAGAATCTGCTAAAGGCTCCATGGGAGTGAATCCTAATAGACTCCGCGCCATGTCCGGTAACGATGAACTCCTTCAGGGATTAAATCCACAACAGCAAGAAGCTGTTGCCCATGCCGGTTCACCTCTTCTCGTCGTCGCAGGAGCCGGTTCCGGAAAGACCCGTGTACTCACACGACGTATTGCATATTTGATGGCTCGTCGAGGTGTAAAGCCATATGAAATCCTCGCAATCACCTTCACCAATAAGGCAGCGGGCGAGATGAAAGAGCGCGTGACCGAACTGGTTGGCCCAATCGCTAAATCGATGTGGGTTTCAACCTTTCACTCTGCCTGCGTTCGCTTGCTCCGCCAAGAGGTTGAGAGACTTGGATATAGCTCAACCTTTTCGATTTATGACTCTGCAGATTCACAGAAGTTGATTCAGAAGGTCTGCGAGACCCTTAATTTAGATTCCAAGCGATATCCCGCTCGCCAATTTCAGAACATCATCTCTAATGCAAAGAATGAACTCCAAACGCCTTACGAATTCTTGAGTAAGGCGACCAACCAATTCGACACCATCGCAGCCGATGTTTACACCATGTATGAGAAGCGATTGAAGCAAGCTAATGCGATGGACTTTGATGATTTGATTATGAAGACAGTTCAGGTTCTTCAGCAATTTCCTGAAGCGAAGGCCCGCTTCCGATCACGCTTTCGCCATATCCTGGTTGATGAGTATCAAGATACAAACCACGCCCAATATCAATTGGTAAAAGAGCTCACGGGGGATGCAACAGATGGTTTCCCCATCGCCGAACTCTGCGTCGTCGGTGATGCCGATCAATCAATCTATGGCTTCCGTGGCGCAACGATTCGCAATATCTTGCAATTTGAAGTTGATTACCCCAACGCCAAGACTGTATTGCTCGAGCAGAATTACCGTTCTACTCAGAACATTCTCTCTGCTGCCAATGCGGTGATCTCTCAAAATGAGTCGCGTAAAGAGAAGAATCTCTGGTCAGATTCTGGCGCCGGCGCCCCACTGATTGGCTATGTTGCAGAGTCTGAATATGATGAAGGCGAATTCATCAAGGGCGAGATTCGCAGGTTGCAAGATAAGGATGAATCACGCCCTGGCGATACCGCGGTCTTCTATCGCACCAACGCCCAATCTCGCGTCTTTGAAGAAGTCTTTATGAGAGCTGCAATTCCTTACAAGGTTGTTGGTGGCCTTCGATTCTACGAACGTAAAGAAGTCAAAGACTTACTGGCGTACCTGCGCGTCCTGGCAAATCCCAGCGATGAAGTATCGCTTCGCCGCATTATCAACTTTCCCAAGCGTGGCATAGGTGACCGCGCAATTGAAGAGGTAGATCTCTTCGCTCAAACTCAGGGAATTTCATTCTGGGATGCACTTCTGCGAGTGCGTGAAGCAACCGGCGTTCCAAATAAGGCATCGCAATCCATCGGCGAATTTACAAATATGCTCTCAGCGCTTGCGGTATTGGTTGAAGTAAATACCAAACCATCGACAATCATTGAAGCAGCGCTCGAGCAATCTGGCCTCTTAAGAGAGCTTTCTGCGAGCACCGATCCGCAAGATGAGGTTCGAGTTGAGAACTTACAAGAACTTGTCTCGGCCTCCATCGAATATGAAGAGCGCTCACTCGATGAGCTTGGTGAAGATGAAGTTATTTCTCTAGGTGGTTTCTTAGAGAAGGTCTCACTTGTTGCAGATGCTGATGAGATTCCAGATGGCGAAGATCATGGGGGAGTTGTAACACTGATGACCCTTCATACTGCAAAGGGTCTCGAATTTCCCACTGTCTTTCTCACTGGAATGGAAGATGGAATATTTCCGCATGCTCGAACCTTTGATGACCCAAAAGAGATTGAAGAAGAGCGTCGCCTTGCCTACGTTGGACTTACTCGTGCTGAGAAGCGCCTCTACATCTCTCGCGCTGAATACCGATTAACTTTTGGAACACCGAAGTACAACCCGGCATCACGATTCCTCGATGAGATCCCGTCTAATTTGATTGAGTGGGTCAACGAAGGAAAGCCTTCCTACACATCTTCGAGCGCGGTGCGAAAATCTCGCGTTGCCACCGCCCCTCCAGCAAGGGCGACCGGCAAGGTCTCCTCCGCAATGGTCTTAGAGATTGGCCAGCGTGTGTCTCATGACACATTTGGTCTCGGCACCGTGGTCGCGGTCTCCGGCGTCGGCGATAAGTCTGAGGCGACTATCAACTTCGGCGCCTACGGCGATAAACGCCTCTTGCTCCGATATGCCCCTGTTACTCCGCTTTAGATAAGCCTTTCCGCTGTAAAGATGCGCGCCGGTGCGGGTTTAGGATAACCCCGTATCTTCGACATTGAAGGAGCCCATCAGTGGATCTCTACGAGTATCAAGCACGTGACCTCTTCGAAAAGCACACCGTCCCTGTCCTTAAGGGCGCTGTGGCAACAACACCAGAACAGGCTCGCGATGCTGCAGCTGATATGGGTGGAAAGGTTGTTGTTAAGGCGCAGGTAAAAGTCGGTGGCCGCGGTAAGGCAGGTGGCGTCAAGCTTGCAGTTGATCCAGCGGATACATTTGAGAAGGCATCAGCAATTCTCGGAATGGATATCAAGGGCCACACAGTTCACAAGGTGATGATTGCTCAAGCAGCTCCAATCGTCGATGAGTACTACATCTCAATCTTGCTTGATCGCTCAAACCGTACATTCCTTGTTATGGCATCAGTTGCCGGTGGAATGGATATCGAAGAGGTCGCACACACAACTCCAGAGAAGCTAGCAAAGGTTCCAGTTAGTGCAGTTGATGGAATCGATAAGGCGCTCGCTACAAAAATTGTTGCTCAAGCTCAGTTCCCTGCAGATATTGCAGATCAGGTTGCAGATGTACTCGTGAAGTTGTGGGAGACATTCCAGTCTGAGGATGCAACGCTCGTTGAAGTTAACCCACTTGTAAAGACTGAAGATGGTCGCATCATCGCTCTCGATGGCAAGGTCTCACTCGATGAGAATGCAGATTTCCGTCAGCCAGGTCATGCAGAGCTAGTTGATACAGCAACTGCAAATGCACTTGAAGAAGCTGCGAAGGCAAAGGGCCTTAACTACGTCAAGCTCGATAACGGACAGGTCGGAATCATCGGAAATGGTGCTGGACTTGTGATGTCAACGCTCGATGTTGTTGCTTATGCAGGCGAGAAGTTCGGTGGCATGCGTCCAGCCAACTTCCTCGATATTGGAGGCGGAGCATCAGCGCAGGTGATGGCAGATGGACTTTCGATCATCCTCGGCGATCCAGATGTGAAGAGCGTATTCGTTAACGTCTTCGGCGGAATCACAGCATGTGATGCCGTTGCAAATGGAATCGTTCAAGCGCTCGAGCTTCTCGGCGATAAGGCCACCAAGCCAATCGTCGTCCGCCTCGATGGCAATAACGTTCTTGAAGGACGCGCAATTTTGAACGCAGCAAACCACCCATTGGTGGAGCAGGCAGAGACTATGGATGGAGCAGCATCACGCGCTGCAGAATTGGCGGCAAAGTAATGTCAATCTTTATTAACTCTTCCAGCAAGGTCATCGTTCAGGGCATGACTGGCTCTGAAGGAACAAAGCACACCCGCCGTATGTTGGCATCAGGCACAAAGGTTGTCGGAGGCGTAACACCGGGTAAGGGAGGACAGGTCGTCGATATCGATGGCACATCTCTTCCGGTCTTCAATACCGTTGCTGAAGCAATGGCTGCAACTGGTGCAAATGTTTCAGTTGTCTTCGTTCCACCTAAGTTTGCAAAGGCTGCTGTCATCGATGCTATTGATGCAACGATGCCACTTGTTGTCGTTATCACTGAGGGTATTCCGGTCCATGACTCTGCATACTTCTATGCATATTCATTGAAGAGCGGAAAGACTCAGTTGATCGGACCTAACTGCCCAGGACTTATTAGCCCTGAATCTTCAAATGTTGGAATCATTCCTGCCGATATTACAAAGAAGGGTCCTATCGGACTCGTCTCAAAGTCAGGAACACTTACATATCAGATGATGTATGAGCTCCGCGATATTGGATTCTCAACAGCAGTTGGTATCGGTGGAGACCCTGTTATCGGCACAACACATATTGATTGCCTTCGCGCCTTCCAAGATGACCCAGATACAGAGGCGATTGTCATGATTGGTGAGATCGGTGGCGATGCTGAAGAGCGCGCAGCTGCATTTATCGCTGAATATGTGAAGAAGCCAGTTGTTGGTTACGTCGCAGGATTTACAGCACCTGAAGGAAAGACGATGGGCCACGCAGGCGCAATCGTCTCTGGCTCATCTGGAACAGCGCAAGCTAAGAAAGATGCTCTAGAAGCTGCCGGTGTAAAGGTTGGACAAACCCCGAGCGAGACAGCGCGCCTTATGCGCGAGATTCTCGGCCGCTAAGTTCACGATGCAACGCGTCCTCTCGGTCTCGTTGTCTCACGCAATACGTGGAGCAGCACTTGTGCTGCTCCCGTTTGCATTTATAGCCCTTGTCGCCTGGGCAACAGCTGGTAGCGCAACTGGAACGACAACAGATCCCATTCGTGGCGCTGCGTGGATCTGGCTCGGTTCCCACCACATCCCATTCTCACTATCCCTGCCACCGACTGGAATTCCTGGCTATTTCTCCTATCTACCATGGGGTGCAATCGCCTTGCCATTCTTTGCTATTCGCACCACCTTCAATCGTGCACTTGATCGCCTCACCGGTGATTTTCATGATGCCAATGGTGTTCGCACAATCTATTCAATCTTCTATACGATTATCGTCACTGCGATTGCTTATCTAACCTCTTCGCCTACTGTGCAATCACAGTGGTATCTCGCTCCTATCTTCGCCTTCTTCATCTCAATCACAGCAACGCTCACCTGCGGTCCGCGTCTGCCAATCTCGACTCCAGCAATTATCGCCACGCGGATTATGGCAATCATCGTTGGTTTCTTTATGATTTTTGTCGGAGCGCTTATCTTCGCTAACTTCGCACAGGTAAAACTACTGACCACCGCTCTTCAGCCCGGAATCTTTGGGGGAGTACTTCTTCTCCTACTCAATATCCTTTACCT
>JACCDU011130925.1_pt1 | contig 13693 bp, 23 predicted proteins | sample 7446081 | NCBI WGS metagenome assembly JACCDU01 (sample SAMN15323447, study PRJNA562643) | freshwater metagenome | isolation source: river surface water | place: USA:Blue River Watershed | collected 2017-08-17 | reverse complement strand
GATAGGGTGTCTTCTTTACTCCAAGGGTCTCGCCCCAGCTTTCTAGCGAGTGTCCGCTCTCTCTGCTCGGCTCTAGCAGTCTTGAGAGAATCAACGTATCGCACACTTGGCTCAAGGCTATCTTCATATTCCAGAGCTTCGTCAACACTTTGAAATCGAAGCCGATTCCGTTGTGAGCGACTATCAACGTAGTGCCCTTTATATACTCCGCGAGGCTGCTTGCTTGCTTCCATGTCTTAATCTCTCCAGTATCCAGATCAATCGTCTTGACTAGCCATATCTTGTTGTGGGCTAGATTCGTTTCGATGTCCAATCCGATTTTCATATTTCTCTTTTAACTGTTCATACTGGTGAATCAAGCTCTGGTATTTATCTTGCAGATCATAATACCGGGTTTCGAGATCCATCATACGTTGCACAAGGGTTTCAACATCAATCACAATGGCTCCAGTTCAGGGATCAGCGGACATTCCGTCAGCAGCCCCGTATCCTTATTATAGAACAATCCAAACTTCTCCGCAGTGGCTCTGCCAGTAAAGCGATCCTTCAGCACTCGGAAGGTAGTGGTCTGCCGCTTTACAGGGTCTTCGTGCTGCTTATCCCGCTCAAGACCAAACATGTAATGGCTCCACCTAGCAATAGCCCGCGAACCCGTAAAGTGCTTTTCCATCACTCTGCCGCCTTCCTCGTGGGGCTTTCCTTCCGGTGTCGTCAGGTGACTGACAAAGTGAATAATCAGCCCGTCTGACTGCGCCAGTGAGGCCATATCCGCCATGATACCGTCCAATGCCCTACGCTCATCTTGCTCATTCGCACTCAAAGCGGTGAGGTGGTCCAGGTAGATGTGCTTGATATCATAAGCCTTTGAAAAGTACTTAATGATATTCTTCACACTAGCCCAGGACATCGCACCAAAGTGCTCCATCATAAATAGCTGCTTGCGATCATCAAGCCGATTAACACTAGCAATATAATCGTCCCTTGTCCAGTTCGCGTCAGGAATATGGTAAAGCTTTCCATCCAGCTTACCAGCCACTCGCTGCGCTGTCTCCACAACGTTTTGCTCAAGGTAAATAACTCCGACTTTCTCATTGAGTACCTCAATATCATATGCAATCTGTTGCGTAAAGACATCCGTTTTACCCACGCCTACGCCTGCACCAAAGGCATAAAGCTCACCCTTGCGACGGCCATAGGTTAACCGGGTCAACGTATCGAAACACCAGGGAACCCCAGGCTCAGGTGGCTCAAGCAGTCGCTCTCTGATATCGGAGACCGTAACAACTCCTTCAGGCCGGTACTCTTCTGCTTTCCACCAAGCATTAACAAACTCCTTGATAGCCCCTGCCGCTAGGTAATCACAGGCATCCTTGTACCCGGAGATGTGCTTGACAATCTTGGCCTTGTTACCAAAAAGCTCAGCCACTTCCATAGCCGCTTTGCGCCCAGGCTCGTCCGAGTCAAAACAGATAACCACATTCTCAAAAGAATCAAGGTACTCAAACTGGGCCTTGCAGTCCTTAACCGCTGCCGCTGCCCCGTTCTTAATGGATACCACGGCCCACTGTGATCCGGTCATCTGATAAGCTGCGAGTGCGTCCAGTTCCCCTTCTGTGACAGTAATATACTTACCGCCGGGAAGGTGAAGGTGCTGGCCGAATAGAGTCGCCTGCTTACTGTCTCCTTTAAAAGAGAAAGATTTATCCGACACGAACCGGGTTTTCACAGCGACAGGGGTGCCGTCCTTATTGTGATACGGGTAGTGTTGAGTACCTTCCCCAGACGTAACCCCGTAATGCTCACAAGTTTGACGGGTAATACCACGGTCAGCAATAGCTTTGAAAGACAGTTCAGGCAGCTTAAAGGTGCTAGGGGGAGCAACAGCGTTACGCATTACAGTGTATTCATCCATTTCGTAGTCTTTTTCATATTTGTGACATACCATACAATAGGTATGCCCATCAGAATATAACGCATTCCCATCAGAGCTTCCACACTTATTGCAAGCAACGTGACGGACAAAGTTAGAATTAGTCATCTTTCTTTTGGTTATCAATAGCTCTTTTGAGCATCTCCACAAAAGCAAACTCTACCAAACCACGATGAGATTCTGCATCCATGTCCAGATTCACAGTCGCAGTCCCATCATCATGTTCGATTACGTTCGTGATCTGGATTGTACCTTTACGCGATTCAACCAGAGCAAGTAAATCCTTATTCTTTTCCTTTAGCCTTTCTTCAATCGCCTTAGCGAACAATACCGCCTCTTGCCCACATACTTCCCCGGTGATATTCGCGTGAAAGCCGTAAAGCTCATAATACTCGTCTTCAGATAAGCTTTTCCAATTCATGCCTGCCCCCTTGCGCGGATGGCGGCGGCGCATTGGTCTGCGTAGCAGCCTTCCCAGCCATCTGCTGTGGCTCTCTCATCACACACCTTCGCACACGCCTCGCGCTCGGCTGCGGCGACAAGGGCGGCGAAGCGTTCAATGGCTTGCTCTCCAGGGAAAAGCTCGCTCTCGCTTACACCAGCCTCCCGCGCCATGCGGATGATGTCGTCGCGGGTCACAGCAGCGCCTCCTCAATATCCCCAGGCCACTCCTTAGGGGTAGGTTTAGGGTCAAAGTCTTCCGGCATCAATCGATTACCTTCTTCATCATACTGAGGGAAGGGCCAGTGAGGATCAAATTGTTTATCCATTATCGACTCACAAAGGGTTGATCGGCTTTCATAAAACACTTCAAGCACACATAGGTGTCCCCATCATGGGTCCAGACATCATGCTTGCACTCTTCGTTCTTATCCCTTGCAAAGATAGCATCCCACCGCTGGGCATACTCTGCATCAGAGACACTAAAAGGGCGGGGCCGTGACCCCTTACCGCCGTCAGACATGCTTACTCCTTCATTTAAGACTAATATTGTACCACCTTCCACGAGCCAAGGCAAGCGGGGAAGACAACAAATTCACCGTTCATCCCTGTCCGGACCATAGAATCGTGGGTCCATCAGCCTAGCCACTTCATCATACTCCCTGCGAATCTCTTCCAGGATCTTTTCTAAACCCACTTGGTGGGCAAGCTTTGCCGCCTCGACAATCACAGCCCAGTGCTCATAATCTTTGTCTCTTACCATACTCAACCCCTAAAATTAAGACAGCCCCCTATATACTTTAAAGTACATTTAAGTATCTTATATATAAATAATATATCTTTAAAGATACTCTATGTCTTTTAAGTACTTTAAAGGAGGGTATCACAATTCTTTAAAACTGTCAATACCCTCGTCAACATCAGGGAAATCCTCATTCTTCAGTAGGTCTGGCCGGTCTAAGCTTGGAATAGGGCTTGTCTCGTCAATCGAACTAAAGCACTCATTGCACAAATCTAGGAATTCCTTAGTCAAGGCATGCCGCCTCGTTGACTCATAATCAGATAACGCTTTGTTACAGCACAAGCAACGCATGATGCTACCCTCCCCTTAGGACATGGAAATAAATCGCTCTACGGCCCATTTAAGGGCTTTAGCGGGCATTGTTACTGTCATTGTCTTCCCCTTCATTCAGCAATGGTTGATCCTTACTCTGTCCCCGATTATTCATCCCTTCAGCCTTCAATTGAGAATCATTCTCATTTAGCTTTGGCATTGTTGAAGGTAAGAACATATTCAGGATATCCCTAAAAATAGGGTGTACGTGCTCATTGTTCATTGTCAGTTTCCCTCACAAGCTTATACATATTCAATTCGTTCCCCTCTTCATCATAATTATTAGCAATTAGCCATTGTAGGGCATTACCCTTACTTAAGAAAGACACTGCAACAATCCCCGATGAAATATAAACAATTCTATACATGGTTAGACCCTTTCATACACCGCCACTACCGACGAATTAGCCCCCATTGGGTGAGTGTCTATTACTTCCCCATCAACGAGACTAGTCGCATGGCCCCGCAATAGTATCACATAGTGACCCTTACTGTAAAGCTTTATAGCCTTGCCTAAACTGAGGGAGGAAAACACCCGTTTTTCTTTCCCCGAGTAGATACTACCTAATGCTTTGGCGGTGTAGGTACGTCCGTATAAACCTATGCACGAAAACCCTACCCCCTTTAAAGCTTCATGCAATTTATCGACGGTCATACCCCTATTACGTGGTTTGCCCTTACTCTCAAGGTACTCCCGGGCTTTTAGGTAGGGCATGCCCGTAGTGTTACACAATGCCCTAATGGTGCAGTTCCTAACTTCATCAGCCCATGTAACGCCTATATCCTTAGGATAAATTTTCATTTAGTGCCCCTTCAAAGTTTCCGCCATTCTATCGGCTAAGGCTAAAGCTTCTGACGTAGGCATACCCTCCCGAATAGCCTTATTCCACGTGGATAGCCATAATTGATACTGAGAATGAGTCATTGCACCCCCTTGATTAGCCCGTTTTCCATTGTGACGTTAGCAAAAAACTCCCGACCCTTACCGGTAATGTGCGGACGATTAGCTCCGGTAAGTCTCCCATTCTCCCGATATTCAGGACCGAATACGGAAGTCTCTATGTATCGGAGGGGCTTACCGATGGAAGCTTTTAAGTCTTTTTTGGAGGGATAGTCAAAAACTAGCATTGTCTTTCCTTACTTGTTGCGGGTTAGAAAATTACGGGCTTGTTCTTTTGTGTCATATCTCCCTGAGATAGGGGTTTGGTGCGGGCCACGAACCACGAACCAGCCCCCTAGAATGCGATTATAGACAATCCTTACCATGTTAATCCCCTTACTTAGAAACTTGAATACGGATAACTTTAGCCATTGTCTTACCATGTGCAGGGTAGGCAATGACGGGCACAGTCTTATCATAACAAGCCCTACACCCATTGCACTTACCCCCGTGCTCATAAGCCCTGCACAGTGTAGTGCCTGAAGGGGCTTGTTCCGGAGTGGGGACAATAACGCTACCATGCGTACCCGGTAGATAATGCCCCGTTACACTATCGGAAGAGGGACGAACCATTACATTATCTAGGGCTTGCATGGATTCTATCGCCATGCGAAACTTAGGGAATTTGTGCATGCGGGTAGGTAACCAGTGTTTAACCCATGGAGTGCGTTTCATAACTTCTAGCATTTTCTCCGCTAGGGCTAGACTGTACATATCTCCGGAGTCAAACCATCGGAAGTACCGGGAGTCTTGCAAAGCTTGGACCATATCGTCAACCCATTCTAATCGCTGCCAGTCAGTGCGATTAAACTCTCTAGGGGCTTTGACGTTAGGGTAACGATAGTTCCCGGTAGTGGCATAGCATCCCGCGCAAGCAGGGACTAACTCCCCATTCTCTACGGATCCGGGGCAGGTATCCCTAGCCTGAAGGGACCAAGACTTGATCCCGTCCAATTTGGAAGTCACTGAGAGTTTAACGGCCATGATTATTTCCCTTCAAATAGGCATGCGATGCCAAAGATTAGCGCTAGTACAATCAGTAGAACTAGTTCAAACATGCGACACCTCAGTAAGGGTTGAATTGAGACTCTTGGCCGATAGCCTGATAAAAACTACCGTTGACCCTAAAAAACACTTTACCGTTACTGTACCTAATAGCATAGAAACCATTAAACGTACCATATTCTGCTTGCATGGTGGATTCTCCGGGTTAGTGCGGATTGCACTCCAAAGCCCCCATTGTAGGGGCTTCAGAGTAGAATCAGGGGGCAATTTTTCCTAGATATTCTCTGCCTTCTACTTGAGGGACGAAAGACCGAATTTCATACTCTGAGTCTTCATCCCCCGGAACCTTCCAAATAGCAAATTCAAACCCGGACCGAATCATATGTTTTTTTAGTTCCTCTAAGTTTGTCCCTGTTTTCCATTCTGCTACTGAAGACACAAAATAATGATGAGTCATATTTGGTTCCTTTGTTGCTGGTCGGCACTGCGCTGGCCATGTAGTAACTGTAGCAGGTTCCCCGGTAGAGTCCAATTGATTTTTTCTATTGCACCTAATACCCTGATAATTTGTAGGGATATAAGACAGTCATTTTTTATATGTAATACTTGTGTTTCTAGAATCGCGTAGGATCGATCAAAACAAGGGGAGACATACCTATCCCCCACCCTGCCCCTGAAAACGCCCCAAAAGCCCGTTAAACGCGTTTAGAGTACCTTATTAGTACAGTTTTTATTTGTTAGATATAAAGTTTTATGTGGTGGATAGACAACACTTAAGCTTGTATGCATGTAAGTAGACACTAACATATCATAGATACAGACTATGGGTGAGGGTACTTGATAGGTAAACTCTATGGGTTTGGGGTACCCTTGTAGTACCCGTTGTAGTACCCGTTGTAGGGTCCCGCTTCAGTGTACTTTTTTCGTACCCTGTAAAACCCTAAAATCCTTGTAGTACTTTATAAATATGTGGATAACTCTGTGGATAGCCTGTGGACAAGCCGTTGTAGTACTAACTTAATATGTGGACAGCCTGTGACTATGCTGTGGACAACCTGTGGACAACTACTGTAGTACTAAAGCACTAGGGGGGGAGGGGTGCTCGCTGGTGTAGAAACTTTTGCGGAGCCTCTAACGCTTACAAAAAGGAAAAAGAGGCTAAAAAGGACTAAAAAAGAGTACTTGTAAGGATGATGTAAGTCTTTGTCAGGACTAAAGAAATGGGGACAGAGTAGATTGGTAAGGAAGGTTGACTAAAATGTGGGGGATCCGGACACCCTGGAAGGGGGACTTAAGAGGGAGCAAGCCTTCTATAAAAAAAGTACACAAAAAGCTTGACTTTTTAGAAATCTGTGGTATAATATTCAGTATAGGCAGACGAAGTAGTTGCGGTAATACTTCTAAGGTTGTAGAGTCTGGACACTCCGTCTTTAAAGTCCGCCTTAAAGAACACGTTTATAAAAATACAATACTATAAACCACATCTTAAAGAACACTTTAAAGGAAGATATCTTTAAGATAATATATTAATACAATACACATAAGATGTATTTACACTTTAAAGTGTACTTATAGATTTGTTGTCTCCTTGTTTAAAAGGGTAAAGACGGATGGAAGAAATTAAGGTTGATACACCTGTTGTCGAAAAACAGGAGATGGTTGTCGTTCCCAAAAAGAGGGGAAGAGGGCGTCCACCTAAAGCTGATCTTGAAGCGGTAAGGAATAAAAATAAGGGTAAGATTGGTCGTCCAAAGAATGATACCGGGCGGATGCAGGAGTTTAAGGAAAGGCTCCTGGCTACTGGCGGTACACGGATTTTGGACAAGATGATTCAAATTGCTTTGGATGATAATCATCCTGGGCAGATGGCTGCTATCAAACTAGCCGTGGATCGTATCCTGCCCACCAGTGCTTTCGATGCAGCTAAGAATAATGGGACAAACCCTCAGATTACCATTAACATCTCTGGTATCAATGAGCCTCAGATTGTTGGGTCTTCTAACGATGATGAGGTGATAGACGTATGACAGCACTGAACTTTTCGTTGCTGGCTTGGCAAAAAGAAGTATTTCAAGATGACGCACGATTCAAGGTTGTTGCTGCGGGCCGTCGATGTGGTAAATCCCGCTTATCGGCTGTCACGTTACTTATCGAAGGTCTTAACTGCCCGGATGGCTCGTCAGTTATGTATGTGGCCCCAACACTGGGACAAGCCCGTACAATTATCTGGGACTTGCTCCATGAGCTTGGACGGCCAATCATTAAAAGTTCCCACGTTAATAACCTGGAAATCACGTTAATCAACGGTAAGAAGATTCTGGTACGTGGTGCGGACAATCCGGACTCATTGCGTGGTGTCAGTTTAGTTTATCTTGTCTTAGATGAATGTGCGTTTATTAAACAAGACGTATGGGAAAAGATTCTACGTGCTGCTTTATCTGACAAGAAGGGCAGAGCCTTATTCATTTCTACTCCGTCTGGGCGTAACTGGTTTTACGATGTCTTTAAGTTAGGGCAGTCTGGTGCTGACGAAGAGTGGAAAGCTTGGCACAAGACCACGGCTGATAACGAGACCATTGATCCCAAGGAAATTGAAGCTGCTAAGCGTACCTTAAGTTCGTTTGCCTTCAAGCAAGAATATTTATCCAGCTTCGATACTGCTGGCGCTGACATCTTCAAGTCAGAGTGGTTCAAGACAAAAGAAGAACCTGACTATGGGGATTACGTGGTAGCTATCGACTTGGCTGGTTTTGAGGAAGTAGCGAAGTCTGCGAATGCAGCAAAGAAACGGTTAGATGAAACCGCTATTGCTGTGGTGAAGATTACACCTGAAGGTGATTGGTGGGTTAAATCCATTGAGCATGGTCGTTGGGACATCAAGGACACGGCAAATAGGATTCTCAACATTATCAGGGACTACCGACCTCAAAGTATCGGTATTGAGCGAGGAGCGTTAAAGAATGCGGTTCTGCCGTACCTTAACGACCTGATGCGTAAGTACAATACTTATTCCCATATCCATGACCTAACACACGGTAACAAGAAGAAGGCAGATAGAGTTATCTGGAGTCTTCAGGGCCGTATGGAGCACGGAAGAATCACCTTCAATGAGGATGAGGACTGGGAAGAGTTTAAGGATCAGTTGGTTATGTTCCCCACTAGCGGGGTGCATGACGACTTAGTGGATGCTTTGTCTTACGTAGACCAGTTAGCAATAGCTAATTACAACCAGGACTACGAAGAAGAAGAATATGAAGTTTTTGACAAGATTGCGGGGTACTAATGAAACAAGGTTTATACGCCAACATCAACGCCAAGCGTAAGCGTATTGCTGAGGGCAGTGGCGAGAAGATGCGGAAGCCGGGTACGAAGGGTGCCCCAACAAAGCAGGACTTTATCGACTCTGCTAAAACTGCACTGCCACAGCGTGGTTCCCGAACAGCTACCTTTAAAGCCAACAGGGCTAAAAGCAAATGAATAAGGATCCCCGGCTATCTCGGGCAGGCGTTAGCGGTTTTAACAAACCTAAGCGTACTCCTGACCATCCCACCAAGAGCCACGTAGTTGTGGCTAAGGAAGGCGATCAGGTCAAGACTATTCGCTTTGGTCAGCAAGGTGTTCAAGGTTCTCCTGAAGGATCTGCCCGCAACAAGTCTTTTAAAGCTCGTCACGCTGCTAACATTGCTAAAGGAAAGATGTCTGCTGCCTACTGGGCAGATAAAGTTAAGTGGTGACAACATGAACATAAAGCGGGTACACACCGAAAAACGAGGAGTGTTGGAAACCCTGTTGTTTCTCCACGATGCTTGTTTCCCTTCGGATGAGTTACCTGACTTTAGTCTTGGCTGGTGGTGGATTGCTTATGATGACAAAAAGAATCCTGTTGGTTTTGCTGGTTTATACCCTTCTATCCAATGGGAGAAAACTGGCTACTTATGCCGAGCCGGTGTCGTGGAGTCAGCAAGAGGCAAAGGACTTCAGAAAGCACTTATAAAGACTCGTGTTCGCTTTGCAAGAAAGCTTCAGTACCACTGGCTGGTGTCTGATACTAGACGTAATCCTGCTTCTTCCAATGCGTTAATTTCATGTGGTTTTAAACTCTATGAGCCTCGACGGCCTTGGGGATTCAGAAACAGCTTATATTTCAGACTAAAACTGTAAGGAACAAGATGGCTGAAGAAAAAGAAATGCACGGCGAGTTTGATACTCCGACCGAGAATGAGAAAAAGCTTGGTGCATGGATTGTCGGCCACTGCGATAAGTGGCGTGACTATCGTGATACCAACTATATGGACATGTGGCAGGAGTATGAGCGAATCTTCCGTGGTATCTGGACTGCTGAAGACAGGACTCGGGACTCGGAGCGTAGTCGTCTGATTAGCCCTGCTACACAACAAGCCATTGAAACCCGCCATGCTGAGATCATGGAAGCCATTATGGGCAACGGTGAATTCTTTGATATCTCGGACGATATCCGTGATGTTAATGGCACTCCTCTTGATATCATGCAACTAAAAGAGCAGATGCATGAGGATTTCAAGAAAGACAAGATTAAGAAATCCGTTGACCAGATTGAGCTTTTAGCTGAGATTTATGGTACGGGTATTGGTGAGATTATTGTCAAGAAGGAAGATGAGTACAAGCCCGCTACTCGTCCTATTCCTGGTTTAGCGAATCAGGCTGCTATTGGTGTTGAAGAAAACCAGCGTGTTTGCGTTAAGCTCAAACCGGTAAACCCCAAGAACTTCCTGATTGATCCTAACGCCGACAGCATCGATGAAGCGTTAGGGTGCGCTATTGAAAAGTATGTCTCTATCCACAAGATTGTGGAGGGGATGGAAACTGGTAAGTACAAGAAACTTCCCGTTGGCGTGTTATATACGGACGATGATCTGGAGCCGACACAGGAAACCACGTATTTCCAAGAAGACAAAGCCTTACTGTTAACTTACTACGGTTTAGTTCCCCGTGAATACCTGACAGAAGAAGGTACTGAGGAAGTGGAACTGTTCCCTGAGCACAGTACTGAAGACAAATACAGCAACATGGTTGAAGCCATTGTTGTGATTGCGAATAACGGGATCGTGCTCAAAGCCGAGGAAAACCCGTACATGATGAAGGACCGTCCGGTAGTCGCTTACCAGGATGATACGGTTCCTGGCCGTTTCTGGGGCCGTGGGACGGCTGAAAAAGCCTACAACATGCAGAAGGCCATTGATGGTCAGTTGCGGGCGCATATGGACTCCCTGGCCTTGACCACAGCCCCGATGATTGCGATGGACGCTACCCGTCTGCCGCGAGGTGCTAAGTTTGAGGTCAAACCCGGTAAGAGCCTGCTGACTAACGGCAACCCCCAGGAAATCTTGTATCCGTTCCACTTTGGACAGAGTAACCAAGACGCTCCTGCGGCTGCTCAGAACTTTGAGCGTATGCTGCTACAGGCTACGGGTACTGTGGACAGTGCTGGCTTGCCGTCTAGCATCCCCCGTGATGCGGGCGCTGGTGGTATGTCTATGGCGATGGCCGGGATTATCAAGAAATACAAGCGGACGTTAACTAACTTCCAGGAAGATTTCTTAATTCCGTTCATCTATAAGGCTGCATGGCGCTTTATGCAGTTCGATCCTGATCGCTACCCGGCTGTCGATATCAAGTTTATTCCCACAGGCAGTTTAGGTATCTTAGCGCGTGAGTTTGAACAGCAGCAGATGATCGATTTGCTCAAGACACTGGGTCCGGATACACCGGTCCTGCCTGTTTTACTGCGTGGTATCCTGCAAAATAGCTCGTTGACCAACAAGTCTGAGCTTATGGCAGCTTTAGAGCAGATGTCACAGCCTAATCCGCAGCAGCAAGAAGCTCAGCAGGCCCAATTAGCCGCCCAATTACGCCTACAAGAGGCGCAAGTGGCTGACCTGGAGTCCAAAGCTATCAAACAGCAGGCTGAAGCCCAGAAAACTGTGGTTGAAACCCAGCTCAAGCCTCAAGAAATTCAGGCCAAACTCGTCGCAGCCTTATCTACCAACCTCAACGACACGCAAGAAAGTGTGGATTTTGAGCGTAGAGCTAAGATTGCTGACTTAATGCTAAAAGAACAGGACATTACTTCTAACGAGCGAATTGCTATGATGCAGTTAGCTAAGAAAAGTGCCCCCACTGCTTGACAAAAGTAGTACTTTAGTGTATAATATAAGCTGAAGATTCCTATGAAAGGACAAAATCTTGGCACCTGAATTACAAAAATACTATGAGGAGCAATTCTCCATGTTTGCTTCTCATGGTTGGAAAGACCTGTTAGATGACATGGAAACTTATAGGAAATCGGTTAACGAACTATCTACTGTCGCAGACGAGCAATCATTATTTTTCCGTAAAGGACAGTTAGATATTCTTGATTTGATTATCCAACGTAAGGTGATGTGCGAAAAGGCATACGAGGAACTGCAAAATGAAGAGAATGTTTGAGTTCCTGTGTGATGACGCTCATTTATCTGAAAAGTTAGTCGATGACGCTATCCGAACAATTAAATGTTCGACTTGTGATAAGGAAGCTCATCGTATCGTTTCTAATCCTACGATTAAGCTTGAGGGCTGCACTGGTGCATTTCCTGGGGCTTATGACAGGTGGGAACGAGTGCGGGCTGAAAAGCTTGCTCAAGAGAGGAAGAAGGCCGCTGATGCGGGAACCTGAATCCATTTATAAATTATATCCTAGAACCGTTTATTCGGCAGGATGAAAGGTAGGTATGGCTCTTATTGATTCTGAAGAACTGGAAGGGAAAAACATTCTAGAGGATGATCCCCAACCTGAACCGCAACCTGAGGTTAAAGAAGAACCCAAATCTGAGGTTCCCGATAAATACCGGGGGAAAAGCCTAGAAGATATTATTCGTATGCACCAAGAGGCTGAAAAGCTCATTGGCAAGCAGGCCCAGGAAGTCGGTGAAGTGCGGAAACTCGCTGATGAACTTCTCAAACAACAACTCTCCACGACACAACAAGCGACCACCAAAGAAGAAACAGAGGTTGACTTCTTTGAAGACCCCAAGAAAGCAGTCCTGAATGCTGTAGAAAAGCACCCAGATGTTTTGGCAGCTAAAGAAGCCGCTCTCCGTCTTAAACGGATGGAAGCACAAGCTCGGTTACAAGCCAAACACCCGGACTTGTCTGATGTTGTTCAAAACAGTGACTTTGTTGAGTGGGTGAAAGCTTCCCCTATGCGTATGAAGATGTACGCTGAAGCTGACGCAAACTTTGACACTGAAGCTGCTGATGAATTACTTAGCACATTCAAGGAACTGAAAAACGTCCGCCAAAAACAATCGAAGCAAGATGGCGATGTTCTGCGTGAACAGAACCTCAAAGCTGCTTCTGTTGATGTTGGAGGGACAGGGGAGTCTTCTAAGAAAGTTTACCGCCGTGCCGACCTTATCCGGCTACGTATGACAGACCCTTCTCGGTATGAAGCTCTCTCTGATGAAATTATGAGGGCATATGCGGAGAACCGGGTTAAATAAACTTTAACTAGGAGATTTTTAAATGCCTTTAGGTACCGCTCACGTTACTACGACCACCGCAGCAACATTCATTCCTGAAATTTGGAGTGATGAGATTGTTGCTTCTTACAAGAAGAACCTCGTCGCGGCCAATCTGGTCAAGAAGATGAACTTCAAGGGTAAGAAAGGTGATTCCGTTCACATTCCCGCCCCGACCCGTGGCAACGCTTCGGCCAAGACTGCCTCTAACCAAGTGACCCTGATTGCGGCCACTGAGTCTGAAGTGGTTGTGACCATCGACAAGCATTACGAGTACAGCCGTCTGATCGAAGACATCGTTGAGGCTCAAGCCCTGTCGTCCCTGCGTAGCTTCTACACGGAAGACGCCGGTTACGCCCTGGCCCGTCAAGTTGACACCGATCTGGTCCGCCTGGGCCGTGGTGCTCAAGGTGGCGACGGCACCGCTGCTTACACTGGTGCTTTCTCCGGTGCTGATGGCACGACTGCTTACACTGGTACAGCCGGTGCTCTGACAGACGCTGCTATCCGTCGTTCGATCCAGCGCCTGGACGACAACGATGTGCCGATGGACGGTCGTTTCCTGATCGCTCCCCCGTCTACCCGTAACACCCTGATGGGCATTGCTCGTTTCACCGAGCAGGCTTTCGTGGGTGAGGCTGGTAACGCCAACACCATCCGCAATGGCGAAATCGGTAACGTCTACGGCGTCCCGGTCTTCGTGTCCACCAACGCCGATGCTGCCACCG
>JACCDU010491649.1_pt1 | contig 13702 bp, 9 predicted proteins | sample 7446081 | NCBI WGS metagenome assembly JACCDU01 (sample SAMN15323447, study PRJNA562643) | freshwater metagenome | isolation source: river surface water | place: USA:Blue River Watershed | collected 2017-08-17 | reverse complement strand
GCGCATTATTCGATTGTTTTGGTTTCATCAGGTGCGGTTGCGGCGGGTAAATCGGCACTTCGAAATTATAAAGGCACGTTATCAGAACGCAAGGCTGCCGCGGCCATCGGAAATCCAATTTTGATTGCCAAATACAGCCATTATTTCCATCAGTATGGTATTTCCATTGCGCAAAGTTTATGTGAGCGTCATCATTTTTCGCAACGGGAATCGTTTTTGCAGCTTAAGGAAACCTATCAAGAATTATGGCAAAGCGGTGTAATTCCTATTGCCAATGAGAATGATGTCGTGAGTAATGTGGAGTTGAAGTTTTCTGACAATGATGAATTAGCAACATTGATTGCGACTGGATTTGGGGCAGCGAAATTATTGATATCTACTTCGGTGGGTGGATTGCTAGATGCGCAAGGACAGATTATTCGTCATGTGGAACGCATTGATGCTAATATTTTACATGTGGTTAATTCGGATACATCGAGTACCGGTTTGGGAGGGATGATTTCTAAATTGACCTTTACGCGCTTAGCTAATCGGATGGGGATTAAGGTCGTGATTTTCGGACTTGATCAGGGTCAAGGAATCGTAGACGCGCTCCACGAAGAAATAGGCACCGTTTTCGAGGCAGAGGAGGCTTCGTTTTCGGCTCGCCAAAAATGGTTAGCCTCCGGCAGTCTCATCGCCGGGAAAGTAGTCTTAGACAAAGGCGCCACGAATGCCATCCAAAATCGTAAAAGCTTATTGTCGGTGGGTGTCATCGAATACCTCGGCGAATTCGACAAAGGTGAGGTGATCGAAATCCTGGATGCGAGCAGAAATCCCATCGCCGTTGCCCGTGCTAGATATTCAAAAGTAGAATTGCAACAAGCTAATCAAGGAATGGAAGTAGCGCATGCGGATGATATAGTCCTTTATTAGAGGTAAGAAGTGAGAGGTAAGAAGTGAGAGGTAAGAAGTGAGAGGTAAGAAGTGAGAGGTAAGAGGTAAGAGGTGAGAGGTGAGAGGTGAGAGGTGAGAGGTGAGAGGTGAGAGGTGAACTTTTATTTTACTGAATTTTTCCTGAGTGTGATAATTGCTGACCCGATCAATTTCTGAAGTTCCTCAACTCCTTCATGCAATTCTTTGAGTTCTTCTTTTTCTAATAGCCTATTTGCCTCTATGAGTTTTAGCCAATAGGCTGTTTCGCGAGCCTCTTTATAGGCAATCGATAATTTAAATTCAAAGTCTTTTCTTGAGTATGCGCCACCACTTTCGACAATATTGGCACCAATTGATGTTCCAGATCTAAATAATTGCTCACTCAGCACATTATCTTTATTGGATTTTTTAATTCGTTGATTTGCTCGAACAATTTTGAGCGCAAATTGAAATGATTTGGAAGTTATGATGCTCTCTGATTTCATTTTTCGGATTTATGTCACAAGCGTAGTCACATAAATCCGAAACGAAACATCAAAAATTGATAATTTGAATTAATATCATTTACTCGATAACCTCTCACCTCTTACCTCTCACCTCTTAACTTATCACTACTGCCTTCCCGCTCTCCACATCCGCCTCCACAGCCTTGTATTTCACGTTCTCTTTGATGCTGCCATCGACGTATTGAACCGTCACACGCTGATTACGGTCTGCGATTTTGATCGCCTGACGCGGTGCGACACGCTCTTGAGTCGCTTCGGATGGATCGTAATATCCTGGATCTTCTTGTGCGCCAGCTAAGCCACCCAACAGTGACGATAAAGCCTCATCTTTGCTCATCTGTAATTTAGGTGCCTTTTCTTTCGGGGCTTTTGCCGCTGATTGATTTGTCGACTGCACCTCCGGAATCTCCGCCTTCACCACAAAGCTGATCGTATCCATATTCACCCGCGCCACAAAACGCTGGAATAAATTCACCGCCTCAAATTTGTAAATCAATAAGGGGTCTTTTTGCTCGAAAACGGCATTTTGCACCGACTGCTTTAAGTCGTCCATTTCACGTAAATGCTCCTTCCACTCCTGATCGATTAAGGTCAACGTGATGAATTTCTCCATCTCGGTGATTACTTCTTTTCCTTGGGTGGCGATTGTTTTGTCTGCATCCACTACAATTCCAGTCACCATTTGGCCATTTGAAATCGGTACCTGGATACCTGAGTATCCCTGACGTTTGGCTTCTTCCGCCACTTGAATCACCTGATTTGCGATGACCTCATTCTTCGACTTATAATGTTGTTCTGCCGCTAAGAACAATTGTTCTGTCTTGCGATCCGGTGCCAAACGATCAAATTCCTCCGCCGTAAACGGTGGCTCCATTCCCAAAATCTCAATCACCTTCAATTCTAATTCAGCATAATTTGTATAGTTCGCTGATAAATCTTGGCAGACATCAAATAAGATATTAACGATGTCTAAGGACAATCGCTCTCCCAATAGGGCATTTTGCCGACGCTTGTAAATCGCATTCCGTTGGTAATTCATCACGTCATCATATTCCAATAATCGCTTACGAATACCAAAGTTATTCTCCTCCACTTTCTTCTGCGCACGCTCAATCGACGACGTAATCATCGAGTGCTGAATCACTTCTCCCTCTTCCATTCCCAAACGATCCATTACTTTCGCAATACGATCCGACCCAAATAAACGCATCAAATTATCTTCCAACGACACAAAGAATTGTGACGAACCCACATCTCCTTGACGTCCCGCACGACCACGCAACTGGCGATCGACACGACGTGACTCATGACGCTCTGTACCAATAATCGCCAAACCACCCGCAGCTTTCGATTCCGGACTTAATTTAATATCCGTTCCACGACCTGCCATGTTAGTGGCAATTGTCACTTTGCCTGATTGACCCGCTTCGGCAACAATATCCGCCTCGCGTGCATGCTGTTTGGCATTCAATACATTGTGCTGAATCTTACGAATGCTCAACAAACGACTCAATAATTCCGAGTTTTCAACCGAAGTTGTACCCACTAAGACCGGTCGGCCTGCCGTAACTAATTCCTGAATTTCCTCCGCAACAGCATTGTACTTCTCACGAACGGTGCGGTATACTTTGTCCTCGTGATCTTTTCGTTGGATCGCACGGTTGGTTGGGATGGACACAACGTCTAGCTTATAAATCGTCCAGAATTCGCCCGCCTCTGTTTCTGCCGTACCCGTCATACCACCCAATTTGTGATACATACGGAAGTAATTTTGCAGGGTGATTGTCGCATACGTTTGAGACGCATCCTCCACATTAACTCCTTCTTTCGCCTCAATTGCCTGATGCAAACCATCCGAATAGCGGCGGCCTTCCATCACACGCCCCGTCTGCTCATCTACAATCTTTACTTTACCATCAACCAAGATATATTCGGTATCCTTTTCGAATAGGGCATAGGCTTTCAATAACTGACTCACCGTATGAATACGGGATGCTTTTTCATTATATTCAGAAATCAATTGCTCCTTTTGAGCCAAACGCTCCCCATCACTCAACTCCTTATTTTGCTCGATTTTATTTAAGTCAATCGACAAGTGCGGTAACACGAAGAAATCAGGATTTTCTGTATTTCCACTCATGAAGGCTAAGCCTTTTTCAGTCAATTCGACCTGATTGTTTTTCTCCTCAATCGTAAATAATAATGGCTCATCCGCTTGGGGCATCAGTTTTTGGTTCTCTGCCAAATAGATCGATTCCGTCTCATTCATCAATTGCTTCATGCCGCTTTCCGACAAGAACTTGATTAATGGCTTGGACTTAGGAAGTCCGCGGTGTGCACGGAATAAGGCTAAACCACCTTCTTTGCGGTCTCCCGCTGCGATTAGTTTTTTGGCCTCAACTAAGAAATTTTGTACGATTTGTTTTTGGGCTTCTACCAACTTATGAACGCGCGGCTGGAACGTTTCAAACTCTTGCTCATCGCCTTTTGGTATCGGACCAGAAATAATTAATGGCGTACGTGCATCGTCAATCAATACGGAATCGACCTCATCCACCATCGCAAAATGGTGTGGTCTTTGCACCTGATCTTCCAGGCTTCGCGCCATATTATCACGCAGGTAATCAAAACCAAATTCATTATTGGTACCATACGTAATATCCGCCAAATAGGCTTGTCGGCGCTCCTCCGTATTCGGCTCATGTTTATCAATGCAATCCACTTTCAAGCCATGAAACTCAAATAATGGGGCATTCCACTCGGAGTCACGTTTGGCCAAATAATCATTGACCGTTACGATGTGTACACCCCGACCTGCCAAAGCATTTAGATAGGTAGGTAAGGTAGACACTAAGGTCTTTCCTTCTCCTGTTCCCATTTCAGATATTTTACCTTGATGTAATACGATACCACCGATCAGCTGCACATCGTAATGCACCATTTCCCAGGTAATCTGATTGCCGGCTGCTAGCCACTGATTATGCCAAATAGCTTTATCTCCCTCAATCACTACATTCGCCTTTTTCGAGGCGATGAATTTATCCTCAATCGTTGCGGTAACGACTAATTTCTTATTCTCAGTTAACCGACGAGCTGTTTCCTTCACGACGGCAAAGGCCTCGGGTAAAATCTCTAAAAGCACAATTTCCAATTGCTTATTGCGCTCTTCGTTTAATTTATCAATTTGTTGAAAAAATGTTTCCTTCTCATCCACATCTGCTGTGGCCATCCCTTGCGCGTGTAATTCGCTGATTTGAGTATCGATATCCGAAAGGAAATCGGCAATGCGTTGTTTGAATTCAATGGATTTGCCCCGGAGTGCATCATCTGAAATCTGGTGCAGCTGGGCGTAAGCTTCTTTGATTTTGTCCACAATCGGTAGGATCGCTTTGATGTCGCGGTCCGACTTGGTACCAAATATCTTTGTAACGGTTTTGCTTAGTATCGAAAACATGTATAACAGTGCCTACCTAGGCTTGGTGAAAATTTAAAATGCAATTTACCAATTTGAATTTTTATCCGTGCTATGTTCGAACAATTAATCCAGTTTTTTTGAGAATTTGCGTGTGAAATTGTTTTGTTTTGCATGTCAATTTAAGATTTTCCATGGCTGATTATCCTGTACCTCCGCGTCGCGCTCCGCGCAAAAAGTTAAAAATGCCAATTTTCGGCAACATGATGGGTGGTTCTTCTTCAGGGCCTGCGGATTCAGGTAAGAATTTTTCGACCTATCTTTTTGGTATTGTTGCCGTGATGATGGTGGCACAAATTTATTTGCCTCAACTTTGGGCTGAAAAGTTATATGATACGCCAGATGAATTGACAGAGTTGACGTTAGATGGAGTAATTCGAAAGAAATACGCGGATGCCTCCAATAAAAATGAAATCCATTACATGCTGGTTGTCAAGGAAAAAGGAGATACCCGTAAAAAAATCGATTTGTATTTAGCGGATCCTAATTTTTTCGACCAGGTAGCCGTACCTATGCGGTTAAAAAAGGAGGCTGGAAGTCTTGCAGTTAGGGTAACACGATATGCAAAACCTGATACCGTGTTGAATATCAGGATGATAAAAAAATAATCAGTTAGTTGATTATTCGGTTATAACTTTTAATTTTGGGTTATAACATACTTCTATGCCGGTCGCATCTCCAGCAAATTATAGACATATTTTAGCCAGAACCTTATTCGGTTTTTCGGCTTTAGATTACGAAAAGGCTATGGGCTATGGCTCATTGGAGTCCCTCGTTGATCAGGCTATTTTAGCTCCCATACCTCTTCCTGCTCCTCCTAATGCATGGGTTTCACTCACTCCAGCGCAGGCGCAGCAAGATTCGGGTGATGCGGGCCGCTGGTATACCGAGCTATCTCAATGGTGGAACAAACGCATGTACACACAAGGGTTAAACATGCAAGAGAAGATTGTTCTATTCTTACATAGTCATTTTGCTTGTGAAAGGGATAAAGTAAATTATCCTCAATATATGTACCAGCAAAATCAGTTGTTTCGGAAATTTGCCTTTGGCAATTTTAAACAACTGGTCAAAGAAATCAGTATAGATCCGACGATGTTGATCTACCTCGATGGTAATAATAGCCGTGGGTCTGCGCCTAATGAAAATTATGGCCGGGAATTGTTGGAGTTATTTACCATCGGAATCGGTAATTATTCGGAGAATGATGTGAAGCAAGCTGCCAAAGCCCTGTCGGGATATCAAGTGCGAGGTTTAACGGTTACCTATGACCCAGCCCGTTCCTATACCAATGCTTCACTGACCATCTTAGGTAAAACAGCCAAGTTTAACGTCAATACGCTGGTCGACTTAATTTTCGAACAAAAACAAACAGCCGAATTTATCTGCCGAAAGATTTACCAAAATTTCGTGTACTATAAAGCGGATGAAGTTTTTGTCAAAAAAATGGCCGACGTATTTCGAGCAAATAATTATGAGTTGAAACCTTTGTTTCGCTTTTTATTGCTTTCAGATGAATTTTATAAGCCATCCATTTTAGCGAGCCGAATCAAAAATCCTCAGGAATTAATGATTGGAGCCTTAAAGGTATTGCAAATTCCAGCGCCTGATTGGGCGAACGTGGATGCGCTTTCACGTATGTTGCAAATGCAATTATTTCAGCCACCCGATGTGGCCGGTTGGCCTGGACAGCGTGAGTGGATTAGCTCAACGACCTATTCACATCGGGGAGGATTTACGGACTCATTGCTTTCAGGCAAGCGTTATAACGGCGCCAATGTAACAGGAAAAATAAATGCATTGGCGTATGCACGTAGTTTTTCAACGAGTGAAAAGGCTGTTGCTTTTGTGAACCAACTCATTGATTTGTTTATTTTATTTCCAATATCTGACGCTAAGCGGAGCTTTTTGCTTGAGACGATGTTAGATGGAACGATTGCGGCCAACTGGTCAACGAATACAGCCCAGGCAGATGTGCGGATTTTACGTTTATTAAAAGCGATGATGCGGATGCCTGAATTTCAATTGAATTAAGGATGAAAAAGAAGATCAGTCGGCAATCATTTTTACAATCCATGGCAATTTTGTCAGGAGGTGTTTCATTTGGCATTGCTTCTATGCCTGGAAAAGCATTTGCTCAGATTCCTGCTGCCTATGCAGGGCAGGCTGAGCCAGGTAAGATTTTGGTGATTATTCAATTGGGCGGTGGAAATGATGGATTAAATACTGTGATTCCAGGTGAGGATGATTTGTACTACGCGGCCCGACCGAATATTGCGATTCAAAAAACAAATGCTTTAAAGTTAGATCAAGATATGTATTTGCATCCCTCGATGGTGGGGATCAAAAAATTATATGACGCGGGGCAAGTTGCCATTGCCCAAAACATCGGGTACCCGAATCCGAATCGTTCGCATTTTCGCGCGACGGATATTTGGAATACCGGTTCAGCGGCTAATGTGATGTGGGAAGAGGGCTGGGCTGGTCGTTATTTAATGACGCAATACCCCAATTTCCCGATTGAAATGCCCAAGCATCCGATGGCCATTCAACTAGGTTCTGTGGAGTCGCTTGCTTTACAGTCGGACGTGGGCCGTTTTGGTACTGTTTTTGAAGACCCAAACCAGTTTTATCAATTGGTCAATGGGTCCACGGCGGACACGGATGCGCCACCTGCGACGCAGGCTGGTGATGAGTTGGGCTTTCTGAAGCAAGTGGCGGCATCTTCTATTCAATTTGCCAATGTGATCCAGGCGAGCGCAACGAAAGGAAAAAATTCGTTGACCTACCCAACCACAGGTTTAGGTAGACAACTAGGTATCGTGTCTAGATTGATTGCTGGCGGTTTGACCACGCCTGTTTACCTTGTTAATATTGGAGGATTTGATACGCATGCGAATCAATTAACGCAACATGCCAATTTATGGAAGACCATTTCTGAGGCAGTTAGTGCATTCCAAACAGACATGACGAATCAGAATTTAGCTGATCAAATTAGTATCATGACTTTTTCGGAGTTTGGTAGACGCATTAATCAAAACGGTACCCTAGGTACCGATCATGGAACGGCCGCTCCGATGTTTGTCATAGGAAAGACTGTACGAGGAGGAATTATAGGTGCTAATCCGGATTTAAAATTGGTTGATGCCAATGGGGACATCAAGTTTAAATACGATTACCGCCAAGTGTATAGTACGGTTTTGCGGGATCATTTAGGCTTAGACAATGTACGTACAGCGGCGATTTTCCAATCGACCTTTGAGCGCTTGCCGATTTACAAGAACTCGATCGAGGGGATGCCTGAGCAAACTACGATGGAATTATTGGTTCCTTGGCCGAATCCAATTCGTCAATCTGCCTTGATTCAATATGGTATATTTGAGGAGGCTGATATCTTCCTGGGCGTTTACGATATGCAAGGTCGCTTAATGCAGACTTTATTTGAAGGCAAACGTGTGGTGGGTTCTTATGCTGTTACGTTAGAGGGATCGTTCTTTGCATCTGGACATTATATTTTGAGTTTGCAAGATCGTCGCCGCGGTGGTCGATTGACACGGAGCATTCAGATTCAAAATGATTAATTTTTTCCAGCCAAGCATTATTTCTTACCTTTGATGATTAAACGGAGGCAACAATTCCTCTTTTGGTTCGTTATTCATCAAATTTTTACAACATGCGTCTATTTTTGCTGCTATGTTTATGCTTGATCGGACTTCCTTCGATGGCTCAAAACCCGTTTTGGTTTTTAGGTCAGCGGGATGGTCGGTACGTAGACAAATTTGATGCCCATTCGTCTGTTTCGTTAGGGGTAGGCTCTACCAATTATGTGGGAGATTTAGCACCGTTGGGAGGTTTAACCCAGGTGGGTATTCAGTCCATGCGTTGGAATTTAGGGGCCCAATTTACCCGTCATTTCTCGAAAAATTTTAGTGCGCGTTTTGGATTGTCGTATGTACGTTTGGCGGGGGATGACAATTATTTTGACCAAATGGGAGATTTTGCGGGCAGTTATTACCGGAATCTACACTTCAAAAATGATTTGAAGGAATTGACTGTTTTGGGTGTTTTTGAATTGATGGGAAATAAGGAGTTCATTCGTAAAAGACCACAATTTGCGCCGTACATTATGGCCGGGATCGCGGCATATTCGCATGATCCCATGGCACGAAAAGATGCCAATGTGTCCAATGGAACAGTAACGAAAAGTGGGTGGATTAGTTTACATGGGCAAAATACTCCATCTGAAGGCAATTCGTATAGTTTGGTGGGGCTTGCCCTACCGGTGGGCGTAGGTTTTCGGTACCGCTTAACGGATGATTTTGACGTATCATTTGAACTTATGCATCGGGTGGCGTTTAGTGATTATTTGGATGATGTAACTGATAATCGGAATGAGATTCCGGCGGCAACCAGTTTTTATACGAATCGTTCTACACTTCGCGTGGCACCTAACACCCTGGCTGTTCGTAATACCACGAATCCCGGTGTGTCTCCCGAGTATTCCTGGGGAGTAGATCAGTATTTTACGACCCAAATTCAATTGGTATATCACATCCCTAAAAAGTAGTCTTTTGAATCGTTTTCTTCTTTTTGTGGGGTTAATCTGCTGTTCGATGGTGTCCGAGTTGCAAGCACAACGCTGGGCTTTATCGGCCACATCTGGGATGAATTTATACAAAGGAGATGTTAGTGATTGGAAATTAATTCCAAATTTGAATCAATTGAAAGTTATATCTACAGCTGCTAAATTCAATGTTCGCTATCAGCGCACGCAGGCATTTGCTTATCGTGCTCAAATTAGCTTAGGTCGAATTAGTGGGGCAGGAATTAACAATCCTGGTCCAAATCCCTCACTTAGATCTACCTATTTTACTTCACCTTTGGTCGAGATGTCGGGTATTGTAGATTATAATTTCTTGGATTATCAGACGGATAAGCGCATAAAGAATTGGTCGCCCTATATATATGGAGGCGTAAGTTATCTCTTTGCTAGTCCAAAGGGTAGTTTTGGTTCAACCACACCATTTTTCACTTGGGCTATCCCGTATGGGGTGGGCGTTAAGTATCAATTAACTCCTCGGCTGGGATTGCAATGGGAGTTTGGTTCGAGTAAAGCATTTTCGGATATGCTGGATAATACGCCATCTGTAGGGGGGAGTGATAGTAACTTTACGACGCAACGGACGGATCAAGTTTTACAGAGTTCAATTACCGTAACGTATGTGATCAAATCCGTTTTTTGTCCTCGCGAATAATCCCTACCTTTGCCACCTATGTGTAAGTTTAGTTAATTGTGAATCAGAATTTAAAAGAATCTATTGACCTGGGCAATCTGCCGGCGCACATTGCCGTTATTATGGACGGGAATGGTCGGTGGGCAAAACAGCAGGGTTTTACAGATCGAATTTTTGGTCACCGTAACGCGTTAACAGCCGTTCGGGAGACGATTGAGGGTTGTGGGGAATTGGGTGTGGGTTATTTAACCTTGTATGCTTTCTCTACGGAGAACTGGAATCGTCCTCAGTCAGAAGTGAAGGCATTGATGAGTTTATTGATCAGTACCATTCATGACGAATTGCCTACGATGATGAAGAATCAGGTGCGTTTGCGGTCGATAGGTGATATCAGCTCATTGCCTGCTAATTCCCAAAAGGTGTTGCAGGATGCTATTAGCCAAACGGCCAAAAACACAGGTTTAACCTTAGTTTTGGCATTATCTTATTCAGGTAAATGGGATTTGGTACAGGCAACAAAGCAGGTGGCGTTGAAAGTAGCTGCCGGTGAATTGTCGGCTGATGCAGTTAATGCAGAGGTGATTGATCAGCATTTGGCTACCGCAGGAATGCCAGATCCGGACTTAATGATTCGCACGGGTGGTGATCATCGAATTAGTAATTTTATGTTGTGGCAATTAGCCTATGCAGAGTTATATATTTTTGAAGAGTTATTTTGGCCTGATTTCCGTAAAGTGCATTTACATCAGGCAATTTTAGATTTCCAAATGCGGGAACGTCGGTTTGGAAAAACAAGTGAACAAGTTAAACGCGAGGGCTAAGCCTATCCATGAAAAATATCAGGTGCATGCAGTGTAAAAAAGAATCTAAACGTGTCAATTTATTCCGCTTATTTTTAGTGGGATTGATTCTTTTTAGTGGTCAATTAAGTTTTGCTCAAATTCGTGGGGGACGATTATTTCCATCTGCTACCCCTTCAGGTCCTACGTTCTCATTTGCGGATCCGCAAGAATATGAGATTGGCGGAATAGAAGTTACGGGTTCTCAGTTTTATGATGGAAACTCCATGATTAATATCTCGGGTTTACAGGTAGGGGATAAGATTAAGGTTCCTGGAGATGCCATTGCAACAGCGATTCGTAAGATTATGGATCAAGGAATTTTAGATGAAGTTGAGATTTATGTAGCGAAAACGGAAGGGACTAAAATATGGTTGGGAATCCAGCTGAAAGAGCGACCACGTTTGTTTGCGCTCAAATATACGGGTATTCGTAAGGGAGAGACGGAGACTCTTAATGAGAAAGTGAAGACCTATAAGGGTAAGATTATTACGGAAACGTTGCGTAAAAACTTAGAATTGGTAGTGCGTAAATACTACCAAGAAAAGGGGCGATTAAACATCAAAACGAAATCACAAATTATCGTGGACACGTTGCGTGGAAACAATGCAACGCTGGTTATTGCCGTTGACAAAGGTCCGAAAGTTAAAGTAAATAAGATTATTTTGAATGGCATAGACCCGAAGCAGCGCGCATTGATTTTGCGAAAAATCAAGAATACGAAGCAGCAGCGATTTGGTCGGGTATTTAAGCCGTCAAAATTTGTGCCTAAAAAATGGGATGAGGATAAGGAGAAATTACTGGAGGCGATGAACAAATTAGGCTTCCGTGATTTTCAAATTGAGTCGGATTCTATTTCTCGATTTAATGATGAGTCTGTGAATTTGTCGATTAATTTGGTCCAAGGTAAGAAATACTACTATCGTTCCATCACCTTTGATGGCAATTACATTTATCCTGATTCTGTCTTACATGATGTTTTGGGGATTAAAAAAGGTGATGTGTACAACACAGAGGAGTTAGATAAGCAAATGGCTGGAAATCCAGGGGAGGATTTGAGTTCCGTATACATGGACAATGGGTATTTGTATTACAATGCGGAGCCGGTAGAAACAGCTATCGTGGGCGATTCGATTGATTTAACGATACGTATTAGTGAGGGGAAACAGGCGACCATCAACAAGGTAATTTTGAATGGAAATACCAAAACATCTGATCACGTGGTGATGCGTGAAATTCGTACCCTTCCTGGTCAGAAATTCAACAAGTCGGCCATTATTCGTACCGTTCGTGAGTTATCTACCATCGGTTATTTTAATCCGGAAAAGATTACACCAAATCCTCAGCCTAGACCTGATGGAACGGTGGATATTGAATATAATGTGGAGGAGAAACCCTCGGACCAGATTGAATTATCCGGTGGTTGGGGTGGATTTATCGGATTTGTGGGAACACTCGGGGTGGTTTTCAACAATTTTTCTGCAAAGAATTTAACCAATTTATCCTCGTGGCGTCCATTGCCAGCTGGGGATGGTCAAAAATTATCTGTTCGTTTTCAAGCGAATGGTGCTGCCTTTCAAAACTACAGCTTAACATTTACGGAGCCTTGGTTAGGGGGTAAAAAGCCGAATTCATTTTCAGTTTCATTGAATCGTAGTGTCTCTTATCCATATCAATTCCGAAACACGGGATTTGGTGGCCAAAATCAGTTTGGTGGTGGATTCGGAGGAGGCGGTTTTGGCGGCGGAGGCTTTGGCGGCTTGGGAGGATTTAATGGTGGCTTGGGAGGATTTAATGGTGGCTTAGGAGGTTTTAATCAGTTTGCCGTTCCTGATTCATTGCGTACCGCTCACTTTAATGTAACAAGCGTTACATTTAGTTTGGGTAAACGTTTGAAATGGCCTGATGATTATTTCTCGTTAAGTAATTCACTTGCCTTTTCTTCGTTTGATGTAGATCGATATTATACTTGGGCATATCCACAGGGTATTTCTACGTCGATTACATTCATGACGAACTTTTCACGTAACAGTATAGATAACCCTACTTTCCCACGTAGTGGTTCTAGTTTTTCACTAACGGGTTCACTGACACCCCCATTTTCTTTGTTGGGCGGTAATAAATCTGGTAACTTAATTGAATATCATAAATGGATGTTTGATGCGAGTTGGTTTACACCGCTCATCGGCAAACTCGTCTTGCACACCCGTGCCCACTTAGGCTTCTTAGGTTCTTATGGGAACCGAGAGACAACTCGATTCGAGCGATTTGATGTGGGTGGTTCCGGTATGGTGCAAGGATTTCAGTTTAACCGCGATATTATCGGCTTAAGAGGGTATAAAGATCGGGTGATTGGGCCATCAGGTTCATATGGTAATGGTGGTGTCGCATATAATAAATTTGTTTTGGAAGCACGTTATCCAGTTTCGTTGAATCCGTCTGCGACGATATTCGTTTTAGGATTTGCTGAGGCGGGGAATAACTTCGCTACCTTGAAAGAGTATACGCCATTTAATTTGTATAGAACAACTGGTTTCGGTGCGCGTATTTTTATGCCGGCATTTGGTATGATTGGTATTGATTATGGATTTGCGTTGGATAAGCCGCGTCCAGGTGATTCGGATTTTGGCCGACAAGCCTTTACGTTCTCGATTGGCCAGCAAATTAGATAAGCATGAAAAAGTCGATTTTTTTCTTAATTTTGGTGCTTGCTTTGATAGGTCAACGGACCTATGC
>JACCDU010743303.1_pt1 | contig 13707 bp, 11 predicted proteins | sample 7446081 | NCBI WGS metagenome assembly JACCDU01 (sample SAMN15323447, study PRJNA562643) | freshwater metagenome | isolation source: river surface water | place: USA:Blue River Watershed | collected 2017-08-17 | reverse complement strand
GCTACGGATAGCTATACCAGTAAGTACGTTAGTGCCTATGTATGCAATTCGTTGCACGCTAACGTATCAAGAGTCATATGTATATTACATAGGATTGCACGCTTTTGCATATGACCTACCGTAGCGGTTGCGAAGTATATGTTCTTTAGATAAACGCATATTTCGCCGCGAAAATTAAAACGAACAACAAAGCGGTAATATTTGTTGAAGATCACAATATCAGTAATCGACTCAACGTCAAACATATGACTTATCGTGGGGAAGTCCAAGATCACCATTTTGATGCCGATCCATGATTGGTTGAAAATATTGATGTTCTTTGAAGGGACATTAACACCAAACGCAATCGTGGCCTTCTGATACATTGTTTAGGGCGAAAGGGGGGGGGATCAAGTATATAATTATGCTGATAATGGGTCAATTTTATGCATGTGGCGAAACCGCCCCAAAATTGCACATTCGCGTATCTAATATATACTTAAGGTATATTCGTCAAATCGCAAGATGCTGGGTTTAAAGAACATCAAATACGCCATCGATAATGGCACTGACATGGCAGCCATTGCCTATCAGCTGGACATTGATCTCAACGCATTGAAGTTCATGATCATATCTGCGATTGAAACGAAGTATCCCGATGGAGTAGATGTGAAGCAATTTACCAAGGACGCGAAAGATGCTAATGAATGGGCGCACACCAAAGCGCAGTTTGAGATCAATGATATCTCTACTGATGATGAAGGATACGATACCGATGAAGCACCGAGCGATCTATTTGACATTCATCTCAATGCATCGAAGATCCCATACTCCGAAGAACAAATAACATTCATGCGAATGGCCGTCAAGGAGAGAAAGAACATTGCGCTGCTTGCCGCGGCCGGCTATGGCAAAACGCATGCACTGAAAATGACAGTCAATTTATTTGAACGTTGTATCGAACAATATTCAGAGAAGCGATTCTCCGAAATGTATCCACGTTTGAATTCGGATGCTATTGTAGAAATGGCTAAAGCAAATGTCGTCCAACTATGCGCAAGCACTGGAAAGGCAGCATCGCTGCTTGGAACACGAACGCTACATTCGCTACTTGCAATCGGAAATGGAAATGGAACCCCAGAGCAATGGTATAAGAAAGCTTCGACGGCGTTCTACCTCAAGCCAACGATGAACATACTGCGCGGAGTGCATTGTATTATCATTGATGAGATCAGTATGATTAGCGCAGAACTCTTAGATAAGATATCGAGATACCTACAGCTCATTCGCAATAGCTCGGAGTTCTGCGGTGGCATTCAAATTATCATCGTAGGAGACTTTGCGCAGTTGTCGCCGGTCAGAGGTAATCTCATTTTCAAATCCATGGAATACAAGACAGCGGACTTTGTCAAGGTTCAATTTACAAAGTGCTTTCGCCAGACAGATCCATCCTTTCAGAAAGTATTGGACGAGTTGAGATTCGGAGAATTGTCTTCCACATCTTACAAGGTATTGGAATCGAGAACTCAAATCGATCCAGAATATTTGGGAGAACTAAAGCCAACCATGCTAAGATCTACAAACGCGGAAGTGGATACGATCAATAAGAAAGAGCTAAAGAAGCTCTGCGATGCCACCAATGCTAATCTGGTATCTTATCCAGTCATGCCTACCGATGGAATCAGTTTGAATAAGATTGAAGCATTCCGCAAAGCGGATGGTATTCCCGATAAGGTTGAGTTTGCATTGGGAGCTCAAGTTATGATCACGTTCAATCTATCGCAGCAGGGCCTTGTTAATGGAACGGTAGGAACGGTTCATGCGCTACAGCCGGAGTGTGTTCAAATCAGACTTCCGAATAAAGCAATCGCAACGGTTCCATATATCGGATACAAAGATCCTAACGCGCTCAGCATCTACGATGCGCCAGATCTATTCATGTTCATGCCACTGCGCTTGGCATACAGCATCACGGTGCATAAGGCACAGGGAAGCACACTTCGTCTATTGGAGATCGATTGTAGAAAGATCTTCTGCCATGGACAGCTATACGTTGCTATCAGTCGTTGCACGGATCTTAAGGGACTATGCATTAAGAACCTATCGCGCAGAGCACTCATATGTGATGGCTCGGTAAAGACATTCTACTCACAAATCTAAGTCGTCATGGCTCCATAGCGATTTTTTTATTCAAATCACGTATGCATCAAAATTGAACGATTGGCTTCGTAATTATATTTACGACATATCATTCCAAGAGTGGTATTTCAAAGACTGTGCAAAGAGATTTTGCAAGACTTCAACCCGTTTGGTCGAATCTCACCTGGTGCATATGATAATCTCCAAGAAGCGGCAGAGACATACATCGTAGAACTCTTTCAAGATATGGAACTTATTGCATACAGCCAGAGTCGAACTACGATCACTACCAATGACATGGACTTAGCCAGAGCTCTACGCCGCAAACATCGCGTTCGCCATAGAAACTACGAAGAATGATGCATTTGATTCTGGAGTCAAGTGCTGTTGTATTTTTTTTGTTTTATTATACTCTCCAACTACATAGAAGAGATTGAACGACTTAGTCGGCGCTGCCAAATATGGTGTCGTAAATCTCGACCATCTTCCACGTAACAGACGGTTCCTTCACCTTGGAGAACTCTCGGATCTTCCCACTCTCCACTGATCCAAATGAACACTCAATAGTAGTCGCATCAACCCATTCAACCCGATCGAACTGGTCTGGGCCTCCGGTAATGGCGACCTTCTCTTCCGATTCATTGGATAACACCTTTGTCGAAGCTTCTTGAATGAGCTGTCTCCACGGTCGAAGCCAGAGCACTGGCACCTTGTTCTTGTTGGTCGGCTTGACACTATCGCTTGGAAAGAGCAGAGGGCTCAAACGCTTGCACGGAAAGCGCTTATTATCAACAATGCACCAAAAGAGGTCAGTGCCAAACTGGAGACCGGAGACCAACTTAGACACGTAGTAGAGCACAGGTTCGCGATTCAACAACTTGAACTCCTTGTTCATCAACTGCTTGATCAAAGCTTCTCCTTTGAACGCACGAGCTACTTCGGCAACTCCGACGAGGTGGCTAACCAGTAGAAGCCCTTGATCAACATCTTCCATCTTGATAGGCTTGCAATCACTAATCCGAACGGACTGGGTATTGTGAAACGCGAAGTTATTGATCTGGCTGCCAACGCTCATTGCAATTGACTGATCATATTCCTTGGCTCCCAACTGGAAGAGGGAGATACAATCGTCGATGCGAATTGCGACAACCAGCACTAACATCCCTTTGCGCTCGGTCGGAATGCATGTTGCGTGATCCGCAATCACCATCGCATTGGCTCGATCCTGATCAATGCAGCCGTTGCACATGGGCTCCAGATGAAGCCAAGCGGGACCACAGACCTCGGCGATCGCATTGCATAGCAGAACAATCGCCGAATTGGACAAACAATGACTTGGTACAAACTCCTGCGGTGAGATGGTGTAGGATGCTCCAGACCGGCGCTCAACAAAGACCGTTTTGAACCGCTCGATCGTCGGAAAGGTCTTCACGGTTGAAATAGAATCGATCGGCTCAATAGAATCTTCCTTCGCCTCAGAAGGGTGATCGCAGCACTTCTTCTTACGCGAAACCGTATCCTCATAAGAAAGGCTTCGGTGGCGTTTGGAAGCGCGCCTATAGTATTCATCGTCTTCCTTCTCTTCCTCATTCTGCTCTTCGCTCCGTATCGATCCGTCTTTATCATCTTCTCCGTCGCTCTCATCATCAAGGGGATAATAAGCGCGAGGCGTCGTTCCGTCCATGGTGCGGGTAACAACTCGTGCTGGAACTGGAAGAAGAGGCGAATCAAAGACTGACTTCAATCCATTGATGATCTCAATCATCCCACAGCGAAACTCTTCGCGCGCGCTCTCTACAGAATCCAGCTTCTGGACGCGCCCCTTCAATGTCTTCAGGGCTTTTTCACGATCGACCCACGGTGCGTGCAAAGAATCCCAAGGAGGCACAATCCCCTCATCGGTCTTCACTTGGATCATAATAATCTTGGGGGCGGAGGAGTGCTCGACACAGAAAGAACTCAGATCCCGAAGAGTGCCGTTGCTCCACGGAAGAGGGCGATCTTCGTTCTTGGTCGATGGTTCCAACATATATCGCTTCAATTGGTATCCGTTGCGCAGACCAGCAAGCCAAGCAGGACCGCCCATAGCCACATCTCGTGCATAGTAAGCACCATCGCGAAGTTCGACCTTGAATCCAATCCGAATCTCAGTCGCCAAGTAGATCTGCTTGGTGTTGGCAAGCCCAGGCGAAGAGCCTTTCTTAGTATTGGGAGAAAAGCTCTTCCTTGGCGACATTGCTGTGGCACTGCTCTCTGGATAGGAGAATCCGGAATGGGAACGTGTCGAACGGCTTAAACACAATTCCACGAAATCTCGCTTGAATCCAACTGGCAACGTTCTCAATTCCTCGAAATTTCTTCCAACCTACTTCTTGCGTTGAATTTGATCGCGATGCTCCCGATAGCGGTGCTGGTAGTAAAGGTTGCCGCGCGGGAATGTCCGACCACATAGATTACAATTCTTCGGCTTGCGATCGTTCTCGCGACGGAGCGCTAGAACACTCTTATGGTTGGGATTGGAGCGACAGTAGCGATTGTGATTTGAGATTTGCTTGGCTGTTGATGCAAGCTTCTGGCAGTATTTGCACTTATACATAGTAGGAGGAGCCAATTCAGTAGCATTACCATCGCACTTCACGCCGCGTACAAGCAACATACAATGAAGGCGAAGATTGTCTTGCTCGAATGCGGATCCCGCATGCACCAGATCGCCGCGAAACACAATAATGTCGCCGATGCCAAACGTGATATCCATGCGCTTGTTGGGGTCTGCCTCGGTGAAGCAGCCCCTATACACAATTAGCTTCGTATTCGGCATCAATCCGACGATCAAGCCACCTTGGATGGAATCCTTCTGGCGCGCTTGACCAATCTCAAAAGAGGGAAAGTCGCGGTGCGGATCTTGCTCGCCACCACCAGCTAAGCTTTTCAATACAACCCAGTTCTTCATAATCCAACCCATTCGCAATTGCTGGACGAAGCACGAAGCTGCGCGCCACGAACACCGACCTGACAACGCTTGTCGTCGAAAGAAACACCAACGGTCTTGAAAATCTTTTCAAAACCCCGCATGCGTTCCGCCGACTTGAGCGCTGTAAGAGCAACAGCGGGAGAGATCGCGGACTCAAAGAGCACGAACCCGTCGCGCCAGAACTGCGCCATGGAGCGCTCGACCATCGCATCGTCCAGCGCCTTGAAATCCTCCGACATCTTGTCCAGTTTGAAACTGAGAAGAGTGCGCTCAGACACAATGCGGCCTTTATTATGGTCAGAGATCAACGACTGGCTCTCTGACCATGTGGAACCCCTAAGTCATCATAAGCCTATCAAAGCTGATATAAGCGATATTCTAATATACAAGCGATCATCATGGCGAACGAAAAATACTCAACATCCATCAACACAATTGATAATACAATTATTGTGATCAAAGATAATACAACACAAGCTTACAATATAACACATTCCCTTAAGTCTATCGCGCGAGCGGATGGCGCTCAGCCAAAGCGATTCGAGGAGTGGCAAGACACATTCTTTGACACCGATTTCACGGAAGATGTGGAAGATATAGACAATGTGGAAAATGCGTATTACGAAGTAGATGAAGGACCGCTGCGATACCAAGGCGTGTATGTCCCAAGCTATCTATATCACCACGTATTGAGTTGGGCGAGCCGGTCTTACGCGCTACAATTGGCACGTGTTGCTGACAAAGCAACAAAGGAAACGGCCGCTTCACAGGAACCCCCTTCTACCGAAGAACCACTGCGCGTTCCACTACACCAACCAAGCTCAAGATTCGAGTTTGGGCGACGCGGTGCATTTAGCTTTGGAGCCACTTCGCCCAGCTTTGGAGCCTTCGGATCCGGTATTTAAAAAACAAAGACATCTTTTTTTATTTAATGGACATATGCTTTAGTATATTGGGAGATAATATGCGCGTTGATGCTACGATCAATGTATCTATATGTTGTATTCTTTGTGGGACATATCACGAAGATAACATTAGCCATCGTAAATGTCGAGTATGTAATACGACCTTTGTTAAAGTAAATCCAAAAGACCGGTGCTGTAATACATGTATTGATGATAAACGTTGGCTCGATAATTGTCAGAGATGCGGTAGATACTGGAATGGAGAATGTTGCTCTTTATGCAAACGGGATATGTATTTTGAGAATATGAACAAGGGCAACTAATAACTATGTTAGTTCTTTTTTTATGATTTAAAAAAAGAAGTGTTGAAGATTGCGTATAAGGTAAAATCTAATTCATTACTTGAAGGCACCGTATCTCTGTATTCTTCAATTCAAAGTGATCCATGATATCAATTATCAGATCGACATCTTCCTTTGCGCGATGCAACTGTTGGCAATTGCAATTAAATATCGCATTGTATTGTTGAATCAATGAATTTGATTTAATTCTTGAATTTGTTAAATGGTTGATCAAAGGAATCGAATCTACCTTGACAATATCTTTTGGCATTACTTCGTGGTATTCTAATACTTTAAAATCAAATCTATTACCATTATGAGCAATTAGCGTTGGGGTTCGGCAAAACTCCGATATCGTATTCATTTCATTTTTTAAATCGCTAAAGTCATCCGCATCGTTCAAATGCGATTCCTCAATGCCATGCACTTCTGAATTTGTAATGGGATAATTATTACGAACTAATCCAGTTGATACTGGGCATCTCAGATTATATTCAAAGAAGTGTCTGTCAATAATCTCGGTGTTGAAAGGACTAAACGGATCCCCAAATGGATCAATTGTGTTTGTTTCCAAATCACAGACGATCACATTATTTACCATTCGCTGTTTAGTAGCTTTACAAATGAAAATATTGAAAATCCAAGGTGTAATCGAATGAGTAAGTCGGACTGATTTGCAAACTCCAGATTTGAGATTGATAATCTCAATATTTGATTTATTGGACCAATCTGGATAAAGATTGTTGTAATACAAAATGGTTTGCAAATCATGCTTGATAGATATGTCATTTACAAATTTTAACTCAATGATACCTCCGGTAATATCATTAATGGCATCGATGCGACCAGCTAACCATGGCATGTTCTGATGATACACACTAATTTCAAAGCTTAATGACTCATAAGATTGTGCCACAGAACGAATCGGATTGTAATATACGCTAAAGGCATCAAGTTCTTTACTAAAATCGTAAGAAAGAATATATTTCTTTTCACATTCGAACTGATATAAGTATCGAATAACTTGAAACAATTGGGTTTCCTTATCTTTTGATGTTAGCATTTGCTTACACATATTTTCCAACTCCGCCTTGTTATAATGGATAGCATCGTGATACAAATACGTTTGAACCCATGGCCCTTTTGCTTGGCTTTTGCAGTAATTGATAAAATCCACCACATCAGATTCCTTCGAGATTGTTTTGTTGATATTGATTATACCTTTATTATCAACAAACCCTCGTTGCTTTATGTGGCTATAGACCTTTACGTATTTTTTAGGAACAAAGACAATAGACCCGATTTGAGATAAAAGGAATTCTACAAATCCAACAAGATTGTCTTTAGATTGATAATAATAAAACATAAAGAGTCTTTCTGCAAACATACCATAAAGCATCGCATACTCCGAATGCGCAAATGGTTGCTCTTGGTGGATCTCGTATAATTGCGAATGTGTCGATGAATACATGTTAAAATCTTGAAATTCGAGATATCGCTTATCATCAAACATTTCATGCGTTGATAAACAATCGACGATATTGATCTGAGCAAACGTATCCGTTTTACTCAAATGCTTTTTGGGATCTAATAACTGCATCTTTGGATTACCTTGAATGCAATATAATTCCTTAGGAACATTCATGATTTCGGGAAATACTAATCTGTTTTTAATTGAACAAATAATTAATTGTTCTTGGGCTCGACTCAATCCAACATACCAAAGATATTTGAAATTATCATAATCACGAATGGAAGGTTGTCGAGTAAAAGTGTTGAGATGATAATTAACCACAATGGTTAGTTTAAACTCTAATCCCTTAGAGTTATGGCATGTTAGAACATTAACATGCCCAGAACGTGGCCGTATCTGATCCGAATTGGAAACTTGGTCTTTGCCGTCCTTGTAATAATTTACGAATGGAATGCCGGCATCATGAAGGGTTTGTGTAGCTAATGTTAGACCAAAGGTTATATGATTATAGCTACTTTTTTTGATCGGCCCAATGATTGCAATATCCTCATAGTTATACTGAGACGATCTAATGGTAGAAATAATATATTCTTGAATCTCTGAAACGGTGCCCCCAAACAAGATTGGCTTAGGTCCAGAAGTATTATTTGCACACTCCATAAGTGGTAGAGTATCATGCGGTCTAATTTCGTTTAAAAACGCAATGATTTCCTTGGTAGATCGATAATTCTTAGTCAAGTTATGAACCGTTTCGCTATGGTTCATCAAATGCTTATCATTACCTCCTTGGAATTGGTAGATAGATTGATTAGGATCGCCTACTAAAATCAATGGCACCAAGAGCACTTCGGCCAGTTGTTTGGCGAGATTATACTGCGTTTCGTTAATATCTTGCGCCTCATCAACAATGATGAATTTACAATTTGCTAAACAACTCATATTACGAACGGCATCCGTGTTAGCATCGTTTAGTAAAGCGCGATAAGTAGCCAAAATGATAGTTGCCAATGAAATCGATTTACTTTTGAATAGCTGATCATAGATATATGCTGCCATTGAGTGAATAGTGCGAATTGATTTATTTGAAAACAGACTGGGATAACTTGATTGTTTTCCCTTATTTAGAAAGGATTGCTGAGCAGCCTTACTAAACGTTAAGATAATGAAATGGTTAGAGCTTGAAATGACTTTTTTGATTCTTTTATCAATGATGTATTCAATGATAGAACGTGTTTTACCACAGCCTGGGTTTCCAATCAGTTTGCATGACGTAAGGCCGCTTTCGGCAAATCGAAGTTGTTGAGCGTTTAGCATTGTTGTATAAGCGAAGCTTTATACCTATATATTTTAAATATCAATTTAAGCTTTAAATCGCGATTGGCGGACGGCAGGCAAAAGCGTTAAAATTGCAAATCCAATTAACTAATATATAGTTTGACATCCCAAAAGCTACTTACCCACCACCCCACCTACTTTTACCATGAGCATTACTGTCTTTGACAAAGTAATTGAAGTTAATGACATTCTTGAGTTTGCTAACAGATACAAAAAAGAATCATTCATGCTGTCCCAAGATGTCTTTATTACGAAGATCATAAAGAAACTTGGCGTGAATGTCGGAAACTGCACTAACATGACTCGGCTCCTGAAATTAGCCGAAGAACCATTTAGACATTTAACGAAGGATATTATTCGAATGATGATTGAAGATTGGGTTGGTCAAACTAAATCAAATGATAAATGGGGCTCAGATGGCACCTATTCGCTGGAACATTTAAATCAAATTGATAAACACGTTAATTCGTCGCCACCAGAAGGATACAACTATCGTATTAATTATTTACATTCGAATTGGGTTCAAGCAACAAATATGGATCAGTTAGTGCGATTGGCGCAAGATACCAGCACCGGCATGCAATTAATGTGTCTGCCTCATGGAGACGCGTTTGTTCGAGATATCATCTCGTATATGGTATTAGTTGTCTATGCTATAACCGCGTGGAAATCATACGAAGCCGGATGGCATAAAAAGATGCTGAACCACTTATCCAAAAATGAAGTATTGGATATTAATCCAGACTTGATTCATAACCTGAAGGGCGAAGTATTATCGATGAAATCGGAATTTGCAAAAATGCAATCAACTAATTCAGAACTCGCAGTTGATATTGGACTCTTGCAAGATGATGAATTTCAAGCTGACATAAATGATGATTTTAAAACGCGCATTGAATTATTAGAGAAGTCATCGAAGGATCACTCATTGGTTCAGCGGATTAATGCAATCGAAGAGATCCAACAACAATTTCTTTTGAACTCAGCTAACTTACAATCTGAAAAAGATGCTTTGCAGTCAGAAGTAGAATTGCTTAAGTCATCGATCGCAAAGCTACAATCGGATATTGCACTTGCAATTGAAGAGCTTAGAGATGAGTGTAAGCAGGCCACCCCTCATCAAGAAGTGAATGAATATATCATGAGATACGAAACCATTCCTATCTATGACTATCCACTCATTAAGGCCCGTCGTCGTTTGATGCATCAAGAGTATGCCGCGGCATACAAGTTCTTCTCACGCCTCATTCGCATTCGCTATGATATGCCAGTTGCGGTTGCTATTAAGTAATCTGCGATAGGTAGATCTTTCTTTTTTATGATTTTAAAAAAACAAGTGATGCAATCACTGGCGAGCCTTGAGTTCGCGGATAGCATCAAGTAAGATCTCATCCGCTTGAAGGTCATCCCATTCGATGTTGAATACTTTAGCGATAAGCGTATATTCGTGTGGGATGTCAACTTCAACATTTTCAAAGAATGAATGTTCATAATCATGAAATATCACGTGTGGCCATTGTCTTGTGCGTGGCTCAGTTACAAGGCATAACATATCCATATTGCTATTAAACTTGCGATCGCTCAATCGCTTGCTATTTAACTCATAACAATCAAGATCGTGGTTAGGATGATCGCGTGGTGCTTTGAACAATGCGATCTGCTGTATATGCGTATTGGACTTGATAAGTCCCCATACATTGAGACCACGTTTATACAACGTCTCCAATAGTTCAACAATATCATCTAACTCACATTCATCGAATCGAATGCTAAAGTCAATATAGCTACGTTGGCGTTTGCCGGCTACACTACGCTGACCGTCAACAGTCAAAACGCCTTCCTTATGCAATTGCACTAATGTATCCGCGGATTCGATGTGATCATACATGATTGGTCCAAGGTTATACACCGATTGAGACAGCACGCCTTCGCAATACTTCATTGATATGTAAAGCACATCCTGATAATCAATCGTTTCGTCTTCATCGTCGAGTTCTTCGAGAAAGTCATTGCTGTCCATAGATTCCATCAGATCGAGATACTTCTCATCCATTTCTGCAATAATCGCATCAGTTAGTTCAGAGAACATGGTTTAGTCGAATCGCTCAGAAGATTGTGCTTATATTTAATAAATAAACGCACTCAATTTTGCGATATGGCCAAGTTCCTGTTTATAGATTACTCACTTGAATATTAGAGAACGATCCATATACTTTACTTGTATCCGTCTCATACGAATCGCAAACTCCATTCAACCACTGAAGGCCTCCGCTTCCAGAGGTCCATAGACTGATAGCCAATACCATTCCATTTGAGAATGATTGACCAAGACTTACAAACCCGCCATTTGCGCCAGTGTCTTGAATGGCCAGTGTTTTGCTATTTCCATTAGTATCAGTGATAGTTTGTGCAATATCACTCAAGACACTGTTCGCGGTTTTAAAACTGGTTGATACATGCATCTGCGTTCCCATTCCGCTTTCCTTAAACATAATCGTAGCAGCGGCTCCGCTCTTATCGCACGAGCCATCCGAGCAAGGATGCGTTGTTACGTGATGAGCAACAACGTTGGCTTCGAATATATCCATCTCAGCACATGGAGCGGCGCTGAGACCTTGGGCGTCGCAATAGCCAGAGCCGATTGCTGCGGATGGGTCCATCTCAACAAAGTATAGGGCAAGGTTATAATCGCATGGGACGTTTGTGATATCAACATCGAACTCTATCTTCATATCATTCATGTCAAACATTTGATAATGAGAGGATGAATTATCGAGCATATAGATGCGCGGCGATGCCTTTGCCATAGACAAAGAAACTGTTGCATCCGCGATAGACACACCTTGCGAGTCAAGCGATAATCCACCATCATTGATATAGTTCATCGTTGTTTGATTGGCGGATGTCGAATTGGGAACATCTGATGCCGGCGCAACGGTAGCCACGATGAATGCGGAATTTTTAATTTTAACACATCCCTTGTATAACTGCCACATACTTTCATGCAAAGCCATCCAATAGAGAGAAAGAATACATTCGCCTTGGCATACACTGTAATCAATAGCAAGATCCGCCGGATACGATGTGTAGTGCTTGGCACAATTTAAATCAGAGAAGACCATCGAATTATCTATCCATACTTCGCAGGGGCCTTGGTGGGAGCCAATGAATCCTTCGTGAGCCTGATCGTTCTGCCACTGCACGCTTGAATAAGAAGATACATCCACAACATTCGATAAATCATTGATTGGGCAGTCGGTGATGTATGCATCCATAAATGATTTGAGCGGCTGATCGATTCCTCCGGTTTTAACTAAATGATCATACTCCGCGGCGTTCTCATCAGGACTGTAATCCCATCGATATGATGGAAATAACTGGTTTGCATTTACTCGCGCTATGTAAGACGTCTTAGTGGTATCATCATAGTATGTTGCTTCCGGCTTACTAAGATATCCATGCGAAGACACGCATGATGCATATATGGATATTAGGATTATATATTGAATCATTATGTTATATTAGCCACGAAGATAGTTTTAGGCGCATAAGTATCGCTAAGTGCAAAATCGCACATGTAGATATCATTTATAGTATTGCGCTGCGATGTCGAACCCATACATGCCAATAGACGCTTTAGAAAATCAATCAATCTGGATCAAGCTCAAAGAGATACGATTCTTGAAAGTTGCAGTTCTCATTCTATGGTTTTGGATATTTGATCAACGTTGCTATAATTTGTTCTTACGTGCTTGCAAATGCAATTCATTGGTAGCAAAGATACTTGGTGGTTTGTTTGGAATTATTGCAGCAGTCTGGCTATTTCTGATTACAGATCAAAAGATTATATGCGCAATCATTGGATATTACATCACTGGTTGCGTTGAAACACCACCAGCTTACAGTAAGTTCGTCATGTTTTGTATTGCAATCAAAAAGTTCTTTGATGCCATGAAAGAGACTATAGATTACTTAGATGGGACTACTGCAAAGGAAGAAGAGGAGAAACGAAAGGAAGCAGAAACGAGACAGAGGGAAGAAAAGGAGAGAGCGGAGAAGAAGCGAAAGGAAGAAAAGAAGAAGCGGGATGCCAAGGAAACAAAGCGACGCAATCGAGAACATAAAAGACTAATGAATAAGATCAATACGTTGATTGCTCAGAACGCTGAGTTATCTGGAAACAATGGCGAAACATTAGCTGAGTTCCGCGCGCGTGTAGCGCGGGAGCAGCGTGTGCAGATTGTCCGCGTGTTCAACGATGGCTTAACCAATGCACTCGATCAATATGATGGGATCTCACTTAGATTTGATCCATTCAAAGTTGATCAGGCATATCAAGGAGCTGAAGAATGAGATGATATTTTTTTGGAATTGATAAACGTGATTTGCGAGATTATCAATATATTAAAACAATTATGGGATCAACCTGTTGCAAGCCGCTACGGTAGGTCATATGCAAAAGCGTGCAATCCTATGTAATATACATATGACTCTTGATACGTTAGCGTGCAACGAATTGCATACATAGGCACTAACGTACTTACTGGTATAGCTATCCGTAGC